>ERZ1034976.1633-NODE-1633-length-16829-cov-79.585549_pt1 | contig 16829 bp, 10 predicted proteins | sample MGYA00520623_ERZ1034976 | MGnify/ENA primary metagenome ERZ1034976 (study PRJEB33766, sample SAMN09781774) | gut metagenome | biome: gut microbiome | host: Homo sapiens | place: Madagascar | study: EMG produced TPA metagenomics assembly of the PRJNA485056 data... | reverse complement strand
GAAAAAGAGGTGCTGTGCGCCGCATGGCGCGCCGCCGGGTGCCCCGGGGTGGAGACGATTTGAAATGCCCTCCGCGGGGAAAGTTTCTGCCTACCGGGGGATGTTCTCTTTTGACACCAAAAGAGAACCAGAAAAGTGCCAGCGATTTCGACGCGCTGGAGCCACGAAAAAGGGGCTGCTCGCCCCTTTTAACCCCAAAGAAGAGGGCTACACCGGAAAAAACTGAAGATTCACGCCTGTTCGGCGTGAAGATCTTTTAACCGTTTTTTCCGGCTCCGCCGATTTGAAACCCTCTCAGGCGCTCCCGCGCCAGCTCCCCCGAAAGGGGGAGCTTTTTGCATTTACCGGTCAGCAGTAATAAAGCCCCCCTGAGAGGAAAGACTTCCCCCGCTCCGGGGGAAGATGTCGCGCAGCGACAAAAGGGGGAGTGTGGATGCGAACGTAGTGAGCAGACGGAGAGGGCGCACGCCGTTAGCCCTATTTTAAAGTATCTAAAAGCAGCAAGGCCGCCCGGCATTCGCCGGACGGCCTTGCTGTGCTTATTGGAAAGGATCGATCGGGAGATGGCAATTGTTATTTCGCCAGACCCAGCTTTTTCAGCTGGTTCCATGCGCGGATGACCTGTACCTTGGTCACACGCTTGCCGGGCGTAAAGACGCCCTCGCCCATGTCGGGCAGCAGCCCGGCTTCCACAGCCCAGCGGGCTGCCTTGGCGGTGTCGGGCTCAGCTACATCGCTGTAAACAGCGGGTGCAGCGGGTTCGGGCCTGCCTGCGGTGCTCCACAGCAGCACGGCCAGCTGTTCCCGGGTGCGCGGGATGGGCGTGCCCGTGGGCAGCAGGTCTGCAAGAATGCTGTAAGTAACAGCCTCGTAGCCCATTACTGCACTGCCTGCAAACCATGCCGTTGTACCGGCTACGATGGCCACCGTTTGCAGCGGGCTGAACTCGGTGCTTTCCTCCTCCGGCAGCGGCTTCACCGGGGTGGTCATAGCGGTGATATTCAGGTTCTGTGCAGGCATCCTGAAGGTCAGGGTGCGCTGCTTAAAGGCTTCCTCTGTCAGCGGCTCATCTGCGGCATCCATCAGAGTCAGTTCCTTGCCGTCAGAACTGCTCACTACCCACTGGGTAAAGCGCTCGGTGGCGGTGTCCGGGTAAGCGGTCAGGCTGACCAGCTGTCCTGCTTTCAGGGCGTTGGCGTCTGCATCCTCGGGCAGGGTGATGTCCGCACCGGCAACGGTAAGCTGATAGGTCTTTTCCGGTTCGGGATCGGGCGTGTCAGCCTCTTTGATGCGGAACGAGCCGCTTGCCACAAGACCGCCCTCGTACAGTGCGCCGCCTGCGGCTTTGACGGTATAGTAGTACACGCCCGGCTCAACGGGAGCGCCGTCAAGCACTGCGCCGTCCGAATTATAGGGGTCGTTTTGGTAGGTCACGGTGATCTCGCCGTAGTCCTTGTCGCTGTTGTTTTGCACCGTTACTTCTTTGGGCTTGCCGTCGTAGGTCAGGTCGTCAGGCTCCGTCACGGTAAAGTCCGAGATATACAGCGGGGCGCGCCAGATATCCAGCACCCAATTTTCGTCCCACAGCTCCGGCTCCACATAGTGGTTTGCATCGGCGGTCACCCGGATGCTCAGGCGGTAGCGCCCGGGCTCTGTGGGGGTACCGGTGCCGGTGCCGATCTTGTTGCCGTTGTCGTCCAGCACAGCATAGTCGCCCATGACGGCAGCGGTGTAGGAAGCAGGCTTAGCAGCGGCATCCGCATAGGGAATGATCTTGTACTCGGTGATCGTATCGCCGTAGCGCAGAACGAGCGGGGAATCGGGGCTCTGCTCATTCATATAAGCTGTATAGCTCTGTCCATCGCTGACGGTAGTGTAGCTGACCAGAATGTTGAAATCCGTTGCCTTCAGCTCGGCCTTCTGGATGCTAAATTTGTTCTCCTGCGGGGTGATATCGCCGCCCGCGCAGCTGTCGGTAGCCGCTGCCACAGCGGTAAAGGTGTAATCGCCTGCATTTACGGGCTGCTTGCCGCTCAGCAGCACGCCGTCCGCATCGTAAACTGCGGTAAACTTCTCTGTATCGGAGATATAGGTCACGGTAACATTGCCATAGCCCTTTCCGGCAGATGCACGCACTGTCACACCATGCTCCTCGCCGTCATATACGGCGTTTGCAGGCACGGTAAAGGCAAAGTCTGCGGGGTCGGGTTCCGGTTTGGGGTCAGGCTTGACGTCATTTGTGATGGTGAATGTACCATCTGCCACAGAGCCGCTCTTGTACCGTGCGCTGCCTTCGGTGACGACGGAATAGTAATATTTACCCGGCTCAACAGGCGCACCATGGACCACTTTGCCGCCGCTCATCTCATAGAACACGCTGATCTTACCGTAGTCCTTGGAGCTGTTGTTTGTCACAGTCACTTCCTTGGGTTTGCCGTCATAGGTCAGGTCAGTGGGTTCTGTCACGGTAAAGTCTGCGGGGTTCAGTGCAGCCTTCTGAATGGTAAATTTGTTATCCTTCGGGGTCACATCGCCGCCCGCGCAGGTGGCGGTAGCTGCTACAGTAACGGTAAAGGTGTAAGTGCCCGGCTCAACGGGAGCACCGTCCAGCACCTCGCCGTTCTGCTTGTATGTCACGGTAACAGCGCCGTATTTCTTGGTGGCGTTTTCCCGAACGATCACCTCCACCATCTTGGGGTTGCCGTCATAGGTCAGGTCGTTGGGCAGGGTAAAGGTAAAGTCTGCGGGGTCTGCCGTCGGCAGCTCTGCCGCGCCCTCGCCGGTGGCGCTCAGGTTGAGGATATGGGTCTGCGGGATCCCATACTTGCGCAGATCGATGGTGCTGGTGTAGCGCTTTCCCTCGGGCACAGAGCCGTTATAGGCTACACCGTTCACGCTCGTGATGCGGTCGCAGGTCAAGGCTGAAATGCTGTCATCGATCGTTGCAACGTAAAGGGTGGTAAGGTTATCGCGCCAAATGCCCGTGAGCGTCCCATTGAGGCCGCTGATGTACTTTGCATCGTAGCGGGCATTCTCCGGCGGGGTGTACTTCATGGTGTAGCAGGTGGCACCGGGCAGGACATTTGCGTCCTTCTCTTCTTTTGCCGCCATCACATGGATGATGGGATTATTCAAGTAAATGCCGTTCTTGTTATAGACAAAGGTATACTCGCCGCCGTCAATGGTGGGCTGGTTGTATTTTGCGTTACCGTCATAGCCATCCGTGTTTTCCACTGCCAGCTTCAGGGTGCTTCTGCCGTCTTTGATCGTGCCGCCGTTGTCGATAGAGCCATTGCCGGTATAATCATCGCTGTTATAGCAGTCCTCCAGCACGGCTTGGTAGGTAGAGCTGTTGGCCACACTCCCGCTGACGTCCAGCGCAGAACTGAGGATGATAACGGACTGTGCCGGGTCGCGCCAGCCGTTGCCGATGTAATAAAAGCGCAGCACAGAGTTCTCCACGCGGCCGTCATTGTAAAAGCGATTCTCCAGACTGTTCAGCGTGGCGTTCTTGATCGTGCCGGTTTTCTTGTTGTACACATACTGGGTGGAGTTCAGTGTGCCGGTAAGGGTGCCGTTGTTTTCAATCGCAAATTTTACTGTACCAGCGTTGTTTTTCACCTTGTCGAGGTTCAGTTCCGTCCCCTCTTCAATGGTCAGGACGGGGGTATCGCTTGTATGCCACTCTGCGTGCTTGTGGTTCGGTTCAAAGGACCAGCCCTTGCCCTTTGCGCCGTAGACACCGCCGTCCGTGCCCTTGGGGAAGCCGCTCGCTTCAATGACCAGTTCCTCTACGGTAACGCTGTTGAGCTGGACAGTTTCAGTGCCCACAGTAAAGCTGACTGCGCCGTCCTTGGCATTATTGTCCAGCTCCGCGCCGCCGCTGGAAACACTTTCCAGCTTGCAGGTGGGCTTCAGGGTGACACTGGTATTGGGAGCGACATAGAGGGTACTATAAGCATCTGCCGACCACTCGGTCACCGTGCCGTCCGCTGCCACTGCGACAGGGGCGTACACCGGAGCACTGGTTGCATCGATGGCTACAAGCCCTGTGCGTTCTGCCGTGAAGTAGCCGCCATTGATGGCCGCACCCTCGGGCAGCGGGTCATTTTCAGCGGTGAACAGACCGCCGTTGACGGTGCAATGCTCTGCAAAATTATACAGAGAGTCCTTGAACAGGCCGCTGTTGATGGTGATCGTTGCCGCAGCGCTAAAATCCATGGCATCAGTTTCAAAGCTGCCGCCGTTGATGGTGACTGCAGTCGCTTCGCCGATCTCTAGGGAGCGGCCCTTACCGCCCTTAAAGGTGCCGCCGTAGATGGTAAGGGCATCCACCGCTTTGACGTACACGGTATTTTCAAACGTACCGCCGTCAATGGTGACCTCGCCGTCCGCAGCGTCCACGGTAAAGGCTTTCTTAAAGGTGCCGTCCTTGATGACAGCCCCGGCTTTACAGATCACATTGCTGTAGAAGGTGCCGCCGGAAATAGTGCCCGCGTTGGTCACGGTGTACCAGCTATCGTAATCCGAGCCGATCCGTGCCTCCTTCAGGGTGGCACCGGCTTCGATCTTCACGTTCCATTTGATGTAATTATTGTAGCTGCTATAACTGTAATTGTAGAGCCGGAAGGTGCCGGTTTTCAGGGTAAGCGTATTGCTGGCCTCATCGTAGGACCAGCTGTCTTTGCTGCCGCTAAAGGGATCGCCGGAGGGCTTGCCGGACCAGTCGTCTGGAAAGATATCGGTGACATCGTCGTTTTCCTCTGCCAGTGCGGCGGCGCTGGCGGTGTCGGGCGGGGCGCTCTGGGCAAGGGCGGGCAGCGGCATTGCGGACAGTGCCATGCTTAACGCCAGAACCATGCTGATGAGCCGTTTTTGCATAAGATCCTCTCCTTTTCAAGCGTCCTTCCAAGCCGGGCGCTTTTTGTTGTACCCAGTGTACCACGTTTTGCCTGCTTTGGACGGTTTTGGGCACGAATCGCCCCGCAAATGCGCTGAAACGACCCGGCGCGCCGGGCGCACCCGCAAAAAACAGAAAACCGCCCGGTTTGCGGTTACCGGACGGCTTTCTGCTCTATAGGAATTATGGGAATGGCATATTAGACAGAGCACTGCTCTGTGCCCGTAGTATACCACGAACGGCGGCAAAAGTGGAGCATTTCTGCGTGAATGACCCCTGAAATGCATCGAATCGCCCTGAAAAGCCCTAAAAAAGCCCTTGCGCACCCCTTTGGGGCACAAAAAAGGGACTGCTGCACAACGCTGTGCAGCAGTCCCCTATATGGGTCATTCCCTTTTACTTCCCCGCCAGCAGCACCGCCAGCACGGCTTTCTGGACGTGGAGGCGGTTCTCCGCTTCGTCAAAGATCTCGTCCGCGTGCTGCTCGAACAGAGCGGTGGAGATCTCCTCGCCCCGGTGGGCGGGCAGACAGTGCAGCACCAGCGCGTTGGGCTTTGCGTTTTCCAGCAGACGGCCGGTGAGCTGGAAGCCCACAAAATCCCGCAGACGCTGCTCACTTTCGGCAGTGCCGGGGGCGGTGGTGTTCCACGCGGCGGTGGCTACGATGTCCGCATCCCGCAGACCTTCGGCGGGGTCGGTGGTCAGGTGGAAGGCATTGCCGTAGCGCTGCGCAAACAGCAGCACATCCGCTGCCGGGCGGTAGCCCGGGGGACAGACGCAGGACACCTGCATCCCCGCCAAAAGGCCGCCCACGATCAGGCTGTTGGCCATGCTGCTGCCGTCGCCCACAAAGCAGAGCTTCAGCCCTGCCAGCGTGCCCCGGCGCTCCCGGATGGTCATCAGGTCTGCCAGAACCTGACAGGGGTGGGCGTAGTCGGTCAGGCCATTGATCACCGGAATGCCGGAAAGCTCCGCCAGTTCCTCCAAGTCCCGCTGGCGGTAGGTGCGCCAGACGGCGCAGTCGTAGTAGCGCCCCAGCACCCGGGCGGTGTCCCGCAAAGGCTCGCCGCGCCCGGCCTGCAATTCGGCAGTGTTCATGTAGTTGCCAAGACCACCCATCTGGTACACGCCCACCTCAAAGCTGGTGCGGGTGCGGGTGGACGCCTTGGAGAACAGCAGCGCCACGCTCTTGCCCGCCAGCAGCGGCTCGGTGCGGCCCGCCTTGCAGTCCGCTTTCAGCTGGTCTGCCACATCCAGAATGTGGGTCAGCTCAGCCGGGGAAAGGTCGCCCATTTTCAGCAGATTTTTCATGCCTGCTCCTTCGGAGCCGTCGGCTCCATCGTGCCCAGCACCTCGGCCAGCACCTCCAGCGCCATGTCTACCTCGTGCTCGGAGACGGTCAGCGGCGGCAGCAGACGCAGCCGGGTCTTGGCGGTAAGCACCAGCAAGCCCTTTTCGCGGCAGGCAGCCAGCACATCCGCAGCCTGCACGTCAAAAAATTCGATGCCCACCATCAGGCCGATGCCGGAAATGTTCTTGACGTGGGGCAGCTTTGCCAGACCGGCGCGCAGCTGTACGGCGCGCTCGCTGACCTGTGCAAGGAAGCTCTGGTCCAGACGGTCCACCACCACGTTGGCACCGGCGCATACCACCGGGTTGCCGCCAAAGGTAGAGCCGTGGGTGCCGGGACCCATGCCCTCGGCCACCTTTTCATTCATCAGCACCGCACCGATGGGCAAGCCGCCGCCCAGCCCCTTGGCAAGGGTGACGATGTCCGGTTTAAGGTTATAGTGCTCGCAGCACAGGAAGGTGCCGGTGCGGCCTACGCCAGTCTGCACCTCGTCCACGATGAGCACAAGGTCTTTTTCGTCGCACAAAGCGCGCACGGCCTGTACATAGTCCGGGTCCAGCGCCATCACGCCGCCCTCGCCCTGAATGAGCTCCATCATCACGGCGCAGGTGTGGCGGTCTACCAGCTCCCGCAGCGCCTCGATATCCCCCGCCGGGACGTACTGGAAGCCCTCGTTGAAGGGGCCGAAGTAGTTGTGGAACACCTCCTGCCCGGTGGCGGTCAGGGTGGCAAGGGTGCGGCCATGGAAGCTGTTGACCAGCGTAATGACGTTGTAGCGGTCCTTGCCGTAATGGTCTACGCTGTACTTGCGGGCGGCCTTGATGGCACCCTCGTTGGCTTCGGCACCGGAGTTGCCGAAGAAAACCTTACTCATGCCGGTGCGCTTGCACAGCTTTTTCGCCAGCTTGCCGCAGGGTGCGGTATAGTAGAGGTTGGAGGTGTGCTGCAATTTGTGTGCCTGCTGGGACACGGCCTCTGCCCATGCAAGGTCGCAGTAGCCAAGGCTGTTCACCCCGATGCCGCTGGTGAAGTCCAGATACTTCTGTCCCTCGGGGCCCTCGGCGTACAGCCCGTGCCCCTTTTCCAGCACGATGGGGTTACGGTTATAGGTGTGCAGGACGTACTCGTTGTCCCGCTTGATGACTTTTTCAGAATCCATAGGTGTACCTCCTGTAACATGGAGCGATTGCGCAAGGCCTTGCGGCTGCGGGAATTCGTTGCCTTTATTATAGCTTTCCGCCGGCAATTGCGCAATCTTTTTATTCGCGGTGGCTGCGGCGGTAGAAGCGGGTACCGGAGCCGCGGTCGGAGAACAGCTCCAGCAGGATGGAGTGCGGCACGCGGCCGTCGATGATGACTGCCTCGTGCACGCCCTGATAGATAGCATCTGCCATGCCGCCGATCTTGGGGATCATGCCGCCCGCAATGATACCGGCAGACTTGTAGCCCTCGATCTCGGTCACTTCCACCTCGGGGATGAGGGTGGTCTCGTCCTCCTTATCCCGCAGCAGACCCGCGATGTCGGTCATGGACACCAGCTTTTCGGCCTTGAGGGCAATGGCGATCTGCGCAGCGGCGGTATCCGCATTGACGTTATACGCCTGCCCAAGGTCGTCCATGCCCACGGTGGCGATGACCGGGATAAAGCCGCCGTCCAGCAGGCTTTCGATCAGGGTGGCGTCCACATGGACGATCTCGCCCACATGGCCCAGCTGGGGGTCCAGCTCGGTGCAGCGGAGCATCTGACCGTCCATACCGCACAGACCCACGCCGCGCCCGCGCAGCTTTGCCACAAGGTCCTTGTTTACCTTACCGGCCAGCACCTGCTGCACGATCTCCATGGTGGCATCATCCGTCACCCGCAGACCATTGGCAAAGTGGCTTTCCACGCCCACCTTTTTCAGCATCTCGTTGATGGCAGGGCCGCCGCCGTGCACCAGCACCACCCGCACGCCCAGCAGCGTCAGGGTGACAAGGTCGTTCATCACGGCGTTTTTCAGCGTCTCGTTGATCATGGCGTTGCCGCCGTATTTGATGACCATGGTTCTGCCATGGTACTTTTGGATATAAGGGGTGGCCTCCGAAAAAAGCCGCGCCATTTCTTCGTTTTTCATATACTCTCCTTGCCGCCAGCACACTTGCTTCGGCATTCGCTTTCCACCAGACAAACTCCTTCCGTCATCGCTGCGCGATGCCACCTCCCTCAAGGAGGGAGGCTTTCAGGCCCCCTCTGTGAGGGGGCTGTCGCCGCAGGCGACTGGGGGAGTTTCATTAAGTTCTGTAATCGCCGTTGATCTTCACATAGTCATAGGTCAGGTCACAGCCCCACGCCTTGGCGCTTGCCTCGCCGGTGCCCATATCCACCTTGACCAGAACATCGTGCTCAGCCAGCACCTTGGCGGCTTCATCCTCGCTGTACGGATGGTAGGCGGCGTTCTCGCACACATACACCTCGCCCGCCTTGCTGGAAAGCCACACGCAGACCTTATCAATGGAGAAATCTCCGGGGGTGTAGCCGATGGCGCACAGGATGCGTCCCCAATTGGCATCGCGGCCAAAGACCGCCGCCTTGAACAGGTTGGAGCAGACCACGCTGCGGCTGACGGCGCGGGCGGTTTTCAGGTCGGGCGCATGGGTCACCTCGCAGGTGATCAGGTGGGTAGCGCCCTCGCCGTCTCCGGCGTGCTCGGCACACATGTGCTCTGCAATGGCGGTCAGCGCTGCCACAAAGGCGGCGTAGTCCGCGTTCTCCTCGCAGATCTCCGGGTTGCCCGCCAGACCGGACGCCATGATGATCAGGGTATCGTTGGTGGAGGTATCCAGATCCACACTCATCTGGTTATAGGTGCCGGGCACCACCGTTTTGAGCGCCTTTTCCAGCAGCGCGGGCGAGACGGCGGCATCGGTGGTGTAGAACGCCAGCATGGTAGCCATGTTGGGAGCGATCATGCCGCTGCCCTTGCCGATGGCACCCACGGTGCACACCTTGCCGCCCAGCTCGAACTGGATGGCGTACTCCTTTTTATGGGTGTCGGTGGTCATGATGGCGGTGGCAGCGTCCGTGCTGCCCTGCGCGGTGGCAGCCAGCTTTTCCGCCGCCGCCGGGATGCCCCGAGCAAAGGGGTCGATGACCATAGGCTGACCGATGACGCCGGTGGAGGCGGGCAGAACGTCCTTTTCGTCAATGTTCAGCGCCTTGCCCACCAGGGCGCAGCACTCCTCAGCCAGCGCCACGCCGTTGGCGGCGCAGGTGTTGGCGTTGCCGCTGTTAACTACGATGGCCTGTGCGTAGCCATCGGCCAGATGGGCACGGTCCACCTTGATGGGCGCACCGCAGACCTTGTTGGTGGTGTACACGCCCGCAGCGGCGCAGCGCACCTCGGCCTTGATGAGCGCCAGATCGTATTTTTCGCTGTGATTTGCCCGGATGCCGCAATGGACACCGGCGGCGGCAAAACCCTTGGGCGCGCAGAGGCCGCCCGCAACTTCCTTATACTGCATAACGATTTTCCTTTCCCACAAAGAAAAACAAGTTTATTCCAACCCTTTGGTCTCTTCCAGACCCAGCATCAGGTTCATGCACTGGACAGCGGCACCGGAGGAGCCTTTGCCCAGATTATCAAACAACGAGACCAGCATCATCTGGTCTCCCGCGGCGTTCACGGTCAGGTACAGTTCCATGCGGTCGGTGCCCGCCATGGCATTGGAGTACAGGCCGTTTTCCGGCAGCGGCTCGTTCAGGCCGTGCACCTTGACGGTGGCGGCGTCCTTGTAGTAATCCGCAAGGGCGGCAGCCACGGCCTCGGCGGTAGTGCCCGCAAGGCCAAGATCCAGCGGCACCAGCACCTGCATCCCGCAGTAGTAGTCGCACACCACCGGCACGAACATCGGCGTGTGCGCAAGGCCGCTGATCTTCTGCATCTCCGGCAGGTGCTTGTGGCCAAGGCTCAGGCCGTAGCTCTTGGGCGCATCCAGCTTGCTGTGCGCCGGGCGGTCGGGGCTTTCGTAGTCCGCGATCATCTTTTTGCCGCCGCCGGAGTAGCCGGAGATGCCGGTGCAGCTGAAGGGATATTCCTTTGCCACCAGCCCCAGCTCCACCAGCGGGCGGGCAATGCTGATAAAGCCGCTGGCATAGCAGCCGGGCACTGCCACGCGGTAAGAGTTCTGGATTTTTTCCTTCTGTCCCTTCAGCTCCGGGAAGCCGTAGTCCCATGCGGCATCGGTGCGGAAGGCGGTGGAGGTGTCCAGCACCTTCACGTCCGGGCGCAGCAGGGGCATGACTTCTTTAGAAGCTGCATCCGGCAGGCAGAGGAAAGCAAGGTCGGCAGAATTGATGACCTTTGCCCGCTCGTGCACGTCCTTGCGCCCTTCGGCAGAGATGGACAGCAGCTCGATCTCCGGGCGCTCGGCCAGACGGTCGGCGATGCGCAGGCCGGTGGTGCCGGAAGAGCCATCAATAAATACCTTTACCTTCATGCGTTTTCCTCCTCCCATGCGTCCAGCCGTGCCGTTGCCAGCGCGATCTGCTTTTCTACGCTGGCGGCGCTGGGGCCGCCGTAGCTGGTGCGTCCCTCGCAGCAGTGCACAAGGTCGATGGCATCATAGATATCGGCCCCGAACAGCGGGCTGTAGGTCTGGAACTGGGTCAGGGTCAGCTCTTCCAGCGTTTTGTCGGCGGCAATGCAGTCCGACACCATGCAGCCGGTCAGCTTGTAGGCATCCCGGAAGGGCATCCCCTTCTTGGTCAGGTAGTCGGCGCAGTCGGTGGCGTTGATAAAGCCCTTTGCGGCGGCGCGGCGCATATTGGCGGGCAGGCTCTTCATGGTGTCCAGCATGGGGGTGATGGTCTTGAGGCAGAGTTCCAAGGTGTCCACTGCATCAAAGATGGCTTCCTTGTCCTCCTGCATATCCTTGTTGTAGGCCAGCGGCAGGCCCTTCATCATCACCAGCAGGGTGTTCAGGTCGCCGTACACCCGGCCGGTCTTGCCGCGGATCAGCTCCGTGACATCCGGGTTCTTCTTCTGGGGCATAATGGACGAGCCGGTGGTAAAGGCATCGTCCAGCTCAATGAACTTGAACTCCCAGCTGCACCACAGGATGATCTCCTCCGAAAGGCGGGACAGGTGCATCATGCAGATGGAGATGGCGCTGGCCAGCTCGATGCAGAAATCACGGTCGGACACGCCGTCCAGACTGTTGGCGCAGGGGGCGGCAAAGCCCAGCTTTTCGGCGGTGAAATCCCGGTCCAGCGGGTAAGTAGTGCCCGCCAGTGCGCCAGAGCCCAGCGGGCACTGGCTGTCCATGCGGGCGGTGGCATCCGCAAAGCGGTCGAGATCGCGCAGCAGCATGGAGGCGTAGGCCATCAGCGCGTGGCCGAAGGTGATGGGCTGGGCGCGCTGCAGATGGGTGTAGCCGGGCATGACGGCGGCTGTGTTCTCCGCTGCCTTTTTGCACAGCACCCGCACCAGCTCCACGATGTAAGCCTGCAAAGTCTTGCTGTAATCCCGCAAAGTCAGGCGGATATCCAGCGCCACCTGATCGTTGCGGCTGCGGCCGGTGTGCAGCCGCTTGCCCGCATCCCCGATACGGGCGGTCAGGGTCTGCTCCACAAAGGTGTGCACGTCCTCGGCGGCGGGATCAATGGTCAGCGCACCGCTGGACAGGTCGTCCGCGATGGAAGCCAGACCGCTGAGGATGTCCGCACAGTCCTGCTCCGAGATGATGCCCTGCCGCGCCAGCATGGCGGCATGGACGCCGCTGCCGCGCATATCCTGCGCGATCATCCGCTGGTCGAAGCGGATGGAGGAGTTGAAGTCGTTGACGCGGCTGTCCACCGCCTTGGAAAACCGACCCTTCCAGAGTTGTTCTGCCATAATATAAACTCCTTATAAAAACGGCAAAGCCGCCGCAGGGGAAAACGCTCCTGCGGCGGTGCCGCCGGCAACGATGCCGGTGTGAGAACCTGCGTGTGAAAGTGTGAAAACACACGCAGTCGAAAATGTTGCGATTACTTGACCTCCGGCCAATTCTTGGACAGCTTTGCGCGCTCCTTGATGGACAGGCCGAACAGGTTGATGAAGCCTGCGGCATCGGCCTGATTGTAGTCCTCGTCCTCACCGAAGGAAGCGGTCTGCTCGTCGTACAGGGTGTACGGAGAGGTGACACCGGCGTTGATCATGTTGCCCTTGTAGAGCTTCAGCTTCACATCGCCGGTCACGGTCTTTTCCAGACTGTCGGCAAAGGCATCCAGTGCCTCGCGCAGCGGGGTGAACCACTGGCCGTTGTACACGATATCGGCGTACTTCTGTGCCAGCTGTGCCTTGAAGTGAGAGCTTTCCTTGTCCAGCGTGATGGTCTCCAGCACGTCGATGGCCTTGTACAGGATGGCACCGCCGGGAGTCTCGTACACGCCGCGGCTCTTCATGCCCACCAGACGGTTCTCCACGATGTCCAGCAGACCAATGCCGTTTGCGCCGCCCAGCTGGTTCAGGTACTCCACCAGCTCCACAGCGCCCATCTCCTTGCCGTCCACGGCAGTGGGAACGCCCTTTTCAAAGTGGATGGTCACATAGGTGGGAACATCGGGTGCCTGCTCGGGGCTGACACCCAGCTCCAGAAAGCCGGGCTTATTATACTGGGGCTCGTTGGCGGGGTTCTCCAGATCCAGACCCTCGTGGCTCAGGTGCCACAGGTTCTTGTCCTTGGAGTAGTTGGTCTCGCGGTTGATCTTCAGGGGGATGTGGTGCGCCTCGGCGTAGTCGATCTCCTCGTCACGGCTCTTGATGTCCCACTCACGCCACGGAGCGATGATGGCCATATCCGGGCACAGTGCCTTGAGGGTCAGCTCAAAACGCACCTGATCGTTGCCCTTGCCGGTGCAGCCGTGGCAGATGGCATCTGCACCCTCCTTGATGGCGATATCAGCCAGTGCCTTGGCGATGCACGGACGTGCAAAGCTGGTGCCCAGCAGGTAGTCCTCGTACTTTGCGCCGAACTTCAGGGTGGGGAAGATGTAGTTCTCCACAAAGTCCTTCTTCAGGTCCAGCACATACAGCTTGGATGCGCCGGTAGCCTTGGCCTTTTCTTCCAGACCGTCCAGCTCGGTGCCCTGACCCACGTCACCGGAAACAGCAACGACCTCGCAGTTATTGTAGTTTTCCTTCAGCCAGGGAATGATGATGGAGGTATCCAGACCGCCGGAGTAAGCCAGCACGACTTTTTTGATGTTTTCCTTTTTCATGATAAACGCGCTCCTTTTAATAAAAATACACTTTTGTTCTCTGATGCGCATTTCCCTTCGCATCCTCTGTCTTTCGTTTGCGGTTGATGTTTTTATTATACGCGGCGCGGGTTTTCCGTCAATGCTAAAAACTGCCAAACATAGCGCCTGTTTCGCTTTTCTTTTGGTTCAATCTGTATCTTTATGCAGATATTATTAAATATATGCGCATTTTATGCAATTTGAGTGTATTTTTTCATGGGTTTTCGGAGAGGATAAACCCTCTGCAAACAAAACCACCGGAGCATCCGCAGACGCTCCGGTGGTTTAACTATAAATATTTAGTTCAGCTTCAAGTCGCCTTCCTTGATCCAGCCCAGCTTGCGCTCTACCGCGCAGAACACCACGCTGAGCACGGCGGGCAGCACAAAGCACAGCAGTGCCATGGCAGCCCAATCCATGGGGGTGATGGCGGCCTTGGTACCGGCGGCAATGTCGCTGACCCAGCCGGTGTAGACGCCGATCTGACCCACCAGACCGCAGGTGCCCATGCCGGAGGACACCGCCGCGCCGTTCATCTCAAAGTGGAACAGGCAGGTAGCCAGCGGGCCGGTGATGGCACTGGCCAGCGTGGGGGCGATCCAGATGCGGGGGTTCTTGATGATGTTGCCCATCTGCAGCATACTGGTGCCCAGACCCTGACTGACAAGACCGCCCACACCGTTCTCCTTGTAGCTCATCACGGCAAAGCCCACCATCTGGGCGCAGCAGCCTGCCACGGCAGCGCCACCGGCAAGACCGGTCAGACCCAGTGCGGCGCAGATGGCAGCGGAGGAGATGGGCAGGGTCAGTGCCACGCCCACGATGACTGACACCAGAATGCCCATGACCAGCGGAGCCTGCTCGGTAGCCCACATAATAAGAGTGCCCACCTGACTTGCGGCTGCGCCAATGGGGGCGGCGATGAGCATGGAAAGCCCGACGCCCGCAAAGATGGTCACCAGCGGGGTGACAAGGATATCCACCTTGGTCTCCTTGCTCACGGCCTTGCCCAGCTCTGCCGCCACAATGGCAATGATGAGCACAGCCAGCGGGCCGCCTGCACCGCCCAGCGCATTGGCCGAGTAGCCCACGGTGATCAGGCTGAACAGCACCAGCGGCGGGCAATGCAGTGCCCAGCCGATAGCACAGGCCATGGCGGGGCCGCTCATGGCCGTAGCATAGCCGCCCAGATCCACCAGCAGTGCAAGACCGGTCTGCTGACCCACCGTCTTGATGATGGTGCCGATGAGCAGGCTGGCGAACAGGCCCTGTGCCATTGCGCCCAGCGCGTCGATGAGATAACGCTGCGGAGAGATGACGATATCCTTCCGCGCCAAAAATTCTTTCAGCTTCGACATAAAACTTGCCTTTCTATCCAAAACAGGTCGTTAAAGTTACGAACGTATGTCCTGTATCATACCATACACCTGTCAAGACAGCAAGAGGTTGCTGGAAAAAATGTGAAATTTCAGCTTTGTGCAATGTTCTGCCCTGTCGGGACGTATTCCATTTGGAACATTTTCCGACACACTGCCCCGGTGGAGAATTTGTGTAGAAGCCCGCTGTGCCGTTGACTGCTCCCCGCGTGCGGGTGTATACTAGAGGAAGCGTAAAGTTATCATCCGCCGTCCTTTTTATCCTGAACCCATGGGCGGCGTGGAATAGAAGCAGGCCCGCCCCGGGCAAGGGGCAAAGACCCGGGGCAGCGCAGCGCTGCACCACCGGGAGATTCGGAGGCAGAGACGACAGATGAAAAAACGATTTGACCGATCCGGCACAGCCCGCCGCAAGGCGGCAGCTGCCGTTGCAGCGCTGACCATGGCGCTGGTTCTGGCTGTGGGCGGCGCAGGGGCAGCGACCCTGCTGTCTGCACAGCCGGAAACTTTGACCGTGGGTGCGGTCGTGCCCCATATTACCGCCGAGACGCCGCAGGCAAGCAGCCCGGCAGCAGCCGACCCTGCCCCGGCAGCGGAGAGCACGGCGACTGCCCCGGAGCAGACAGTGGAAAGCACCGCGCAGCCGCAGCAGACTGCCCCCGCCCCGGAACAGGCAGAAAAGTCGGAAACCGCCGAAACCGCACCGGCTGAACCGGAAGAAGCCGCCGAAACACCGGAAGCACCAGCACAGCCCGCCGAGAATGCCGCACCGGAAGAGGAGAACTCCCCTGCCATGCTGCTGGAAGAGACCCCGGAGCTGGCCGCGCAGGATCCGCAGGCTCCCGCAGCGGACGGCACCGCCCAGAACGACACCGCCGCCCAGCACACCCCGGAGGACAGCGTACTGCTGACCCCGGAGCAGATCCAGCAGGCGCTGGATTCCGGCGCGCTGGAGGATGCCGAAGCGCAGTGCATCGACCTGACCGATGAAAACGGCTTTTTCCGGTGGCTGTTCAACTGGCTGTTCGGCATCAAGGACAAGGAAGAAGAACCGGCCTACTCCGGCTGGCGCACCGAAAACGGCAAGACCTACTACTACGCGCAGGACACCAACAAAAAGGTCACCGGTCTGCGCTCCATTGACGGCAAGTTGTATTATTTCGATGCCAACGGCGTTAAACAGGACAATGTGACTTTTGGCATCGACGTGTCCAAGTATCAGTCCGGGCTGGACTGGAACAAGATCAAAAAATCCGGCGTGAGCTTCGTCATCATCCGTATCGGCTACCGGGGCTACGGCGCTGCGGGAAATCTGGTCAAGGACCCCATGTTCGAGGAGCACTTCACCAACGCCCGCAACGCGGGGCTGAAGGTGGGCGTGTATTTCTTTACGCAGGCCGTGAACGAAGCCGAGGCGCAGGAGGAGGCCGATGGCTGCAACTGGGCTTTGAATGGCCGGATGCTGGACTACCCCATCTTCTATGATACCGAGGCTTCCACCGCCCCGCACGGCACCGGCCGCGCCGACGGTCTGGGTGTTGAGGACCGTACCAAGTGCGCCATCGCCTTCTGCGAGCGGGTAAAGGAGCTGGGCTACAAGCCCGGCGTGTACGCCTCCACCACATGGTACCGCAAGCGGGTGGATTACAACACCCTGCGCAGCCGCTACACCATCTGGAACGCCCACTACGGCGTCTCTGCCAGCCCCATCGGCTGCGATCTGTGGCAGGGCACCGAGAAGGCCCGCATCAATGGTTACAGCGGCGAGCTGGACGCCAATATCAGTTATATCGGATAAAAGGAGAAAAACGATGGCTACGGACCGCATTCGTCTGGTTGCCTCTGATATGGACGCGACTTTGCTGGATGAACACAGCTGCCTGCCTCAGGGCTTTGCCGGGATGGTGCACGCACTGGCACAGAAGGATATCCGGTTTGCCG
>ERZ1034976.1627-NODE-1627-length-16857-cov-39.077431_pt1 | contig 16857 bp, 10 predicted proteins | sample MGYA00520623_ERZ1034976 | MGnify/ENA primary metagenome ERZ1034976 (study PRJEB33766, sample SAMN09781774) | gut metagenome | biome: gut microbiome | host: Homo sapiens | place: Madagascar | study: EMG produced TPA metagenomics assembly of the PRJNA485056 data... | reverse complement strand
CTGCACCATTCCCACCCCTTCGGCAGTTCGTAGGGATAATGCGGCTTATCAGAAGTCTTTGCAGACTTCTTTCCCTTCTTAATTTTTCCCTCTTTAATGAGTCTTTCCTTTTCAGCACGGATACGTTCAAGCAGCACCGATGCAGGCTCATCGTTGGGATCTTGTGGAACGAGCTTGCCGTGAATAGCAAGGTCGAGTATCTTTTGTCTTAATGCTTTTGTGTCCATTATTAATTCGTCTATTAATTTTAAGATTTATCTTCTTTTGAGAAGAACTGACAGAATTCCCTTAATTGTTGTTGCATTTTTTCTTGCGGAATTAAGATACGCTTATATTCCGCCACCATCGTAGGACTCATGCTGCGACTCATAGCATATTCAACAACAACCTTGTCCACATCAGGACATAAAATGATGCCTATAGAAGGGTTCTCGTTGGAACGTTTCACATCACGGTCAAGAGCTTCAAGGTAAAACTCTAATTGACCAAGATCTCGAGGATGGAATTTGTTTTTCTTCAATTCCACCGCTACAAGTGCCTGGAGACCGCGATGAAAAAACAGCAAGTCTGCCTTATAGGTAGATGCACCAACGGTGAGCGGATACTCTTGATCCATAAAGATGAAATCTTTACCTAATTCGAGAATAAATTGCTTCATATGCTCTATTAATCCATTCTTCAATTTGCTTTCATTGTATTTCTTTGGCAACCCAAGAAAATCTAAAAACACAGTGTCTTTAAACATAATAGGAGCATCAGGATATTGCTCTAATAATCCCTTCGACATATTACTTTTATTTCCGAGAAGATTGGAAAAAGTATCATTGTCAACACAGCGCTGCATCTCTCTTTTTCCCAGTTTTTCTTTATGTGCATAAAGAATATAGAATAACCGCTGTTCGTAACGCTTACAACGACATAGTATTTCTATATGGTTAGTGAACGTTGTCAACTCCAAAATTTTAGGCATTTGTGCAGCCAGTGGCTGCACAAATGCAGCAGCACCATTTTTTGATTGTATTGCCTTACTTTTCGATACCAATTGTTTTACTTCAATTTGTGCAGCCATTGGCTGCACAAATTCAGCATCAAGATACTTATTTACTATCGTAGTGAAAGTTTCCGTAGAATATTCATCATAGAACATCACCATATTATATATGTTTCTTCTACTATATCCTTTTATCTCAGGATGTTGAGAACGGATATATTCAGATAGTTGGGAAATAACCTTGCTTCCCCATTCCTCACTTTTTAACTTCTTGGAAACATAGGCACCTACATGCCACGCTGTGAGCAGCATCTCCTTATTGACAGCCATAGACGCTTTACTTCGATGCTGAACTATCAGATTTACGACTTCAGTAAACTGCTGTTCGATGTTAGTGTTTATCAAACTTTTGTCCATTTTATACCTCCTTTATTCCACTCAATAATTTCTCCAACTCGCTTACGGCCTTGCTGATATTCATGCTCTGTTCCTTGATGTTTGACATCAATTGGCTCAATGGTAAATCTTCAGTATCATTACCCTGTTTTATCCAAGTGATATCAAGACTTGTCTTGTCACGAGCCATGATTTCATCAATGCTATACTTGCGCCATCTGCCAGATGGGTTCTTGTCTGCATCATATGCCTCTTTGCGGGCATTGATGTCCTCAGCATGATAGCAGGTTACAAAGTCATCGAGGTGGTGACGCTCTAACTTGTTCGTAGCCAAGGTGTGTTTTACCCCAGTGCGATAGTCGTAGAACCAAATATTCTTAGTTGGCTGTCCCTTGGTAAAGAATAGTACGTTTGCCTTTACTCCCTGTGCATAGAAAATGCCTGTAGGTAAACGGAGAATGGTATGTAGATTGAAATCCGACAAGAGTTTCTTGCGGATGGTCTCTCCTGCGTTGCCTTCAAAAAGTACATTGTCTGGCAGGACTACTGCTGCACGTCCGCCAGTTTTGAGCATCAGCATCATATGCTGAAGGAAGTTGAGCTGGTTGTTCTTGGTTTCAACATAGAAGTCTGGACGATTGATTTCAACAGAACCGGCAGGGCGTGTGCCAAATGGAGGGTTGGCAAGGATGACATCCACTAAGGTGGAAGGTTCTTTCTCCAAAGAGTCCTCGCATACGATAGGGCTGTGGTCTGTGCCTATACCATGAAGATAAAGGTTCATGGAGGCAAGTGTAACCACAAGTGGGGTGATGTCATTGCCATGTAACGCTTTGTTGTTCAAAAAGTCCAATTTATCACGATTCTGGCTTTGTTCCTTCATGTAATCGTAGGCAGCAAGCAAGAAGCCACCAGTACCACAGGCGGGGTCGCATACAGTCTCACCAATTTGGGGTTGCAAGCAGTCAACCATAGCTTTAATCAGTGGACGTGGGGTAAAGTACTGACCAGCACCACTTTTTTTATCTTGACCATTTTTCTCCAAGATGCTTTCATATATAGCACCTTTTACATCACCATCCATGATGAGCCATTGCTCTTCATCTATCATAGTGATTACCTTCTTAAGATAGACAGGTTTGTCAATCTTGTTTTGTGCTTTGGTATAGATGGTGCCGATGAGGTCATCTTGTTGACTTAACAGTTTGAGTGTACTCTCATATTGCTTTACGAGATCATAGCCATCCAAGCCTGTCAAGTCTTTCCATCTATACCCAACAGGTATGGATGAATCCTCTCCAAAGAGTTCCATATTCTCGTCATCCATCTTTAAGAAAAGAAGATAGGTGAGTTGTGTGATGTAATCTGTAAATCCTACTCCGACTCCTGCTAATGTCGTAGCAAGATTCCATACCTTTTTTGTGAGCGTTTGCTCAGTTGTTATATTTTTAGCCATATCTATATACTATGCAGTTGTTCTTAATACTATAAATTTATATACGGAATCCAAAGCCTCGTCAGCTTTCTTCATGTTTCCGAAAGCTGCAATCAATTGGGCTGCATGGGTGACATCGTTCTTCCTTATCTCTCGCACGTTGCAGGCTCCATTGGCTGCGATGTATTCCACTATCTTGCCTATCAAATCTTTCTGCTTCGCTGTTATATCCATCTGTTTTCGACCATACCAAAGATTAAACATACTTCGAGCCGTAGGATAGGCACTTTCCAGTTTTTCGGTCTGATGGTAAGCGAAGCGTACCAGTTGGATGATGTTGGTAAGAGCCTCCGATTCTTCCTTCTTGGTCGTGCGGCGTACTTTATCACCATATACGATGGCGTATGAATTCCATAAGAGCTTTTGTGCAAAGCGGTTGTTCTCCATCTTCAACTTGTTTTCCAAGTCTTTCAGCATGGAATAGGTGATAGGTTCGCCCTCGTTATTGTATAGAATGCGTAAAGCTTCTATGTCATCACAGTGGTCGCAGCAATATTGTTCAAATGCATCTGTGGTACTTTGAGCCTCTTCTATAGAGAAACCTTTGGATATGAGCGTATCTTCTCCAGGCATCAGTGTGTTGACAAAACCAGCTGCAAGAATCAGTATGTACTTACGGACATTGGCATGATTAGCTATCGGAGATACCAAACCCTTACGTTCATTGTTAGGTTCATTGATATCTACGTATGGTGGCAATTGTGGCTGGTGCTCAGGATCGAGAGCATTATAGATGCGTTGAGCAATTTCCAGCATGTCGTCATGAGCGATGCGGACAAACTCCTGTCGCTGTGCATTATCTGCCTTATTGTAAAGTCTGGATAATGTGGCAGCAAGCCGCTTGAGGTAATTGTCTGGCAGATTTCCATGAGCGATACGTTCCAATAGTTCTTTTAATGTGATGGTCTCTGTCTCTGGACCTTCATACTGACCTGGTATGATATGCTCATGTTCGGTTACTCCTACTGCATCAACTAGGAAGAAACAGTCTTTGCTGATAGCATTAGGTGTCACGTTGCGCAGCTGTTCGTCACCTATTGTCCGGACTCCACGACCTTTCATCTGTGTATAGAGGGGAGCTGAAGCCACATCACGCATAAACATCACGACTTCCAGAGGCTTTACATCTGTTCCTGTTGCCACAAGAGTACAGGTTACGGCAATGCGAAAGTCCTTGTCGTTACGAAACTGGCGTATCAGTTCATTGCTATCTCCTGCTGAATAGGTTATCTTCTGAACAAAGCGGTCATCCGTGCGTCCAAAAACTTCTTTAGCAATTTGAACGATATTTGTTGCATGGTTCTCGTTGAGCGCAAAGATGAGGGTCTTTGGCAGATAGTCCATGTTAGGCTCTCTTTGAGGGTCATTGAACATTTCTGTATAGACAGCATCACGATAAGTGGAAAGAATAAGTTTTATCTGGGCAGGGTTGATGATGCTTCGATTTAACTCTTCTTTCGTATAACTCTTCGTTTCCTTTGTGCTTACGGTTTTAACTTCACCAGTGTATCGAGTCTCAACTTTGGTTTTCTGACCTTGCATGATAGCTCCACCTTCTTCTGTTACCTTTGTTCTGATTCGATAGATGCGGCTATCGACGTTGACACCATCTATGATTGACTGCTCAAGCGTATAGTTTACAACACGGTTGTTGTTGAAGAATGCCATCGTTTCAGGGATTGGTGTTGCTGTAAGACCGATAAGACGAGCTGTATCAAAGTATTCTAGCACCTTGCGCCAGTTGCCATAAATAGAACGGTGACACTCATCTATAATAATAAGGTCGAAGAAATCGTGTGGTAAGTTTGGATTGTCTGGTAATGTTACTTCACCATCAGCTGTATCTTCATCGTCATCATCTGTATCCGTAATCTCTTCTCCTTTTAAGAGTGAGAATAATCTTTGTATGGTACAGATAACCACATTGCTGTCTGTTGGTACTTCTGCCGACTTCAACCTGTTGACTGCATAGATTGTATTGAAGGCATCACCTGTTTCCGTAAGGCGGAATGTTCCAAACTCTGTTTCTGCCTGTTTTCCGAGGTTGTTGCGGTCAACAAGAAACAGAACACGACGCATAGGGGTATAGCTAAGCATACGATAAGCAGTAAGACATGCCGTATATGTTTTGCCGGCACCAGTAGCTAAAACCATCAATGCACGATTTTGACCTATACGGAAGCTTTTCTCCAATTCTGTTACTGCCTCATATTGGCATTCTCGCAGACCTTTCTTATTCAATGTAGGAAGTCCGGCAAAAGGGTCGTCTATACCTAACATCTTTACTATTTCCTTTGGAGTAAGAATGCGGCTGATGTTTTCCCATTCAGAAGTTTCACGATGTCTATAATCAAAAAACTCTATTTCCTTGCCATTTGATTTGAAAAGGAAAGGCAAAGGTCTTTGCCATGCTTGATAGCAGTCAGGTACACTCTTTGCATATGTGATAGCCTGTTCACTCACAATATTGGAAGAAATATTAATTTCTTCTCGTTTAGCTTCGAGCACACCGACAGCTTTCCCATTGATAAACAGGAAATAATCTGCTTCAAGATTACCTTTGAGCAATCCCTCACGAATAGCTACAGCTGAGATGGTAGGCTCGTATTCATCTCGATTGACAACCTTCCATCCTGCATCTGCAAACCATTGGTCTATTTTGACTCTTGCTTTTTCTTCTGGCGTCATAGTTTTGTCACCTATTAATTTAGCTACAAAGATAATGATAATATTTCACTTGACCATTTATATGATTCACTATTTATACTTTTTTGTCTTTTCCGAATGAAAATAAGTATAAGGGATAAAGGGAAAGTGCATCTTTCTTCATTATATTACAGGAAACGTTTTTCTAAAACTATTGCCACTATTGCCACGCTTCAAGTTAACCAATTGTTTTTTAACTATTTAAGCGTGGCAATAAGGGCGTTTTCTATTGCCACCTATTGCCACCTATTGCCACTCTCGGGCGAAAAACGGGGGATTCTCAGCGAAAAAGCAGAGGAATACTTATTGTTTTCGCAGAAAAACATAAAAAAAGTGGAGAAAAAGGCTTGCGGTTTCGAACATTTTTTGTATTTTTGCAACCAACAGGAAAAATTCCTGCCGATTCCACCTAGAAGCTAACGACTCCTGTGAAACCACTTTTTTATACTTAGAAACCCATAAACCAATGACACAAGCAGATTTAGTCAGACTCTACTTCAACAAAGAAAGTGCTTACAACTCATGGGACTATTGCTTCAACCAGCAATGTCCACTGGCTCAGGAATGTGCACACTATCTGTCCGTAACCTACAAAAAACCGGAACAGACCAAAGGCTACGCCATCTATCCCGATGCCTACCACGCCAACAAGTGCGAACATTTCCTGCAGTTACAGATGATGAAAATGGCATACGGCTTTACGAATATTCTTGAAGAACTGAAACGTAAAGACGAAGCTACTTTCAGAGTACACATGACTTCCTACTTCGGAAGCAAGACTTCATATTACCGCTATAAATTAGGACAGACAGGACTCGTGCCTGAACAGCAGCAGTACGTGCTGAAATGGTGCCAGCAACATGGATACACCAACATGAGGTTCGACCGGTATGCAGAAGAGGTTAACTATTAACAGCCGCACGCCGATTAAAGAATTCACCCGTGTACGTGGTCACTCAAACCCACGTACATGAGCATCCGTACCCACGTACACGGGTACGGATGACCGACACGTTGAGCACGGATGACCGAGACGATGGTCACGAATGACCGACGTAGCCGGGCACATTTGCCCAATGCCTTGGGCAAAGCTGGGCAAAACCATCGGCAAACCTAAGTATCACCCTATCAATAAATTAGCAGAAATATGAAGTTTACTATTACAAGAATCAACAAGCAGAACAAGTTGATGGTCAGTTCGAAAACCGTAGAACGGTTTCTGGAGCGCATCGCTAAAGATGATGCCAAGCTGAGTGTCACCAATTTCAGAATGAGTGTGCCGCTCATGGAGGCCGACTACCAGTACTACAAAGGCATCAAGGAATGGCAGCACGTTTATCCAGCCGCAGAATTCAACAAGGATGAAAGCGGCAATCTCGTCTTCCAGAAATCAAACGGGCTGGTGATGCTCCACTTCATCAACCTCATGTCGGAGCAGGAAAAAGATGCCGTCAAGAAGACGGTCAGTCTGCTGCCGATGACCTTCGCAGCCTTCGAAGGAGCCGACGGTAGAAGCCTCATCGTGCTCGTAAGCATCTGCAACGAAGAAGGAAAAATCCCGACAAAAGAAGCCGACGCCGACTTACTCTACCAGTCTGCCTACGAACAGGTAAAGACGCTCTACCAGTCGCAGGTACAGGCAGCCATCAAACCCGAAAAGCCATCATTGGCATCCAACTTCATGCTTACGCTGGATGCCTCTCCTTATTATAACAGCAAGGCAGTGGCGATGCGCATCTCCCAAAATATGAAGAAGGTTGCCTTAGCCCCTAAAAATGTAGACGATTTGAAGACATACGATGACTATGAGTTTCTTTACCGCAAGGCAGCAGAAGAGACGAAGGAAGAGATGAAAAAAGCCAACATCTCATGGCAGAACGATGAAGACCGGTTCCTTGCCGGTTTCTCAGCCATCGCCATCAAGCTCTGCAACATGGGCCTCAGCGAAGAAGAAGCTTTCATCCATATCCGCCGCAACAACTGGGGACATGTGACAGAAGAGAAACTCCGCCAGATAGTGGGCACCGCTTACGATACCCATTCCAAAGACAGGAAGACGGAGAAATCAGCCTCAGGCAGAAAAGGCCGTGCCGAAATTCTGCAGATGATCAGATACCTGGAGAGCCGGTACCAGTTCCGTTACAATACCGTGATGAAATATACCGAATACCGCCCGAACAATTCATGGGTTGGCGATTTCAGACCGGTGGATGCCCGTGTGCAGAAAAGCATGACGCTGGATGTTCAGATAGCCGACATCCACGTAAGCATCAAGGATGTAAGGAATTTTCTAGAGTCAGACCGCATCAGAAACTACAGTCCAATAGAGTCCTATCTCTATGACTGTCTGGGAAAATGGGACGGCAAGGACCGCATCCGTGCCCTGGCACGAACCATACCCACCAACAATCCCCATTGGGAAGACTGGTTTTACACCTGGTTTCTGGGAATGGTTGACCAGTGGCGCGGCATGTATCGCCGTCAATATGGCAACAGCACCATGCCGCTGCTCATTTCCAAGCAAGGTTACAACAAGAGCACCTTCTGCCGCCGTCTCATCCCTACCGAATTATCGTGGGGCTTCAGCGACAACATGATTCTCTCAGAAAAGCGTCAGGTATTGCAGGCGATGTCACAATTTCTGCTCATCAATCTCGATGAGTTCAATCAGATTTCACCACAGGTGCAGCAGGGATTTCTGAAGAATCTGCTGCAGTTGCCTACGGTAAAAATCAAGCCGCCATACGGAAGTCATGTACAGGAATTCCCTCGTCTAGCCTCCTTCATTGCCACGAGCAACATGACCGATATCCTTTCCGACCCATCCGGCAACCGCCGTTTCCTGGGAGTAGAACTGACGGGACCTATCGATGTGAGTGGCAGACTGAACTATGAGCAACTTTATGCGCAGGCGATGCAAGCTTTGGAGCGTGGCGAAAAATCCTATTTCGACGCCAAGGAAACCGCCATCATCATGCAACATAACAGACAATTTGAGCAGATTTCCCCTATCAAGCAATGTTTTCTGCAGGTTTTTGAGCCTGCAAGTACCCCGGAAAATGGCGAATACCTGATGGCAGCCGCCATTTTCGACATTTTGAAGCAGAAATTCGGCTCTTCTCTCCAGGTTTCGAGTATACAGAAATTGGGCAGAGAACTTCAGAATATTGAAGGTTTGAAGAACCGAAGAACAAGATTTGGTACTGAGTATCTGGTAGTTAGAAAATAACCTACTCACTTTCCATCTCATTCCCTTATAAAAAGAGTGTGGCAATGCGTGGCATTAGGTGGCAACAGAAACACCGCTTACTGCCACGCATTATTCACTTATAATCAGAGAGTTAAATAGATTGGTGATAGATGTGGCAATAAAAATAGAAAAACATTTTCGTATAAGAATCATAAAGGTAGGAGTAAACCACTTTTTGCTTTACCATTCGCATGTATTGGCAATTGTGCCGAAATCATGAACTTCATTATGCGAACTCATCCACTTCATTTCACGAGTTCATCTACTTCATTGAGTTGACACATACGGCTGCGGTGGCTGAAGGAGACGACTGAGTTAGCAGAATGAGACGGCTGCATTAACTGAAGGAGTCGAATGCATTAGCCGAATGAGACGGCTGCGGTGGCAGAAGGAGTCGAATGCGGTGGCAGAAGGAGTCGAATCCGGTGCCCGAAGGAGACGAATGCGATGGCCGAAGGAGACGAATGCGATAGCTGAAGGAGTCGAATGCGATAGCTGAAGGAGTCGAATGCAGTGACCAGAGGAGACGAATGCTGTGGCTGAAGGAGACACATTCTGAACACATATAACTAGAGTTTGCTGTATAATACTAAACTGAGTCCGCTTAAAAAAGTCCCGAATCATATTTTTTGTCTTTGTAACTTATTGACAATCAATGGCACGTTTTCGTAAAAATGACTTTTTCAAGTGGGCTCAGAAAATAAAATCTGTTTTCTGTTTCAATCCACACACCCACGAAGGGTGTGACTGCATATTCAGCAAATAGCTGAATGTCGAGTAAGTGGAGGGGTTTCACCCTCCCTTCTCTCGGAACCGTGCTTGACAGTCTCCCATCACACGGCTCTTCGTACTTAGCTCTTTTGTTTATTAGCTTATATTCTTTATTAACCTAGACGTGGATAGGGTACAAATCCCTTCATCCAGTGTGAAAACTCATTTCTGTTGTGTGTCGCATACTCCACAAGCCAGTCATACGCTCTGTCAAACTTCCTACCCTTGGAGAAGCACTTGTACTTACGCATCACCCATCGAGTTAGTCGCTCATTGATGTAATTCAACACCTTGCGGAACTCCGACCTACCAAACTTCATATAGTAGTTCATCCATCCACTAATCTGCGTATCAACTTCATGCTTATGTCTAGCAGACAAGCAAAAGTCTTACGATTCAGTTTCCAAGCCCTTACGGCTTCTTTAATCCTCTTCATCGACTTCTTGCTTATTGCAGGGAGAAAAGCTGTAAAGTTTTGACCCGTCTTTCTGTTTCTTGCACCTCTAGGTCTGAAGGTAAAGCCTAGGAAGTCAAAGGATGCATGCTCCGAGTCACCTCTTCGATTACTATCCTTACAATAGACTATCTTTGTCTTCTCTTCATTCAGTTTTAATCCACATTCCTCAATGCGTTTCATTAAAACAGCTTTCAAGAACAGCGTTTGTTTCTCCGATACGCAATGGCAGATGGTGTCATCAGCATAACGTTCAAACGGAATCGTTGGATAGTTACGCGACATCCATTCATCAAAGACGTAATGAAGGAACAAGTTTGCCAAAACCGGACCTATCACAGAACCTTGGGGAACTGTCCATATCAAGCACCCAGGGAGTCACATAGCAGCGCTCCTTAGCCTTGGCTATGGCTTGATGCGCTCCCTTGCCTGGACGATAACCGTAGGAATCTTCCTTGAAGAGAGGTTCGAGTATTGGAGTCAGTACTGATACTACTACCTGCTGCGCTATTCTATCTTCAATCGTTGGTATGCCCAGAGGGCGATTGCCACCATTGGATTTTGGTATTTCTACCAGCTTTACCGCTTTGGGAAAGTAGCATCCAGAACTCATGCGATTCCATATCTTATAAAGGTTCTTGGACATTTCTTTGTCAAATGTCTTCTGGTCAACCTTATCGATACCCGCACTGCCCTTGTTTTCCTTCACCTTGTGGTAAGCTTCCCACACCAATCGCTTGTCTATTACAAAAGGTTTTGCCTCGTTCATTGTTTCATCCTCAATTTCTTAAGTTGGACTTTAAATTTGGCTAGTGGTCGGCCGCAGTTTTCAATCGGTTTATTGTCAATCATATACCGACCATCTTTTGTGTAGGCTGTCAGCTACTTGATTCTCGTAATGAGATAATTCTTTCTTGCGTCAACTCAACCAAAGAATCCTCAATCCGTTGCCATGCCTTCTTGTGGCCAAGACGGGACGGCGTGACAGATGCTTCGGAATATGGATAACCCACACCGTTTTATGAGTGTCATCCGTAACGAATTATTCTATGGACAGCCCTTCTGACGACAGATAAGTGCATTGTTCTGTAAGTTTGAACGTAGCCGACTGCGTATTGGCAGGCTGTCCATTGAATGTAAGCCTTGAAATATCCGTCCCAACTATTTCAAGTGTTTTGTCCTTTACACCAATCACCAAGTGTCCACCCTCCATATTGGCAATGGTAGACACATACGAGACGACATCAACTTTCTCGTCACCGTAGAAAGAGTTCTTCAACTTCTTAAACCCTTTTCGTTCACATCGTGCATTCTCCTGCGGATATTCACGTAGGAGATATTGTTGTAGTTCGTGTTCGAGGATAATGTCCTTGCTCTATATGATATCATGAAAAAGTCTATTAAGAGCCATCAAAACAGTTCTCGTTGCATATTACCTTTCAATTTGTAATAAATTCTATTTTTTATCTTCTTTTTCTCAAGATAGCGTTTCATTTTGTCATCTTTCCAATCTATGTGTAATCTGCTGATTATTTCTTTTGCGGAAATCATTTCTACATTTTTTAGTACAGAAATTATATTTGAATCCAGTGCGTCTTTTTCTAACTGTTCAGGAGTTTTTTGATCATTAAGGCTAAGGGTTAAAACCTTGCCAAATATATCCACAGCAGATGCTCCCCTTTGAATAATGAGCCGATTCGCATTTTTCTCTTTGCCGTCGGGATATCTGACATAGATGGGACGGTTCTTTCTTAGACCATCAAGCACACCAGCCCAAGTACCTCCTTTATCATCACTTTGAGCTACAAAAATCTCTGATGCCATACCATATATAATAGGATTACGTGCCATGGCAAATTCTACCGACCATGGTGCCTTAGGGGCAAAAGTGCTCATTACCAGTATGCGTCCTTGAATAATATATTTTAGATATTGTTTGAACCCAGAGTTAAAAGTCATGATACCCTGTGGAAGTACGATAATACTCTTTCCATTTGCATTAACTGCAGCATCTAAAGCTTGCCGATCCACTCCTTTTGCAAAACCACTAACAACAACCTTGTCCTCATCCACGGCTTTCCTTGCTATATTTTCTGTGAAAGCTAAAGATTTCTCACTGGCACTTCGTGAGCCTACAATAGCAATAGTCTCTTCCTTCAACAGCGATTTGTTTCCCTTTGTATAAATGACAGTAGGAGCATTAAACTTTAGATTTTTTTTCAGCAGTTTAGGATACTCCTCGTGAGTTACTGGCAATATGTCATACCCTTGAGACATCAGGTCTTCCACAAGGAAGGAATTATTTGCCAATTGAAGCCTCGCTTCTTCAAACTGAATTTTCTCAGTTTCATTCAGTCCAACAATGTCCCAATTTGAAGAATCTTCAAACAAATCTATTATAGATATTTGTGGAACGTGTTGAAAACAGTTTACATATATCTCATTTTTACGCTTTGTCCACATCTTAGGAATCAATGCAAGCGTTATCCAATAAGTCAATTCTTGTTTGTTCATAATGTACCTCCTACAGTTTTTGCAATAACAATAGGAACTATATATTTTGCTCCTTTTTGTGTTAATATACTTCCTACTTCTTTTAATGTTGCGCCACTATCATATATATCATCTATCAAAAGTATTGTTTTACCTTTGACTACATCATCTTCTATGTCAAATGCACCCAATACATTTTCATGTTTGCTATATGAATTTTCAAAAATCTTCTGTTCTTGTGTTACACGCACCTTTTTCAGAGCATGACTTATAGGCACATTTATTACACGTGCAAACTTCATTGCAAAGTTTTTTACAAGATCTCCAGATTTTGTTGGGGGCAAGTATAACACTAAATCGAATTTAATATCTCTGAATTTCTTTCCAAACATAGACAAAGTCTTTTTTAATAGGAAATCAGGAAAATCTCCTCCATTTTCATATTTACTTCGATGTATAGCTGCTCCTATATTAGAAGTTCCATAATAAGATGCTGCATAACCATTCACCATATGTGATGCTTTTCTTAGATGCTCTTTTATTATTTCTACTTCTTCACTGGTATAATCAGATGTTCTAATACTTTTTTTATATTCATTCACATATCGTTTTATAATCCCATTATTTGTGTCCTTTATCGTTTTCTCTATCAATATCTCGTAAGGAGAAGTAATACAGACCCTAAAACCGCCTTGTTTCGTAGTCCACGAAGCAAGTTCCAAAATTGGGAAAAATGTATTTCTAAAATCCTCAAGTTTCTTCGTTAGCTCTGGTGACATAACTACGTGAATTTTCTCTAAATTTGTATTGTCGCAATTTTTATAATCCGTTTGCTCGTTACTATCCAGAAATTTGCATAGGTATTTCATTCTTGGCATATCAGTGTATATATACTGTTCCATAGAACGAAGTTCCTTCAGCTTTGCCTCTCTTTGCTCCTCAAAGTATTCCGTATTTAGAACGGGGGCATTATATTGGTATTCATATTTCTTTGTTTTGCCATAGACAACCTCCTTGATGATTCCTTGTTCTATCAAATCTGCCTTAATCACTTTTGCTTGAGTTTGCTTGAGATTAGCCTTTTTTAAGATTTCTCTCTCAGACAGAGGTTCTTCTTTTAATAATTCTATGACCTTTTGATATTTTTTTATTGACGGACGAGCACCATCTATGAATGAATTAGGAAGTATCATGTCTGTAGGCACATTTCTTCTATTATCTTTACTTTCATTGTAAAACAATATTATACGTGTAGGTTTTCCGTCACGTCCAGCACGCCCTATCTCTTGATAGTAGTGAATAGGTGATATTGGTATTTGAGTATGTATGATAAAACGAATGTCAGGCTTATCTATTCCCATACCTAAAGCATTGGTTGATACCACACACCTCCATTTGTTATGCATTAGACCACTTTCTATGGACTTTCTTGTATCTGCATCAAGACCTGCATTATAATCTATAGCTTTAACTCCGATGAACTGAAGCCATTTTGCATAATTTTCAGTATCTACACGTGTACCTGTATATATCAAACCTGTACCATCTAATTTGTCTATGTTCTGAGCCAGCCATATCATTTTTTCATCTTCAGACAGCACTTTTATTACTTGCAGTGCAAAGTTCGGTCGCACAAGGCTTCCTCTTATTGTTGTCAATTGCCCTCCTATCTGCTGTTCAATGTCATGTTGAACCCTTTCTGTTGCGGTAGCAGTAGTAGCAAGGACCGGTAAATTCTTCGGAAGAACCTGTACCAGGTTAATAATCCTACGGAACGATGGTCTAAAATCATGTCCCCAAACAGAAATAGTGTGTGCCTCATCAATTACAATCATTGAAAGTTTTATGTGGCGAGTTGCTTCTATCCATTCATCATCCTCCTGCCTTTCAGGGGCTATATATAAAATCTTTATTTCATTGTTTTTAGCCCGTCGAATAGTTTCTTGATTTTCCTTATGTGACTGTTCTGAATTAATATAAGCTGCTGGAATGCCTTTTTTCACCAATCCTCTGACTTGGTCACGCATTAGAGCTATCAGAGGAGAAAATATAACCGTAACCCCATCAAATACAGTGGCAGGGAACTGATAACACAAAGATTTACCGAATCCTGTACGTTCTATCATTAGGATTCGTTCTCCTCGAAGAATTCGCTCGACAGCCTTCCACTGTTCATCATAGAAATGCTCTATGTTAAATATTTTCTTCAGTTTTGCTTCTGCATCTTTTCTTGTAATAATCATCTGCATAATTGTTTTATTTTAGATATATTTACATCACAAAAATCCTCTCTTCTCTGACATTATCAGAAATGGAAGACATTCAAGACTATGTCTATAGGCTGCCCATTATACAATGAAGCATCAGCCGTTATTGGCTGTGTGGTGTTATCTTCCAATGTTATTGTTCAGAGGTTAGATGAATACCAATAGACATTCTTTGGTAAGAACTGTCATATTTTGACCACAAAGATAACGAAACTTACCGAGACAAAAGAAGAAAGCACTGTAAATCTTTGATTTGCGACCACTTTTTAACATTTGAGAGATGAGTGGTAACTACTCAGCCCCCCAGAACATGAGTAGTTACTTCTATAGGGGTGCTGAGTAGTTACAGGAGAAGAATCAGGAGATTACAGTAAAAAAACGGTTTACACCTTATTATATAAAGATAGCACCTCGACCGTACTAAACATACAGTCAAGGTGCTAGAGTGCAAAGATTCTGTATTTTGATTAATCTTTCAAACAACCAATTGGCACAACGTACACACCATCAGGTCTACGAACTGCATAACGAGATGTACCTGTCAGAACCATAAGGAAAGATGGGGATTTCATTTTCGTATCATCGATTTTAGAAGCCAAGAGCTTTAGATTCTTTGCTCCTTCTTCGATGTTCTTCTCACCACCCAATTTAACTTCTATCAGTCCATAATTCCCATTACGCAAATGAACTACAGCATCACACTCCAAACCATTACCATCACGATAATGATACACTGTTCCATCAATAGCATCGGCATAAACACGCAAGTCTCTGATACACATTGATTCAAAGAACAAACCCATCGTACTGAGGTCATTCACCAAATCATTTGGACCTATACCTAAAGCCGCAACACCAATAGAAGGATCAGAAAAATATCGGGTATCCGAAGTGCGAATAGCCGTTTTACTTCGCAAATTTGGATTCCATGCCAAGGAATCTTCCAATACGAAGATTTTCTTCAAAGCCTCTATATAGGAAGCCACTGTATTGCGATTGGTGGCTACAACATCATTATTCTCCAAATCAGCACAGATAGTATTTACCGTTACCTGAGCACATTGGTTTCTTGCTAGAGAACGCAATATTCTTTTTGCTCTTTCCGGATCACGGCTCACATTATCTACACGAGAAATGTCAGAGTGTACCACGGCTTCATAATATCTATATGCCATATCAAGTGCTACCTCCTTACTAACCATCGTTGCCTTTGGCCAACCACCCCGACATATCAACCATGCCAAAGAATCAATGTTGAGAGGATTAGTTGCAAAAACATCTGCTATGGGATTGGCAAACAATTCTTCTAGACTGACTTCGTTTGTAGAATCGCCAGATTCAGAAAGACTCATTGTTCTCATTGTCAACCATGCAAATCGACCAGTCCCTGAATGGTGAATTTTGCTTGTATCAACAGGGACTGCAGAACCAGTAAAGATGAATTGCCCTAGTTCATCCCTATGATCTACCTCAAAACGGGCAGCATCCCAAAGTTGCGGGGCTAATTGCCATTCATCAATAAGACGAGGCACTTCTCCTGAAAGCAACTTTTTGGGAGAAAGATTTGCAAGTTCCACATTCTGCTCCATGTATTCAGGATCATCCATATACACAACGCTCTTTGCTTGCTGTTCTGCAGTTGTCGTCTTTCCACACCACTTGGGGCCTTGTATCAAAACGGCACCACTCCCCAAAAGTCTCCGACTTAACATTTTATCTGCTATTCTTGCCTTATATTTCTTCATAATCATATTTTTTAAGCACCGCTGCAAAGATAATCAAAAGTTACTGAATACTAGCATTTTAAACGTTAAATTATGCAAGTTGAGGCATTTTCATTATGCAAGTTGAGGCATTTTCATTATGCAAGTTGTGGCTATTTCATTATGCAAGTTGTGGCTATTTCATTGTGCAAGTTGTGGTTATTTCATTGTGCAAGTTGAGGATTTATCCTAAAAAAATGGTGTTTCATTTTGAGGAATGAAACACCATTGACCTAAATTTTATGCTGATAATCGAATTTCGCAATTAGTT
>ERZ1034976.1618-NODE-1618-length-16884-cov-5.827441_pt1 | contig 16884 bp, 15 predicted proteins | sample MGYA00520623_ERZ1034976 | MGnify/ENA primary metagenome ERZ1034976 (study PRJEB33766, sample SAMN09781774) | gut metagenome | biome: gut microbiome | host: Homo sapiens | place: Madagascar | study: EMG produced TPA metagenomics assembly of the PRJNA485056 data... | reverse complement strand
TTGCGGTAATTATCGCAGCCGTTATTTTTATATCCGTACATTCATAAACAAAACTATATCCGAAAGGAAAAAGGCACTGCCGAGTTTAATACCTCGGCAGTGCCTTAATTCTTTATCTGTATTATTTTACATATTATAGAGCATTACGGTCTCGGCAAAGCGAGTGTTCAAAAACTGCTTATTATAAGCTGTGGTGAAGCCCTGTGACTCGAGCAGTGCCAAATATCTGCGGCTGAATGTATCATAAGCAAGTATCGCATTATTCTGCAAAGCATAATCCATCGCCTCTTTTACCGTGTCGAGCACTTCCCGAACCGTTGCAAGAGAACCTGTATAAATTGTCATTACAAGCGAATTTCTGCTGTCGGGGAGCAATATTTCGCATATAGTTTCGAGATTCTCTCTGTGAACAAACACAGTAGACGAATAGCTGTGCTTTTTCATTTTATATGCGTTAATGCCCTTATATTTATATTCAAAGTTCTTAGGGTCTGTCAAAGTAACCAGTGCACTTCCCTTTTCGTTTGAAAACAGCACATCTTCCTTTACCCACTTAGGCAAATAGTAACTAAAATAATCTTTTATAAAACCCTCTCGCTTTGAGATATTATTGCAAAAGAACATAAACAGCGGATGCTTTATTAAATCTTTTGACATCTGCTCGGATATTAAATTTATCGTCTGTTTGTCAATTTTATCTATTTTCATAACACATCACCGTAAAAGAAAATCAAATGTGGTCGGGATTTTCTTTTTTTATTTTTTTCATAGTGGATGAGAACATTATAACAGCAAGAACAACGGAACACAAGTCGGCAACGGGCTGAGCCCAGATAATACCGTCCAGTCCTACAAAATAATTCATAATAAGAAGCATCGGCAGATAAATCAAGCCCTGACGGGAGCCGGCAAGAATGAGCGATTGAGCACCCTTGCCCATTCCCTGAAATGCAAAATTAATAATAAACATAATGCCGAGAACAGTACCCGGAACCATAAGTGCGGTAAGCATTTTTACGCCGTATTCGATAACCGACGGGTCATCGATGAACAAACCGATTACATTTCGCCTGAACACTATATAAAACACGGTGACCGCACCGCCGATAATAATGTTACACATCATACCGAAACGAATGCTCTTTCTCATTCGGGTAAAATTATGCGAGCCGTAGCAGTAGCCGATAAGCGGCTGAATGCCCTGAGCAAGACCGATTTGCAGCATAACGACCAGCATATTTGCTTTCATTGCAACGCCCATTGCGGCAACCGCATAATCGCCGTAGCGAGAAAGAAACATATTAATCACAATATTTGAAAGCGACATCAAAAGGTTGTTAAGTGCGGCAGGAACGCCGACGCTGATAACTCCCTTTGCAATCCCGTCTTTTGCCGAATATCGAGACGGAGTAATCGACAGGATTGACTTTCCTTTAAGAAAATAAACAAGGAAATACAAAACGCTGACAACATTACCGAGAACTGTGGCTATCGCCGCACCCGCAACGCCCATACCCAAGCCAAACGGCAGAGTAATCCCGAACAACTTATCACCGGAATTAAGTATAAAAATCGGGTCGAGAACAATATTTACTATCTGACCGATAACCATACCTACCATAGACTCTTTGGCTGCACCCTCACCTCGCACAAGGTTACCTGCGACTATGCTGATTACAACACTCGGAGCACCTATTGCGACCCAAAGAAGATAATCGGTCGCATATTTAATTGTATTATCACTTGCACCGACAAGATACAAAAGAGGTTTTCTGAATATAATAAACAGCGCACCGAGGACTATCGACACCATAATTCCCGTGTAAATACAAAACGAGGATATGGTCTTAATCTTCTCCCTCTTTCCCTCACCGAGAGAACGGCTGATAAAAGCACATCCGCCAACGCCGAACAGATTTCCCACAGCGAGCAAAAACAAAAACACCGGCATAGCAACTGAAACAGCCGCCACCTGATTGCTGTCTCCCGTCTGTCCGACAAAAAACGTATCGGCAAGGTTATACACTATATTAATAAGCATGCCCATCATACTCGGCAGTGCAAGAGTTGCGACAGCCTTGGGTATTTTATAATCACTGAATACCAGAGTTTTATCCTTATTTTTCGCCATATTATTTAAGTAACAAATCGCTTAAAGCGACAATTTCCTCCATAGTCAGGTTTTCCGCCCTAACCGTAGGCTCAAGACCCATTTTAGAAAGGGCATTTTGAATTTCCGCCTTTGACATACCGACGGAATTTGAAAGTGAATTAACGAGAGTTTTTCTCCTCTGGGCAAAAAGCCCCTTAACGAGAGAGAAAAACTTTTTTTCACAGTATATTCAGGCTCGTCATAAAGTCTGATTTTAATTACAGAGCTGTCCACCTTAGGTGACGGCATAAAACACTCTCTGCCGACATTAAAAAGGATTTCGCTCTCACCGTAATATTTTACCGCAACGCTTACGGCACCTGCCGCTCTTGTGCCTATTTCGGCGCAAAGCCTCTCGGCAGCCTCCTGCTGCACCATTACCTCTATTTCGCTTATCGGCAATCTGCTCTCGAGCAGGTTCATAATAACTGGTGAAGTTATATAGTAAGGCAGGTTAGCACACACCTTTACCGTATCAAAACCCGACAGTTTTTCCTTTAATATTTCCGCTAAATCGAGTTTCATACAGTCGCCTTTAACGAGTTCAAAGTTGTCGTAATCCCCGAGCGTTTTTTCAAGCACGGGATAAAGTCTTTCGTCAAGTTCGACCGACACAACCTTGCCCGACGCCTTACAAAGTTCTTTGGTGAGAACGCCGACACCGGGTCCGATTTCAAGCACGCCGGTATTTTTATCCGTGCCGAGCATTTCAACCATAGTCGGACAAACCGAGGAATCTATTATAAAATTTTGACCGAGCGACTTAGAAAAATTAAAGCCGTACGGACTCAGCAATTTAACGAGCGATTTATAATCACAAAGGTTATAATCCACGGTTTCCCCTCCCACATAACTGTAAAAACACAATAAGCCGTTTCGGCAGGTCATATTTTATCATATATTAATAGGTATATCAATAGTTATTTCTTCCAAAGTAAAAAAGGCTTGACATTAAAAATTTGTGTGATATAATAACCGTTAGTCGACTAAATATTAGTCGACTAAATATTAAATGAGGTACTGTAAATTGTGTAATGAAAAGCGTTGCTTACCTGCTCCCGCAAGGGGTAATATCGGGCCGAGAATTGCTCTTTTAGGCAGGTTGGAAAAAAGCAATTTTAACAGAGCTGTTGCTGCCGAGGGATTGTTTTCGGGACAGCACAGAATAATTATGATGCTAAAACGAGAAAAAAGCGCAACAATAAGCGAAATAGCAGAAGAGACGGGCACTGCGCCGTCAACCGTTTCCGTAAGCATAAAAAGAATGGAAAAGGCAGGATTCGTTGCAAAAAAGGTCAGCAGCAAAGACGCAAGAAGAACAGAAATATATTTGACGAAAAAAGGTGAAAAAGCACCCGAGCACATCAAGGCAAAGCTGGACGCCGAGGAAAAGATACTGACAAACGGACTTTCCGAGGAAGAAGTGCTTGCTCTGTCCGATATACTCGATAAACTCATTGATAATTATACCCGACAGGAGGAAATGGCAAATGATTAAAAAGCTGTCAAAATACCTGCACGGCTTAGGTCGGCTGTGCTTTGCAAGTGCGGCGGGTATGGTAATAGAAGCGATATGCGAACTTGCCATGCCGTCAATAGCAAACAGCGTTTACGAAATGGTTAAAAACGCAAACGGCGAAACCGACGAACTGAAAATGAAAATCGCAAAAATCGGACTGCTTATGTTCATTATGGCAATAATCGGTTTATGCGGCGGACTTATGACGATGAAAACATCATCGGTTGTCAGCCAAAAATTCGGTTACCGTCTCAGAAAAGCGATGTATGAAAAAATCAGTTCGTTTTCATTTAAGAACATAGACACATTCTCAACTTCATCTCTTACCACAAGACTGACGAACGATGTAACAATGCTTCAAAACACATTAATGATGGGACTGAGAATTTTGGTAAGGGCTCCCGCCCTGCTCGTCGTTTCGGCATTCTTTGCGTTTTCAATTAACGCAAAACTGTCGCTGATTCTGCTCATACTTCTGCCGATTATGCTGATAATAATTGCGGTGTTTTTGAAATTCGGATTTCCGATGTTCCAAAAGATGCAAAAGAAAATCGACAATGTAAACAGAGTCGTACAGGAAAACCTTATAGGAATGAGAGTCGTAAAGGCTTTCGTTCGTGAGGACAGAGAAAGAGAAAAATTCAACAAGTCGTCCGACGAGCTTGCAAAGCAGGGCTCAAAGGCGGCAGGTCTTATAGTAACGATTATGCCGATTATGATGCTTATGATGAATGCAGTAATCGTATACATTTACTATAAAGGTTCGCTTGACGCAAGCAACGGTCTTATGGCAGTCGGTCAAATCTCGGTTCTTGCTGGATACATTATGCAGGTGCTGATGAATATAATGATGGTATCCATGATGTTCCTTCAACTTACAAGAGCAAAGGCGTGCGGCGACAGAGTAGTTGAAGTGCTCGACACAGAAGTGGATATAGTTAATCCCGAAAAGCCGTTTATCCCCGAAAATCCAAAAGGTGATGTTGAATTTAAGAATGTTACATTCGGCTACAACGACGGAATTGATATTTTAAGCGATATAAATTTTGAGGCAAAACCGGGCAGCATAATCGGAATTATCGGCTCCACGGGCTGCGGAAAGTCAAGCCTTGTAAATCTTATCCCCCGACTTTACGATGTAACAGGCGGCGAAATAGACATTGACGGAGTTGATGTCAGAAAATATGATTTAGAGGCTTTGCGTGATATGATAGGCGTTGTGCTCCAAAAAAATCTGTTATTTACAGGAAGCATAAAGGAAAATATCCGCTGGGGTAACGAAAACGCAACGGACGAAGAAGTTATTGCGGCGTGCAAAGCGGCTCAGGCGCACGATTTCATAATGAGCCAGCCCGACGGCTACGATACGGTTTTGGCACAGGGCGGACTAAACCTTTCGGGCGGTCAAAAGCAAAGGCTTTGTATCGCAAGAGCAATACTTAAATCTCCAAAGGTGCTTATTCTTGATGACTCAACCTCGGCGGTTGACACGGCAACCGAGGCTAAAATCAGAGAGTGCTTTTATAACGAACTGAAGGACACAACGGTTATCCTTATCGCCCAGCGTATAAGTTCGGTAAAGGACGCAGACAAAATCATCGTACTTGATGACGGAAAAATCGACAGCATAGGTACACACGACGAACTTATGGAGTCGAGCGAAATTTACCGTGAAATCAATAAAACACAGCAGAAAGGAGTGATGGAATAATGCCACCGATGGGACCCCGCGGAAAAGGGCCGGCAGAAAAGCCGAAAGATGTAAAAAAGACCTTTTCGAGAATTCTCGAATATATCGGAAAAAGCAAGGGACTGCTGTTTGTGGTATTTCTTTCCCTCGTACTTTCCACTGTATGCCAAATGGCGGCGTCATATTGGTTAAAACCGATACTCGACGATGTTGCAAATTCTATAAGCGCAGGCAATTTTGCAACAGTCGGAGTTAAGCAGTTGCTTAAAAATTTATTGATTGTTTCTGCGTTTTATATCGGTGCAAGCGTATGTATTTTTACTCAGTCAAAGATTATGGTAAAAATCGCATACAAAACCACAAACATTCTGCGTAAAGATTTATTCAGTCATATGCAGACCCTGCCGCTGAGATATTTTGATTCACAGACACACGGCGAAATTATGAGCCGATATACAAACGATGTAGACAACATTCAAATGATGCTCGAGCAAACCATAGTTCAGCTCATTAGTTCAATATTCAGCTTTGTGGGAATTATCGTTATGATGATTGTTCTCGAATGGAGGCTGTTTATTATAGCGGCGGTATTTTTGGTTATAATGATAGTAAACTCCGCCAACATTGCAAAGAAAACAAGAAAGTACTTTGCCGCACAGCAAAAGGCTCTCGGCGAAATGAACGGCAATATAGAAGAAACAATCGAGGGTATGAAAGTTGTCAAAGTATTCAACCACGAGGAAACAGCAAAGAATGACTTTGACAAATTAAACGAAGAATTCAGAAAAGTTGCAACGAATGCAAACTTCTACTCGGGAATTATGGGTCCGTGCTCAACAGGTATAAACAATGCGTCATATGCCTGTGTAACGCTGGTAGGAGGATTTCTTGTTCTCACGAGCGGACTGAGCATCGGTACATTCTTTACATTTTTAAGTTACTCAAAGCAGTTCACTCAGCCGATTAACCAGATAATGAACCAGATGACCAATATCTTTTCTGCACTTGCGGGTGCGGAGCGAGTATTTGCCATTATGGATATGCAAAGCGAAATTGACAACGGCACAGTATCTCTTGAGGAAATCCGAACCGAAAACGGCAAACAGTGGCACTGGATTGACGGCGACAAAACCGTTGCGGTTAAGGGCGAAGTCGTTTTCAACGATGTAAGTTTCGGTTATGTGGACGATAAAATCGTATTAAAGCACATAAACCTTTATGCAAAGCAGTCGCAAAAAATCGCTTTTGTCGGCTCGACGGGTGCAGGAAAGACAACTATTACAAACCTTATTAACCGTTTTTATGACATTCAAGAGGGTGAAATAACCTATGACGGAATAGACATAAAGCGAATTAAAAAAGCCGATTTGAGAAAATCGCTTGCGATAGTTTTACAGGACACTCATCTGTTTACAGGAACCATTATGGATAATATCCGATACGGACGACTTGAAGCCACCGATGAGGAATGTATAGAAGCGTCAAAACTTGCGAGTGCACACTCGTTCATAAAACATCTGCCTGACGGCTACAACACCATGCTCACGTCCGACGGTGCAAATCTGAGCCAGGGACAAAGACAACTTCTTGCAATTGCGAGAGCGGCTGTTGCAGACCCGCCGGTTATGATTCTCGACGAGGCGACCTCTTCCGTAGATACAAGAACCGAGGCACATATCGAGCACGGTATGGACAGACTGATGATAGGCAGAACAGTATTTGTTATCGCTCACAGACTTTCAACCGTAAGAAACGCAAATGCCATTATGGTACTTGAAAACGGAAAAATCATAGAAAGAGGCGACCACAACGACCTTTTGGCTCTTAAAGGCAGATACTATGAATTGTGTACCGGAAAGGCACAATTGAGTTGATATAAAAAAATATTAAATTTTTCTTTACAAAGCGAAACACTTGTGATATAATTTAATCGAATTATAGTGATATATTGTAAATCAGTATCTTTAATGAGGTGTTATTTATGAAAAAATTAGTTTCTGTATTACTTTCAATTATGATGGTTGTAGCAGTGGGTGCTATGTCTGTTGTTCCGGCTATGGCTGCAACTTCTAACATCACCGTAGGAAGCGGCGACCAGAAATTTACTGCGTCCGGTGCGGTTAACGGTCAGCCTACAACCTCAGATGTAACCATCAAAGTATCAGACAGCGATTCTTACGAGGTTAGATTCGACTATGTCGGCAAGGATGAGTTTCTCCGTTGGGAAATCGTCGGCTTAGAAGAAGGCGAATACACAATCGTAAAGAAGGAAGGCACTACCCTTATCATCAAGGTTAATCCTTCTGTTGCCGAGGCTAAGAGAGAGTTCACAGCTAACGCTATCACAAAGAAGTCTGCTAATTCCGGCAGCACAACAAAGCCCTCAACCGGCAACACCGATAAGAGCGGCACATCACCGTCAACAGGTGCTTCTGTAGCTGGCGTTGCAGTAGCAGGTGCAGGCGTTGCTTTGTTGACAGCACTTAAGAAGAAGGACTAATTGATTAATTTTCAAGACCTGTAACTGTATGTTATGGGTCTTTTCTTTTTCATCAAGACATTTAAGGTGATTTTATGAAAAGCAGAGAAAACGGCAATGCCGAAAAAAAGCAAGGCACCTCAACTGCAAAAAAGATACTCAGCGCAGTGGCTATACTGCTTATAGTAATCGGCGTTATTATGATAGGCAAATATGTTGCCGACAGCAAAAAGGCAGATGACGACACCAAGGTTATATCCACGGCTGTGGTAACCACTGAATCGCTTGCGGACAATCCGATAGATTTTGCTTCTCTCAAAGAGACAAACGATGAAATTTACGCATGGATAAATGTACCGGGAACAAAGGTAGATTATCCCATTTTGCAAAGCAAGGAGTCAGATGACTTCTACCTAAAGCACAGCGCAACGGATAAAAAATATTCCGCCTCGGGTGCCGTATACACGCAGAGTATGAACTCTACGGATTTTTCCGACAGAGTTACGGTAATTTACGGTCACAACGGTTACAGCGACACTTTCTTTACCACCCTGCATAATTTTGAAAATGAGGATACCTTTAACGCAAATCCTTATTTTACGATTTACACCCCCGGCAAAAAACTGACATATGAAGTCATTTCGGCTTTTAAGTATGACGACAGGCACATTATGAACAGTTTTAATTTTAGAGACGATGATGTATATAAAGAATTCCTTTCTATGATACAAAATCCGAATTCTGCCGTTAAAAATGTAAGAATGCCGGAAAAAGAGCTTACAACCGACAGTAAAATCGTTGTGCTTTCGACCTGCATAACAAACCAAAAAAGCAACAGATATTTAGTTTGTGGAGTATTAATAAACGATGAAAAGACAAATTGACCCCAATCTCTCATCAAATGAGAGCGAAAATATTTTATTCTCCGACGGAGCGCCGACGGAAAAAACCGAATTTAAGCTGACGGAAAAAACGCCGTCTCACGGAAGAAAACAGGACGATGTTGAAAACCTGCTCCTCAATAACGGCAAAAGTACCGTAAAAAGTGACAGCGAAAGCAAGAGTGACGCCGACAGCCCAAGCAAAAGCGAAGAGGCTACGGAACATCATCACTCAAACGAGCACACGCACAGTCATTCGGGCGAACATACGCATCATCACCACAGTGAGCATTCTCGCCACCATTCGTCAGGTTCGCATCATCACCACGGTGAACATTCTCACCATCATTCATCAAGTTCACATCATCCCGCCGCCCACCGTCACTCGCACAAGAAAAAGAGCAAAATGCCAAAGTGGCTGAAAGTAATAATTATCGCTCTCATTTTAGGCGGAACGGGAATAGCGTACACGGTGCTGAAAAACGAGGGCAAAAACGATTTGACCTCTGTGGCCCAAACAACGGACCTAAACGAAATCATCACCTATAACGGACACAAATACCAATATAATGAAAACATCGTACCCATTGCATTTATGGGTATCGACGAGAGAGAACTCGAATACAGAGACGAATATGTAAACAACCTCGGATGTGCCGATGCGGATATGGTTGCCGCAATAAACACGGCAACGGGCGAAATGAAAGTTATTGCCGTTCCCCGTGACACGGTTGTCGATATTGATATTTATTCATCAAGCGGAGTATTCCTCAAAACACAGAGCGTACAGTTGACCATATCATATGCTTACGGCGACGGTAAGGAGCAGAGTTGCAACAACGTAACAAAGGCAATGAGCAGAATACTCTATAATGTCCCGATAGACAAATACTTTGCACTTGACCTTTCGGGCATTGCACCGCTCAATGACGCAGTGGGCGGAGTAACGCTGACACCTACTTACTCCATCCCCGACAAGGGAATTCAAGAGGGAGTACCGGTTACTCTCAAAGGCGATATGGCAGAGGCATATGTAAGAACCCGTGATATGGATCACGCAACCTCCGCACTCGAAAGAGGCGACAGGCAGGTTCAGTATGTAAAGGCATTTGCCGATGCTCTTTTGCCTGTTATCAAAAAGGATTTCGGCGTTGTATCGGATTTATACAACACGGCAAAACAGTACAGCCAAACCAATCTATCGCTGAACAATGTAACCTATTTAGCCTCCGTTATGCTCTCAAACGGCATTACAAACTTTAAGACATATACTCTTGACGGAACGGTTGATTTAAGAGCACCCGATCCGTCAAATCCCAACTATGTAAACGCATACTTTACTCCCGATGAGGATAAACTTATGCAGACGGTTTTAGATGTGTTCTATACCCAAATTGACTAAAAGGACGATACAAAATGAAGTTATCGCTGGTTGTTCCCTGCTTTAACGAAGAGGGAAACATTCAAAAAATGTATGATGAAACCGTCAGAGCTTTTGACGGCAAGATAGACGATTATGAATTCGTCTTTGTTGACGACGGAAGCACGGACGGCACATATCATATATTAAAAAGACTGTACGAAAATCAAAGCAAATGCGACATTCAGGTTTTGTCACTAAGCAGAAATTTCGGCAAAGAAGCAGCGATTTACGCCGGAATAAGCAATGCAACAGGCGATTTAATCTGCCTAATCGATGCAGATTTGCAGCAGCGACCCGAAGTCGTTTTGCAAATGCTGGAAGTAATGGAAAGCTACGAAGATACGGACTGCGTTACGGCATATCAAAAAGTAAGGCACGAAAGCCGACTTATGTGCTGTATGAAATCAGTGTTTTATAAAATAATAAACAAAGCGTCAAAAGCGGACTTCAAAAACGGTGCTTCGGATTTCAGGCTTATGAAAAGAAAGGTTGCAGACGCCATAATTCAAATGGGAGAGTACCACCGCTTTTCAAAGGGCATATTCGGCTTTGTCGGGTTTAATACAAAGTATATCCCCTACACCGCAGAAGAAAGACACTCCGGCAAAACAAAATGGGGAGCAAGAAAGTTATTCTCCTATGCTATTGACGGAATAATTTCATTTACCACATTTCCGCTCAGACTTGCAACATTTTTAGGTCTGCTGTCGGCTTTTCTGTCGGTAATTTACATTATTGCGGTAATTATAGAAAAACTGGCATTCGGCATTGCCGTACCCGGCTACGCAACCATTATAGTGCTGCTGTTATTTCTCGGCGGAATGCAACTTTTTTCGCTCGGAATACTCGGAGAATATATGTCAAAGGTATATATTCAGGTTAAGCAAAGACCGATATATATACTCAAAGAGCATCTTCACAAATAATCACAAAGGAGTAATTTTATGAATACAGGTATGATAGTTTTAATCGTTATAATCGCAATAATCGTTATAATCGGAATTTATATCGCTTCGACTTACAACAAATTTATCAAGTCGAGAAACACCGTTGATGAGGCTTTTTCGACAATGGATGTTTATCTAAAGAAAAGATGGGATTTAATTCCAAACATTGTATCAACGGTTAAGGGCTATGCAAAACACGAGGCAGAGACCTTGGAAAAAGTAATCGCCGCAAGAAATAACGGCTATTCCTCACTCAACACACAGCAAAAACTTCAGGCAAACGCAGAACTGGGAACTGCGATAAAAAGCCTCAATGTAGTTGCGGAGCAGTACCCCGACCTCAAAGCAAACCAGAACTTTATGGATTTAAGCGCACAACTCAAAAAAACAGAGGAAGATATTGCAAACGCAAGAAAGTATTACAACGCAGTGGTTAAACAGTACAATAACCTCACGCAAATGTTCCCCTCAAGCATCATCGCTTCAATGTTCCGATTTGAAAAGAGAGATATGTTTATCGTAGAGGACACTGCACAAAGAGAAGCTGTAAAGGTAGAATTTTAATGAAAAAGCACATTAATGCAATATTAATTTCGCTTTGCTTTATTCTCAGTATAACGGCGCCGATAACGGCATTTGCCGCAAATTATACAGACGATGCGGACTATGCGGAATATGTCAGTTATGTCAACGATAACGAATACAATGACTATTCTCAGTATGACTATATAATTCGTTCATACAACATAGATGTCACAGTGAATAAGGACAACACTTTGTCTGTCACCGAGGACATAACCGCATTTTTCAACACACCTAAGCACGGCATTTACAGATACATTCCTATCGTAAACAGAATAAAGCAGTCGGACGGCTCGTATAAAAAAGTGAACTGCTCTGTCAGCAACGTAAAGGCAGAGGGATTATATGACAAATACACTGACGGCGACAACTATGTTATTCAAATCGGCGACCCCGACCAAAGGCTCAGCGGATTAAAGGACTATACAATATCCTATACCTTCAGTATAGGCAGAGATACAAATGACGGCTTTGACGCTCTGTATTATAATTTAATCGGCACAGGCTGGGACACCTGCATCAACGGCGTCACATTTTCAATCACAATGCCGGACGATAATTTCAGCAAAGATAAACTTTCGTTTTATCTGGGCGAATACGGCTCAAACACCGGCGACTCGATTGAATACAATGTAAACAATAATCTTATCACAGGCAAGGTATATAAAACCCTTTACCCGGGCGAGGCTTTGACTGCAACCTTAATTTTGGACGACGGATATTTTACATTTAACTACTCGTCATATTATGCACAGCTTATCTTTACCGTGGCTGTTCCCCTCATTGCACTGCTCGCTGTACTGTTTCTTTGGACCAAACACGGCAGAGATAAAAAGATAGTTGATGTAGTGGAATTCTATCCGCCCGAGGGCTTAAACAGCGCCGAGGTTGCTCTTTGGTACAATGGAAAATTATCACGAGAGGACACAATCGGACTGCTGATAGAACTTGCAAATGAGGGATATATTGAATTAACCGAAAAAGAAAAAGGCAAGGTATTCAAGTCCACCGAACTCGAAATCAGAAAGATTAAAAGCAAATACGACGGAAGCGACGATATGAAACGCCAATTCTTCAGCGGCTTGTTTAAGAGCGGCGACTGCGTATCACCCGACGATTTGGAGGACGAATTTTACAATACAATCGACGGCGTTATCGGTCTTGCGGCAGGAAGCAAAGAAAAAGTATTTAATAAAAAGTCTCTTGCGTTAAGAGCAATCGGCTGGATTATCTCGATTTTATCAATATTCATTTCTCTTAAAATCGCAGGCATAGGATTGACCGACAGAGGAAATGCAATCGCAGGTGCAGTCGGTGTTTTAATCGGTATTATCGCATTTGTTATGTCATTCTTTATCAGGCAAAGAAGCGATATGGGTCACGAATTAAAGCAGAAGATAAACGGCTTTAAGATATTTCTTGAAACGGCGGAAAAAGAAAAGTTGGAGACACTCGTTGAAAGCGACCCGAGTTATTTCTACGACATTCTCCCCTTTGCATATGTTCTCGGCGTATCGGACAAGTGGATAAAGAACTTTGAGGGTATTACGCTGGAGCGACCGCACTGGTATTGCGGCAACACTTTCAGTCCTATGACCATGTACTATCTTATGCATAATCAAATGCCCAATGTTACAAGGTCTATGATTTCAATACCGCAATCTTCATCGGGCAGCGGACTGTCGGGCGGAGGAGGACTTTCGAGCGGCGGTGGCGGCTTCTCGGGCGGCGGCTTCGGCGGCGGTGGCGGCGGAAGCTGGTAATTTAATAACCGACAATAAAAAAGACATCTGTCAAATCGGCAGGTGTCTTTTGCTTTTATACAGTATGTGTTTTAAGCGGCGGTAAATAGTGATATTTGCCGTTTTGGGTAAATATCATAGAGAGAGTCACAGCGAGAGTTAAAAGCTCCGCAACAGTGATTGACAGCCAAATGGCGCCGTTTCCGAAGATAAGCGGCAGAGCATACACGCAAACTATCTGGAAAAGGAGCGTCCGCAAAAAAGAAATAACAGCACTGATAAGCCCGTTATTAAGCGCAGTAAAGAACGCCGAGCCGTAAATATTAAAACCTATTATCAAATATGAGGTTGAAAACAACCTGAAAGCCTTTACGGTCAAATTAAAGAGTCCCTCATCATAGCCTACATATATCTTTGCCACGGCACCCGCAAGAAGAACGGACGCAAGAGTGATAGCAACAGAAAAAACGAAAATAATACCTATACTTTTCTTAAAAATATTTTGCAATTCTTTATGATTCTCCGAACCGTAATTATATCCCACAATCGGAGCAGAGCCTATGGAATATCCGATAAACGCCGCAACGAATACAAAATTGAAGTACATAATCGTTCCGTATGCCGCAACTCCGTCCTCGCCGTAGAATTTCATAAGTTGTCCGTTATACATCATATTGACTATTGAAGTGGACACGTTAGTCATAAGTTCCGACGAACCGTTTACACACGCTTTGCCTATAACTTTGAAATCAAACTTAAATTTGCAAAACTTGAGAGTGGAACTGTTTTTAGAGAGAAAATAAAAAACGGGAGCCAAACCGCCTATACATTCGCCCGTTACGGTTGCCGCCGCTGCACCTACTATTCCCCACTTAAAAATCCCTACAAAAAGAAAGTCCAAAATGATATTTGTGACTCCGGCTATTACCGTAATCGTAAGTCCTACATGCGGCTTGCCTGCTGTGGGTAAAAAACTTTGGAACAAAATCTGCAAAGTAAACGGCATAACGGAGATACATATTATTCTTCCGTACAGCACTGCATAATCGTACATTTCCTCGGTTGCGCCAAGCGTTTTAACAATCCACGGCATAGTGAGTTCACCGGCGACAAACAAAATAAATCCGACAATCGCAGTAAGAGTAACAAGCATGGTAAAAATTTGATTCGCTCTTTCGGTTTTACCCTCGCCCTGAGTTTTTGCGATAATGGCGTTTCCGCCTGTGCCGAACATAAAGCCCACAACACCGAGAAGCAACAAAAAAGGCATTATCAAATTAACTGCGGCGAACTGGGTTTTGCCGGTAAAATTAGAAACAAAAAAGCCGTCAACAACGCCGTAAATAGAAGTAAACACCATCATAACGATTGACGGAAAGGTAAATCTAATCAACTTAACGAAATTAAAATGATCGGAAATCTTTATCTTCAAAATATCAATACTCCTCATAAAATTCTGTTTCAGTCCAATAAGCATAACAGAAAAACGGAGATAAGTCAAGCGACCCATCTCCGAAAATCTAAGCGTTATAAATTAATTGTTTATTTTTTTACGGACTGAACAATGCCCTCGGCAAGTCCCGCAGCAGACTGAATTTCTGACGGAATGATAATCTTCGTTGCCTGTCCGTCGGCAGCCTTGGCGAATGCCTCGAGTGCCTTAAGTCTGAGCACGGCATCGTTTGCATTAGCATCGTTGAGCATCTTAATTGCATCGGCATTTGCACTCTGAACCTTTGCGATTGCCTCTGCTTCACCTTCAGCCTCACGGATTTTTGCCTCTTTTACAGCCTCTGCACGAAGAATTGCAGACTGTTTTTCTGCCTCCGCCTCAAGGATTTTGGATTCCTTGTGGCCCTCGGCAACGAGAATTCTGGACTGCTTTTCACCTTCGGCACGCAGGATAGCCTCTCTACGCTCACGCTCCGCTTTCATCTGCTTTTCCATTGCGTCCTGAATTTCACGTGGCGGAATAATGTTTTTAAGTTCTACACGGTTAACCTTAATACCCCACGGGTCTGTTGCTTCATCAAGGATTACTCTGATTTTTGCATTAATTGTATCACGGGAGGTAAGAGTTGAATCGAGTTCAAGTTCACCTATTATGTTACGCAAAGTTGTTGCCGAAAGATTTTCGATAGCGGAAATCGGGCTTTCAACGCCGTAACAGTAGAGTTTCGGGTCTGTGATTTGATAGAACACAACGGTGTCTATCTGCATGGTTACATTATCCTTTGTAATAACCGGCTGAGGCTTAAAGTCCACAACCTGCTCTTTAAGCGAAACGACCTTTGCAATTCTGTCGATGAACGGAACCTTTACATGAAGCCCTGTTTGCCAGGTTGAATAATATGTGCCGAGACGCTCGATAACGAATGCCTTTGACTGCGGCACTACCCTGATGTTTGCAAGCACAAGAGCAAGAATTGCCAATATAAGAATGAATAAAATTATTGCAAGTTTCATATTTTTCTCCTTAAAACTTAAAATTATTATGTGTTATTTTTTTGCGACTAATAGTTTTACGCCTTCGATTTTTTTAACAGTAACAACGGTGTTTTCTTCGATAATTCCGCCGTCAAGACTTCGTGCACTCCAAACCTTTCCGTCAACCTTGACCTGCCCGACAGAACGAGCGTTATCAATAGTTTCAAGAACGGTTGCATCACTGCCGATACACCTGTCTGCGTTAGTAGGCTGAATCTTTGCCGTGAGCTTCTTTTTTACAATAGGTCTCGTTATCGCAAGTGCAAGTACAGACACAACGAGCCATACTATCACCTGCACGGTAACAGACGCTCCGAGCAAGGACGCTATGAATGCGGCAAGCGAACCGAACACAAACCATATGGACACAAGCTGAAATGTTATCCCCTCAAGAATCGCAAAGCCTATTATAGCCGCAGCCCACACAATATACATAGTATAAGCATTCAACGCTCTCACCTCCGAAAACAGATTACATATGATTTCCATATGTTGTGCTGATTATACCATATTTCGACGATATTTTCAATATGTTGATGTGCTCTTAATATGAGATTTACACTCTGTTCATAAATAGATACAACAGGAATAACACTGCATATTCAAATATACAAGTCCTTGTATACAAATATGAACGGCAAAATTGTTTTTTGCAAAGAAAAAAGGACTGCTCAAAAAGAGCAGTCCTTAAAATTATGGATTTAGTAGAACTAAATTACTTGAGTTCGCAAGTTGCACCTGCTGCTGCAAGAGCTTCCTTAAGAGCCTCAGCGTCAGCTGTCGGCATAGCTTCCTTAACTGTTGCAGGAGCACCGTCAACGATAGCCTTTGCTTCCTTAAGACCAAGACCTGTAGCCTCACGAACAGCCTTGATAACCTGAATCTTGTTAGCGCCTACATCTGTAAGAACTACATCAAATTCAGTCTTTTCCTCAGCTGCTGCTGCGCCGCCTTCTGCCGGAGCTGCTGCTACTGCTACTGC
>ERZ1034976.1613-NODE-1613-length-16916-cov-4.196252_pt1 | contig 16916 bp, 15 predicted proteins | sample MGYA00520623_ERZ1034976 | MGnify/ENA primary metagenome ERZ1034976 (study PRJEB33766, sample SAMN09781774) | gut metagenome | biome: gut microbiome | host: Homo sapiens | place: Madagascar | study: EMG produced TPA metagenomics assembly of the PRJNA485056 data... | reverse complement strand
ATACAAAAGTTACAAAAAAAAACCACTAAAAAATATATTACCCCCGAAACTATGGTGATTTTGACAGATATCTGTCAAAAATGTCTGACTATTAGGTAAAAAGGGAGAAAAAAAGCAGCATTATTGAAAAAAGCCCGGAAATAAGGTATTATCAAGGTAACTTGAAGCATATAAAATTTTTAAGTTATATAATAATCATTATGGAGGATTAGATAATGGCTACAGCAAAGAAGACAGAAGACGCTAAGAAGGTTGTTAAGGCAACTCCAGCAGATTTAGTTGCCAAGGTTGAAGCAAGCAAGAAGGCAGCAGCTAAGGCTGAGGCTCCAAAGGCTACAGCAGCTAAGGTTGAAGCTCCAAAGGCTGAAGAGAAGAAGGCAGCACCTGCTAAGGCAGCAGCTCCTAAGAAGACAGCAGTTAAGGCTGAGGCTCCAAAGGCTGAAGAGAAGAAGGCAGCACCTGCTAAGAAGGCACCTGCTAAGAAGGCAGTGGTTAAGACAAGCGAAACAGTATTCATTGAGTTCGCAGGTGGTCAGATTGAGATTGCTTCAATCGTTGAGAAGGTTAAGGAAAGCCTTGCAGGTAAGGCCGTTAAGGACTTAAAGGTTTACTACCAGCCAGAGAAGAGTGTTGCATACTATACAGCAGATGGCGAGTCTGGTTCAGTTAATCTTTAATCAGTAGTCTTTAATATAATACAATACTTAATAAAAGAATTCCCCGGATGTATGTTCAGGGAATTTTTTTAAGTTTAGGAAAGGGTTTACTTCATATTCTTAGAAGTTGCAGTTTGCATGTGGCTGTCAGGGGGGACTGTGCTATAATAGACTCCGTAGCTCAAAAAAACAGAAGCAGAGGCTTGTACTTATACAGTGTAAGCCATAGTAAGATCATGCCTGTGGCATGGCGGATATGGGGTGATACAGGTGGCAGACATTATTTCATTTGAAGACAGAAAGAGAGAACTTAAGAATTCCGGCAAGATACCGGGAAGGATATACCGGGATAACGATATAATGGAAAGTATATGCAACAAGGGATACAGCGACAGCGATATAAGCTATATATTCCGCAAGGAAATTCTGGAATTTGATATAAGGAAGATATTGTGATAAAGATATTATAATGAAGACGTTGTAGAAAGATAAAACATAAGCCCCGGGGAATGATCCAACGGGGCTTACTTTTGTAATGATTTATAAAGGTATTTATTATGGAATTCCTACTTGTTGATGGTGAAGTCAGCGTATGCTGATGGAAGACCATGTTCCTTAATGTCGAGACCTTCGATCTCTTCCTCCTCAGTAACTCTGAGTCCGAGAGTAGCCTTGATAATAAGGAATGCGATTGTGATAGTTACGGCTGTCCATGCTGCGATGGAGAAGAGACCTGTCAACTGTACTCCCAGTAAGTGGAAGCCACCGCCGTAGAAGAGACCCTTGCCGCATATCTGGTTTGCACCATATGTAACGCCATCACCAAATCCTCTTGCAAATGCAGGAGCTGTATCAGTTGCAAATAAACCTACTGCAATAGTACCCCAGATACCATTTAAGCAGTGAACTGCAACAGCACCAACAGGGTCATCAATATGAAGCTTGTGATCAAGGAGCCATACACCGAATACTACAAGTAAGCCGGCAACAGCACCGATTATAGTAGAACCAAGAGCGTCTGTAACATCACATGAAGCTGTGATAGCTACAAGACCTGCAAGTGAAGCGTTAAGACACATTGATACATCAGGCTTGCCATATTTGATCCATGTGAATATCATACAAACTACTGTTGCAATGGCAGGAGCAATAGTTGTTGTAAGGAAGATAGAACCTAACTCCGCAACGGTTGTTGCGGCTGCACCGTTAAATCCGTACCAGCCGAGCCAGAGGATGAATACACCTAAAGCACCAAGTGGAAGGTTATGACCAGGGAAAGCATTTACCTTAGTTACCTTACCGTTCTTGTCTCTGTCGAACTTACCGATACGAGGTCCAAGTAAAGCAGCACCGATAAGGGCTGAGATACCACCTACCATGTGGATACATGTTGAACCGGCGAAATCGTGGAAGCCAAGGTTTGCTAACCAGCCGCCGCCCCATACCCAGTGGGCTTCGATAGGATATATTACAGCGGAGATGATAGCTGAATATACACAATATGAAATGAATTTTGTTCTTTCTGCCATGGCACCTGAAACAATAGTAGCGGTTGTGGCACAGAACACAAGGTTAAATACGAAGTTTGAAAAATCAAAATTTGCATAGTCTGTGAAAATGTCAAATCCAGGTTTTCCGATTATGCCTACAATATCTTCACCAAGTAAAAGTGAAAATCCAATGATGATGAACACCACCGTACCTATACAGAAATCCATAAGGTTTTTCATGATGATGTTTCCTGCGTTCTTGGCTCTGGTAAATCCTGTTTCAACCATTGCGAAACCTGCCTGCATCCAGAATACCAACGCGGCTCCTATAAGGAACCATACTGCAAAGATTGCTGAGTTATCCATAATAATTCCTCCTTCTTCTTCCCACCGCCGATCCATTTGTATTTTGCCTGGGGCAATGGATCAGGGTTTTTCTACGATACAAAAAAATAAGACATGTCACATTCCGGGCTGGAACTCTGACACGTCTTTGTGCATCGCATTGTTTAAATTTAGGTTGAGTATATGACTGTGAAATGGTAAAATATTGTAAAAATCGGACATATATTTATTAACCTTTATTTATTAAGCAGAGACTTAATAATATAAAGAGAACACTGAAGGAGAGTATATTTTATTATGTTTTACGCAGAGGACATATACCAGAAGAACATAAAATACAATTCAGAGCTTTTCTTTAATGAGAAATTGCCCATGATCGGCTGCGAAACAGACTGGTATACCGCATATGCCGGAGCGGGAGTTAAGGAATATACGGTTTATTGCCAGCTCCTTCAGGGGATAATGGTGGTATTTACAGAGGAATTGGTTGACATAATTCCGTTAGGCAGAATGAAAAAAGCCATTACATATAAAGAAGGGATAAAAAGCTTTGTGGTATTGCAGCTTCCCTTCGGATACTCCATGAGGGAGGAGGATATATCGGCGATAAGGACGGCTGTAGGTAGAGATGCTTCCTATAAGAAGATGTCTGCAGAGTTGGACAGTGCATCCCGGACAGGAGAACGGTTAGATATTTGGGTCAATAATGGTGGACAGGATGTTTTCAGAACATGGGCAGAGAAGTTTATTTCTATATTAAGGGACTGTATTGAACCGAAGCACATAGACAGCACAGTGCTTTCCATTACAACACATATATCTCTTAGAAACGGAAAGGTCAGGGTGTCGGAGCTTACAGAGCTGTTTGATTATACCGAGAGGACCATAAGGAGAAAATTCATGGCTGAGCTTGGGGAGGATCCCAAGTTGTACTGCCGGGTGAAGAGAGTGGAGACCACAGTAAACAGGATCCGTTCCTATCCATATGATGATATCAGCTCCTATATGGAGGAATGTGGCTTCGTGGATCAGTCTCATTATCAGAATGAATTTAAACAGATAATGGGTACTACGCCGGGAAAGTTCATAAAAAGAGTCAGGGAATTACAGAGCGATACATCGATGGGAACTTAATAATATTAAGTGATCTGCGGGAAAAAAAGGCAAATATTTTACTGCTACATTAGATAATTATTTAATTATTCTGTCTTTTGGTAATTTGTGGAATTCTGGTTTTCCCTATGCTAAAATATTGTCAGCAGTTGGATAGTGTGACTGTGTAAAGGGAACATATCTGCCGGAATTTCACAGACAATATTGTCAGGCAGATCAATATGAAATAACAGGAGGACCTGAATTATGAAGAAAGTAGAGATTGTTGTTCGTTCAGAGAAACTTGATGATGTAAAGTCTATCTTAGATGAGTGTGAATCAACCGGTGCCATGGTGTCAAACATTATGGGTTATGGTAATCAGAAGGGTTACAAGACAACCTACAGAGGCAGTGAGTATGTTGTAAATCTTATTCCGAAGGTTAAGATCGAGACAATAGTTACCGATGATGTTGCAGACAAGGTTGTATTTAAGGTCTGCGAGAAGATATCAACCGGTAAGATCGGTGATGGTAAGATCTTCTTATATGATGTTGCAGATGTTGTCCGTATCCGTACAGGAGAGCGTGGAGAGCAGGCTCTGTAATAATATTTGCAGAAAACATGATATGCTTTATAGCCCGATGTCAATTATTGGTGATATCGGGCTATTGCTGTCTTAAGAGAAAAATGTTAAGATGTAAGGCATAGTGATAAATCAGAAGAAACAGAAAACCGGAGGATAACATGTCAGAAAATTACAATGACAATATAGACAATAAAGATGAAAATGATAAGGATGGCGAGTACGAGAAGTACTGTTATCTCTGCAGAAGACCGGAGAGCGTGGCGGGAAAGCTTATCGATATGCCGGGGGGCATAAGCATATGTCCCGATTGTATGCAGAAGACATTTGACAATTTCAACAACAGCGGTCTTGGAAGCATGCAGTTCCTCGACCTGTCAAATCTTTCAAATATGGGAAATCTTGATATGTCACAGCTTTTCAAGAATGACATACCGGATAAGCAGAAGGTGAAGAAGAAGGCGGCAAAGCCTAAGAAGGAGGAGCCGGAGCTTACGCTCCAGACCATACCTGCACCTCATAAGATCAAGGCAATGCTTGACGAGTATGTAATAGGTCAGGAGTATGCCAAGAAGGTAATAAGCGTTGCAGTGTATAACCACTACAAGAGAGTCCTTACCAACACAATGGATGATATTGAGATAGAAAAGTCCAACATGCTCATGGTGGGACCTACAGGCTGTGGTAAGACCTACCTTGTTAAGACCATAGCGAAGCTGTTAAATGTGCCTCTTGCCATAACCGATGCCACAACCCTTACAGAGGCAGGATATATCGGTGATGATGTAGAGAGCGTGCTTTCAAAGCTTCTTGCAGTGGCAGACAATGATGTGGAGAAGGCTGAGAGAGGAATAGTATTTATCGACGAGATAGACAAGATCGCCAAGAAGAGAAATACAAACAGCCGTGATGTCAGCGGAGAATCAGTACAGCAGGGACTCCTTAAGCTCTTAGAGGGAGCTGATGTGGAGGTGCCGGTAGGCTCAGGAAGCAAGAATGCAATGGTTCCCCTTACCACTATCAACACAAGAAATATCCTGTTTATCTGTGGCGGAGCATTCCCTGATATTGAGGAGATAATAAAAGAAAGACTTAACAAGCAGGCTTCCATGGGATTTAAGGCAGATCTTAAGGACAAATACGACGATAACCCAAATCTCTTAAGGGAGCTTACAAATGACGACTTAAGGGAATTTGGAATGATACCTGAGTTCCTCGGACGACTTCCGATACTCTTTACACTGGACGCTCTGGACAAGGATATGTATGTGAAGATACTTAAGGAGCCTAAGAATGCCATCCTTAAGCAGTACAAGAAGCTTCTTGCCTTGGATGAGGTAGACCTTTGTTTTGACGATTCGGCATATGAAGAGATCGCTGCCCAGGCAATGGAGAAGAAGACCGGAGCCAGAGCCCTTCGTGCCATTATTGAGAAATTTATGCTGGATATCATGTATCAGATTCCAAGGGATGATAATATCGGAAGAGTGACCATCACTGGAGATTATATAAGAGGCACAGGAAGCCCACTTATCGAAATGCGTGGTGTGGAGAGTCTTCCGGGCTAGGAGCAGGATTTAAAGGAAGCAGTCCGGAGCAGTTTCGAAGAGGAAATGCTTAAAGCTGCTTTTAATAAAATATATGCTCTTGAAAAACTTCTTGATAAAAGTTTATCATTATGATACAATCTACGAAGTCCGTAAGGGAGTAGTCAGCATTGGAGACAATGTTGTAGTATCAACATAATGGTATTTATACCTGGTATTACTGTAAATGATGAGACTTAAGAGACAGCTTGTTTGCTGTCCCTTGAGTCTTTTTTTATTGTTGTTATCATAATAACCATACTGATATGAAGAGGAGAATTTATGAAGATCACAGAACTTTTTATTTTAGCGGTAGGCTTATCCATGGACGCATTTGCAGTGTCCATATGTAAAGGACTGTCTCTTGGTAAGATCAAGGCAAAGCATATGTGCATTGCAGGAGCCTGGTTTGGCGGCTTTCAGGCATTAATGCCACTTATCGGATATTTCCTTGGAAGTTTTTTTGCTGACATGGTGACAAAGTGCTCCCACTGGATAACATTTGTTCTGTTGGCTATCATAGGTGCAAATATGATCCGTGAGGCTTTCGGAGAAGAGGAGAAGCTTAACAATGATATGGGCTTTAAGACCATGCTGCTCATGGCGGTTGCCACCTCAATAGACGCTCTGGCGGTTGGAGTTACATTTGCATTCCTTAAGGTAAATATAATTGCTGCCGTATTATTTATCGGTGCCACCACATTTGTGTTATCTGCCCTTGGTGTGAAGATAGGAAGTATATTCGGTGGCAGATACGAGAAGAAGGCAGAGATAGCCGGAGGATGTATCCTCATCCTCATCGGAATTAAAATAGTACTTGACGCATATGGCATATTAGGATAATTTTATGGATAGAATATAACTTGAATATATTCTGTAACGGCAGTGATATTTATGAAATATGACAGCCGTATCAAATGAAAACGGAGATGAAATATGTATAAGAAAAATCTGATAAGTAAGATAAGGAAAAGCACAGCACTTGTTTTAAGTGCCGTTCTTATGTTTTCAATGGCTGCCTGTGGCAAGGAAAATGTAAAGGGATCCATCAATGATAAGACCACAGAGGCTGCTGTGACCACAGAGACAGATAGCAATGAGGACACAGAAGATATAACAACAGAGGATATGAGCCAGTATCAGGAGGATCCTGAGGAGCAGGTCAGGTTCGATGAGTTCTTAGACAGATACTATAAGGCTGAGGTCACAACAGATACGATCTCATATAATTACAGTGTGAAAGATGGCGAAGTCATGGGCATAGAAGAGCCGGAGGTATCTCTTGGAGATGCTGACATGTCTGATGAGGCTGTTGCTGCAGAACGTAAGAAATACGCAGACTTCAAGACGGAGCTGGAGGGCTTCAGTTATAAAGCATTGACAGCAGACCAGAGACTTACCTATGACATGCTTGATGAGTATCTGACAGTTTCGGATATGGCATATGACAATGTTTACCTTATGGAGCCATTTTCTCCTATGAGAGGACTTCAGGCGAATCTTGCCACCAACTTCACAGATTACAGATTTGATGATAAGGGCGATGTGGAGCGTTATATCCAGCTTATAAATATGGTGCCGGATTACTTTAACGCTTATCTTGACTTCGAGAAGGTTAAGTCAGAGAAGGGTTATTTCATGTCAGATGACGTGTGCGACCAGGTTATCGAGCAGTGTGACACCTTCCTTGAGAAGACAGATGATCATTTCATGATCACAGTATTTGACTCAAATATTGACGCCCTTGATTTCCTTACAGATGAGGAAAAGGCAGATTTCAAGGAACAGAATAAGGAAGCAGTCTTAAACAGTCTTCTTCCGGCATATCAGAATGTAAAGGATGTGCTTACATCCCTTAAGGGAACCGGTCAGAATGATCTTGGAATATGCTACTACGATGGCGGCAAGGATTACTACGAGTATCTTCTTAAATATTACACAGGCACAGAGAAGACCCCGGAGGAGGTTATCAATATGTTGGATGACAACCTTAATCAGCTGTTCATTGATATGTATGCACTTTATGGTGAAAATCAGGAGGCTTACGAGTATTTTGTTGAGAATTCAGATACATTGTTCTCCACAGAGGGTATGACTTCAAAGGAGATCATAGACGAGCTTATGAGCAAGAATGCCAAGAACTATCCTGATTTCAAGAATATAGAATATGATGTTGACAATCTTGATCCGGCAATGGAATCAATCCTTGAGAATACTCTTGCCTATTACATGGCGCCGGCATATGACGATCAGGATCACAATATAATCAGGGTAAATGGAGCCCACGCAGACAGCGGTCTCTGGACAACACTTGCCCATGAGGGATGTCCGGGACACATGTTCCAGAATGCATATTATATGTCATTAAATCCAAATCCTGTAAGAACCCTTTACAATTTCCTTGGATATAAAGAGGGCTGGGCAATGTATGCCTGCTATGATTCTATTGGAAGCTATGAATTTGACAATCCTGAATATGCAGATGTGCTTACAAAGCTTTACAAGATAAATGATGAGATTGGATATCTTGCCACAGGCAGGATAGACATAGGCGTCCATTATGAGGGCTGGTCAGTAGACGATGTGGCAGATTATCTTAATAAGTCAGGATTAAATGGAGAGATCGCCCAGGATATATTTGACAGTATCATAGGTGATCCGGCGGTATACCAGAGCTACTCAACAGGATACTACGAGATGGCTGAGCTTGAGGCATATGCCGAGAGACAGCTTGGCGATGATTTTGACCTTAAGGAGTTCAATACAGTCATCCTTAAGACCGGACCTATCCAGTATGACATCTTAAAGAGAGAGGTTAAGAAGTATATAGCCGAGAAGAAGGCTGATTAGTTAAATTGGGCAGGCAAATTTAATAGCCTGATTAAACAACTGAATTGAATAGTGAGGCGTCTAAGTAATGTGAACATGTCGGGGGTGTATGGGATAATGTTTAGTCATGACGGAGGCTTCGGTTAAATATACTTGTTGTATATGACCATTATGGTGAACTGATTTCAAGGGAGGGTATACCTATGAATGAAAATTGCTATGAGGCAGTATACAGTGAGGATTATGCAGATTATATAGTTGAATACAACGGAGATAGGCAGATATTGGAAGAGATTTATTCCAATGCCTGCCTGTTTTTTATTGATAACAGGTATGCAATACTTTATTCCAAAAAGAGAAGCGACTACATGGAGAGCTTCGGGAACCTGGCATACAATATATTTCCCAAGCTGTTGGCACCTATGGATGTGGCGGAGGGAGAGGTAGCTTACAATACTCCTTCTATTTTGTCCATGATCAACGGGGAAAATCTTGACAACGAAAGTGTTCTTGGACTTGACGGAAAGGATATTGTCATTGGAATCGTTGATACAGGAATAGACATTTTAAACGAAGAATTTTTAAACGAATACGGCAGAACCAGGATAAAATATGCATGGGATCAGAGCGTTAATTCATCTTCCGGTGATAGTTATGCCGGAGAATTCCCCTTTGGAACGTATTATACGGAGGAGCAGCTTAACAGGTTTGTTGAGGAAGGAAAAAGTGTGCTCCGTGGAGAGGATAACCATGGAAATTATCTTGCTTCCATAGCCGCCGGGAGAAATAACGGTATTGCAGAAAACAGCGACCTTGTGGTGGTGAAGTTAAAGAAGGCAAAGGAAAATCTCAAGGAGCTGTACGGAGTTAGGCGGGGAGAAGCCTATTCGGAGGCAGATATAATGCTGGCGATTGCGTATATTCTCCAGTGTTCCTACAGATTAAGGAAAACAGTATCTATACTTATAGGCTTTGGAACCAACAGCGGAAGCCACACAGGCAGTGCAGCCCTTGAGGCATACATAAATAATATAGGAATATTAAGAGGTGTATGTGTCAGTGTTGCCGGGGGAAATGAAGGCGCTGCCGGTCATCACACTGAGGGGGACATAGAGGACAATGAACAGGCAGTCATAGAGATAAATGTTCCTGAGAAGACAGCATTTACCCTTGAAATATGGGGAAAGGCTCCCGGAGTATATGCCATAGGCATGGATATTGCCGGTGGAGAGATAATTGATCGTATTCCGCCCCGGTTTGACAGAAGTCAGATAATAAAACCTATATTCGGCGGGGGAACCATATATGTGGATTATTTTCTTGTGGAGGGGCAGTCAGGAGATGAACTTATACTGGTACGTTTTTTTGACACGCCAAGAGGGCTGTACAGGATAACACTGACAGCAGCAGGAGCAGCCGGGAAGAGCTACAGAGCCTGGCTTCCTGTCAGCCAGTTTGCTCCGGAAGGCCTCGTGTTCACCAATCCGGTAACCTGGGGAACAGTTACAGTGCCGGGGACAGCAAAGACACCAATTGTTGCTGCAGCATACAATTACAGCGACGGCAGCATATATGTGAATGGCAGCCGGGGCTATACGGCAGATTCGGTGGTGAAGCCTGACCTTGCAGCTCCCGGAGTGAATATCACCGGAGCGGGTCCTTACGGTACAAAGGTTACTGGAAGCGGAAGCTCCATAAGTGCAGCCTGTGCAGTCGGTGCCGCCGCCCTTATGCAGCAGTGGTCCAGGGACAGAGGACTGTCACCATACATAAACGGCAATCAGATCAGGCAGTACCTTATAAGGGGGGCAGACCGTGAGAACAGCCGCCGGTATCCGGACAGGTATTACGGCTTCGGGATATTGAACCTGAGGAAAACCTTTGAGTCTTTGAGGAATCTGTAAGGATATTAGGGTGGAATAAAAGATGATATAATTCCCGTATTGAAAAAATGGTGTATTAAAAAAGATAATACGGGAATAGAAGAGCTATGATCAAAATTAAGATAAATGCTATAATATTATAAAAATGATAATGTTATATAATTGCAGAAAGGGGAAAATAGTTGTATATTTTCATTGAACTATAAATTACAATCTTGGCAGGTAGAGAATGGATAAAGTATATTTGCTTGGTGGCAGACGAAGCTACATAGGTGTTGAAAATGGAATATATAGAAATGTAGGTGCTGAGGAGCTGGGGGCATTTGTAATAAAGAAGGTGATGGATAGCTATGGCGTTTCACCGGAGGATATAGATCTGGTGGCGGTAGGAAATGCCATCGGGGCCGGGGGGAATATCGGACGTCTTGCTTCCCTTATGGCGGGGGTCCCGGAGAAAACTCCGGTGGTGACAGTGGACTTCCAGTGTGGCTCCGGGCTTGCAGCCATTATGCAGGCGGCAATGCAGATAGAGCTTGGCATGGCAGATGTAGCTATAGCCGGAGGATTTGAAAGCAGCTCCACGGCACCGGTAAGGAGCATAAATAAACGTCACCCGGACTTTTCAGACGATGGTGATAACGTATTTAAGGTGGCGAAGTTTAAGCCGGGGGCATATGATGAGCTTGCAATGTTTAAGGGGGCTGAGAAATGTGCCGAGATCTTTGATATGAGCAGAAGTGAGCTTGATATGTATGCCATAAGAAGTCATAGAAGAGCGGTGCAGTCAAGGGAGAATGGAGAACTGGATGACATACTTGCCGGAAGCTTTTACGAGTATGACAGAAGCAGGAGAGCTGTGGAGGATGATGAACCAGGCAAATGTGCAAATGCAGAAGCAGAACAACATAAAAATAGGACTTTGACAAGAAAAGAGCATCCTGAAAAGGATGAGGGCATAAGGGACAGGATATCCGAGAAGTTACTCACAAGACTTCCGGTACTGGTTCCTGGTGGAAAATATATCACAGCAGGAAATGTATGTCTTACCAATGACGGTGCAGCATTTGTATTGCTTTGCTCGGAACGTTTTCTGAAAAAGTATAAGGAAAATAAAAAATATATCAAGGACATGAATGAAATCATACATCCCTTCAAGATAGTTGACATTGTTTCGGTGGGGGCGTCACCGGATATGAGCCCTGTCAGTATAGTTCCTGCTATAGATAAGCTCTTGAGCAGGAACAACCTGAAGGCTTCAGATATATTGGCATGGGAGTATAATGAAGCATTTGCAGTTATAGATAAGTTGATGGAAAGTTATGTAAACAAAGACTTTTCAAATGCAAATGTATTTGGTGGCGCATTGGCATACGGACATCCTTATGGGGCGTCCGGAGGCATAATAACCTTACATCTCATGAAAGCTATGGAGAAATTGATGGCGGAGGAAGCCGAAGTCTCAGCAAATAATAGCGTGGATAATGAAGCCGGATATAATGATGTGGACAATAAAGATTGGAACATTGTTGTAAAAGGTGAAGATGTTTCGGAAACAGATGTATCGGAAACGAGATACGGAGTATGTGCAGTTGCCGCCGCCGGCGGAATAGGAACTGCCATGCTTATCAGCAGGTAGGTTATATAAAAATGTGGTGATTAAAACATGAAATACAGGAATTATTATGAAATGATAAAAGCAATTCCAGCTGAAAGGATTGCCATTACGGAGGACGGAAGACAATACACCTATGGTGATATCATCCGTGAAGCAGATATTATTGCTGAAAAATATAAGAAACGCCAGCCTGATATTTCTTCGAGTGGACATGAAGAAAAACGGTCAGATGACTGTACAAATAAATTAAAAAAATGTCAGCATGAAAGTCCCATGGATGGACGTAAAGAATGGCTGGAGGGTGTGATAAGACTGGATAATGGCATATGTCTTATTACAAGATATTCTGTTGTTGAGGAACTTATGTATTTTCTTGGAGCCATGAAAAACGGTGATGTTCCGGTCATATGTGGCATGTGTCCGGGAGAGGAGGAGATCAGGCATATAGAGTTCATTGAAGTTCCTTATGGTGCAATTATGGGGGTAATGACATCAGGAACCACAGGAAGTTCAAAGGTGCTATTTAGAACCATGGAGAGCTGGGCAGATTATTTCCCTGTGCAGAATAAGCTTTTTTCCATGGGTGGAGACACTGTGCTGTTCACACATGGTTCCCTGTCATTTACAGGAAATCTGAACCTGTACATGGGGCTTATGCATGATGGTGGCAGGATCGTGACAACCAGGAAATTTGACCCTAGATATTGGGCTAAATGCATAGATGAGAATTATGTAAACTATATATATCTGATCCCGGTGAAAATGATGGCTCTGGTGAAGTCTTATTCGAAAGCCGGAGGGCAGGCTGATAATATCTGTAATGTTGCTATAAAGCATTATATCACCGGCTCACAGTCCTTTGGTGCAGAGGAGGCCGCAAGAGTGAAGAGTATTTTCCCTGAATGTGACATGCTTGTTTATTACGGAGCCTCAGAGATAAATTATATAACATATCTCACCGACAGAGAATTTACAGAGGATTCAAGGCTGGTGGGAAGACCATTTCCTGAGGTGGATGTCCGCATAGAGGACGATGTATTTGTGGTTGCCAACTCGTTTGGCGTTATTGGTGCTCCAAGACCTTATAAGACAAATGACCTGGGCTTTGAGGACGAAGAAGGAAGATTTTATTTCCTCGGAAGGGCTGATGACATAATAGTTGTAAATGGAAGAAAGCTGTCAGCCTACAAGATTGAGGAAGCCCTGCGTAAGTATCTCGGGGTAAAGAATGTAGCTGTGAAGTCAGTTAAAAATGGCGATGACGAATCTATATGGGCATATTACGAGTCAGAAACAGAGAAAACAGATGAGAGTTATGTAAATATAAGGCAGAGCCTTGCGGATGTTCTGGAAGCCTGCGAGATCCCGAAACATTTCGTCAGAGTCGACAGCCTGCAGAAGACCGAAAGTGGAAAAGTGCTGAGAAGACTAGTGTAATGAATATGCAGACCGGTAAGGTTACAGATATATGTGAAAGGTAATAGGAAATTAATATTTTAATTGACTCATGAGAGATTTATAATATGCCTGGCCTATAGGGATAGATGTCAGTTCATCTGCGCTTTTTACTGCAACATATCTGGTTGTTATGTCATAGTTTGCAATGAAATTCTTATTTATAATATAGCTTTTGTGGCATCTGATGAAGTTTCCAGGAAGTACTTTCAAGATTTCCTTAAGGGCAGTGTGAATGACAAATCTTTCCACTGGCGTATACACATATATATTGCGGCCTATACTATTTATGTAGATGATTTCTGATGGGTGCACAATAAAATATACTCCGTTTGATGTGCGGAAACGAAGGGGTTTTTCTGTGATGATATGTTTATTAATAAGCTTCTGTATAGAGGATGTGAGATCCGAGGGCTCATAAGGCTTAACAAGGAAATCAAAGCAGTTTGTAGCATGGATAGCACCGGCAGCTTCTGCAGCATAAGCTGTTATAAATAATATAGGTGTGCTTTCAAACTGGGAAAGCGTGCGTATATATCTTCCAAGATCGATTCCGGTAAGACCATCGGAGTCGTCCAGTTGAATGTCAAGAAGTATAACATCTATGGCTATATTATCTGAGAGTAAGGTAGTAGCCTCATTATAATTTGACGCTGTAAAACATTTGACACCATTGAATTCTGATTTGAGTATTTCAACAATTCCATTAAGTTGTATAGGTTCATCCTCAACAATAAATACATTCATGTTTTGCCTTGATATAATCCTCTATGTGAATAATGTAAAACAAACACCTGACAACAAATAACATTATAATTTCTAACACAATTAATGTCAATAAAAGACGTAAAATCTTGTCAATAAAAGACGTAAAATCTTGTCAATAAAAGACGTAAAATCTTGTTTATTACCTAATACACATCGTTCATTACAAATTCCTGATAAATAATAGACATGTATATAAAGATATGCTAGCATGAACATGATATATCGAAATTTTATTTTACTTTTGTATGTGTGATTGCGCAAGTGACATGTTCGAAAATTGATAGGAGGATGAAGGTATGAAGAGGAAAATAATAATTGCTGCAATGGCGGGAATATTAGCTGCAGCAGGTGTTGGGGTGACTACGGGAGTTACAAAAGCTGCAGGAAATGTGGGAGAGACTAATGAAATAGGTGATAGCGATATAGATGCAAGTTCTGGTGAGCAATATGGGTACACGGATTCATCATGGCAGTTCTCACTTAATTCGTCTGATGATAAGCAGGTTCATCCAGATCCTAGGGATAAGTACACGGATACAAAGATATATTTCAATTGGGGAAGTGTTACATATGGAAACATAACAGCTATGCAGGTTTCACCATATGGATATAAAAAAGATGAAAATAAGTACTATCAGGCAGGAACCGCTGGTGGTGGCCGTAAGAGATATGTGGCTGAACATACTGGAAAGTACAGGATAACAAACTACGTTCATGAACGTAAGTATACAATGGCAACTATTGGGATGAGATCATATAGTGGCGCGGGTGTAGCTAGGGGAGTGTGGAGTCCGGATTGTCTTGGCGAGTATGAAGTGCTTAAATAGTAATGAACTTATATAAAAGTTTCAGAAGAACTCCGTCGTTATTGATGTATGTAACGGCGGAGAAATTTTATAATTAATCATATGACAGGAGAATGATAATGAAGAAAAATACCGTGGCTATTCTGATAGTTGTGATTTTGGCTGTGGGAATTGGCGTTACAGGCGCGATACTAAAGGGAAAAAGAAAGACGGATAGTAACACAAATGTTGGGGATACAAAATCAGACGCTAATAAGAGCGTAGATGAATTAGACAGTGATGAGTCACTGGCATATGAAGAAGAATTATGGGCCGATCAAAAGGAACAGGTTGATAAAGGCAGTCTGAGAAAACAGTATGAAGCTTTTGAATGGCAGGGCTGGCAGTATACCATTGAGGATATGAGGGTATACAAGGATTATTATCTTTTTCAAGATAGTGAAGATTATGATGGAATAGAACTTGATGAAGTATACTATAGGGATGGTAAAGAAAATTATGTATATGTTGTTAATGATATAAGAATAAAAAATATAAGTGCATATGACAGGGAATATCTTTATAACGATATTGAATTGTTTTGTTTGGAAGATGATGGCCGCCATTATAAGTATATTAATGGAAAGCCCGGGGAAAAAGGATGGGGATTTTCTGATGTTGGTGGTATAACACGACCGATAAACGGTGCCAAAACGAATCCAAATAACTGGGAAAATGGAGGGATGGAGATAGCCTCCGGAGAAGAAATAACAATAAGTATGGTGCATAGGGTGTCTGCATGGGAAGTCGAAGTGTCTGATGCTGGAGAAGAGAATGAAACGATATTAAATCCGTATGATAAGTATGATCATTTGAATTTTTATATTCGTATTGCCGGTAGCATGACTGATCCAACAGATAGCAGCAGAAATGAATTTTATGATGTGGAAAATGATAAGTACCATATGATAGTAAAGTGTGAACCTAAGAACATAAAAATGGAGTGAAAAATGGTGAATTAATATGTTGAAAAAAAACAAGCAGATATGCATTTTCATATTTGTTATTATGATGATGGCGGGTATTGTGGCACGTATAGTCTGGGTAAATAGACATGCAAGAATTCCGGAAAACAAAATATATGCAATGGGTGAAAGCCTTTATAAAGATGGATTTACATATACCATACAGGATGCAGTACTTTATTATCCGTCGGATTTTGAAAAAGTATATACAAATGGAAGTAAATACATAGCGGGAAGATCAGATGATAACCTTAGGGTAATGGTTGTGAAAATTAAGCTGGAATTAGATGGGGACAGTAATAGCAGGTTCAGCACTCCTGATAATTATTTAGAAGCAGAAGACGTGTTGTGCATGGTGGATAATGATAATTTTGGTGGATTTAACCCATCTCTGTCAGAAGGAAATTTCAGATCGGGTGATCTGTTAAATTATGTGTTCCCTATATATAAGGAGAATTATACTGAAAAAGGCTGGGAAAAAATTAATAATCTTCAAATGAATTATGATATTGTATACAGCAATTATCCAATAAGAGAATGCATGGATGTAGGGACAGTAAGATGGTACGAGGAGACGGAATAGTATGAGTGTCTTAAAACTTGAATTATACAAGATGTTTCATAAAAAAAACATAAAAGTTGTGATTCTTGTTTCATTATTTGTAATTGGGATACAAACCTACAGCTTTTATGTGACACAGAGGAAGGCGGTAAATCAAACTTATGAATATGTCATGAATGTTGAAAATGGTGTAGATGAAAAAATGGATTTTTATGAAAATAGTTTTATAGAGGGGTGGAT
>ERZ1034976.1612-NODE-1612-length-16933-cov-8.485425_pt1 | contig 16933 bp, 20 predicted proteins | sample MGYA00520623_ERZ1034976 | MGnify/ENA primary metagenome ERZ1034976 (study PRJEB33766, sample SAMN09781774) | gut metagenome | biome: gut microbiome | host: Homo sapiens | place: Madagascar | study: EMG produced TPA metagenomics assembly of the PRJNA485056 data... | reverse complement strand
AAGTGTAGAGATTTCCTCGATATGTGTCTGATACCAGTGTTTGCTAAGAAATGTTTCCTTCTCACCAATTTCATTCATTTTTTGATTATCACATATGTGTATAAGATTAGCAAAGTCTGGCATTTCATACTGCACATCGTAATCTACGAATGTAAAGTTTTCATAATTATCCCCCTGTATCCACCAATATTTGGGTGTGATTTGAAACAACTCAAAATAGTATGACATTAGAGAACTCTCGTATAGATAGGTAAGAAGAAACACTTTTGAAAATGACCTAAAATTTTCAATAGGAACTAACTGTACGAAGTCATTATTAGCTGCATACAAATTATGATTATTACACAATTTTTCTATCCCTTCCATATAGGTTGTCCCTTGGACAGAATTCCAAGTGGCGCATCCAAAAGTGTCAAACTCACACAATGAAGTGATAAATTCTTTGTCTTTTGCAGACATAATCAACTGACTGATGGGTTCTATAGTTTCGTCAAGAATAAGAGTGTAATTATTGTTTTTTATGAGCTCTCTGATTTGACTGTCTATACTTAGAAATAACGCATGAGTTGTCGCAATATTTTTTCCTTCTATTATAACTCGTTTTAAGTGTTCTTTTTTTGATGGACTCTTTTGAGGCTCTATAAACTCTTTGTCAGAGCAAGCTGTTATTACCCTATCAACTTCTGACAAATATGGAGTACAAAAAATGAAGTGTTCATCTTTAGGTGCGTTATTGATGTAGTTAATTGCAGCGGAAGTTTTACCTTGTCCCATTAAAGCGTTTACAACATTCAGTTCCACTTACAGACCTCCTTTATATGATGTGTATTTCGTTGGTTGTTGTTCGTAATAAACTCTCTCTCCTTTACAAGTAAATGTTTGTGTTTATGTGTGAATTGCCTCTACATCAAAATCACTCTTTTCAAGACTTATAATATGGTGTCCATTTTTATCACAAAAGCCCCAAACCCCCAATGCCAATGCGGGTTAGCACCATTTTGACAGTTCGGAAATATTACACTCTTTTCAGAACTACCTCTCTCTTATATATTCTTTATTATTATAGAGAGAATGTTAAACACACCGATAAACACTGAGGTTTCAGACATAAAAGCACCTATAAGTGAAATTAGTTGCTTTTCATTTAAGTAGTAGTTCCAAAAAGAGCTCCATACCACAGGGTAGAATACATTTGTCCCAAAAGTTTTGCAAATTAAGCCTTTACAGACAAATGTATTGGTCGCTTAATTCTCTCGAACAGCAAGCTTATTCTGAGATTGCCAATCGTTCATTAAGCTCCTTTACTCTAAACTTTACCTTAGAATCCGTAGATAGTAGTTGCAAGAGAGTGTGTCTATGTTCAATAAATTCATTTCCCAACAAGGGAAAAGAAAAACTAAAACAGTAGTTACTCCTTTATGCAAGTGACTGGAAGAGATTAGTAGCTTCCAAATTGCTATTAACTACATAACTGTAATCTGTACCAAGGTTGAGTTTCTTGCAGGAAGCCAAGATTATATCTTGTGTTAAGCCTATATATCTTAATGTAATGGAAGGAGAACTGTGTCCAAACATTTCCTGTAATAGTAAAAGCTTATCGTTACTAAAGTTACTCATAGCCATTTGATGATAACCAAAGGTTTTTCTTAATGTATGGGTACCTACTTTTTCTGTAAGGTTACACTCAGTTCCTAAACCTTTAATGATATTATATATTTGTTCCCTAGTTAGAGGAGTGCCTAAATTCTTAGAACGGTTGCTATAATCTCCTTTAAATAAGTAGTCATTGAGGGTTTTTGAATTGTGGTTGAGGAACAATTCTACGGCATCCATTACTGCTGAGTTAATGGTGACTACTCTATTGATTTTTTTTCTTCTTGTTTTTTCTGTTTTTAATTCTATGATAGGAAAGTAATCTTTGAACACTAACTGTTGGTTCTTGACCTCTAATAAGTGATTAAAGGTAAGTAACCTTAAGTCACTGACTCTTAATCCAAAATTGATTCCCAATATAAAAAGCATGTTGTCTCTGTATCGACCTTTACTGATTAGATAGTCAGAGATGTTTTTTAATGTCTGGGTATCTTTGATAGGATCCATGTCATGTCTCTCATAAGATTCTATATTTTGAATTTTTGAGGGCACTGTGAGTTGAGCTGACGCTCGGAGCTTATTGTTTTGCCTAACTAATTTCTCAGGTTGTATAGGCTGTGAGAAGTCTACATAGATTAGGTTGTTATTCTCAGTTTTCATATGTATCGAACATCCTTTCTGAATTACTTTCTGAGCTAATTGTACCATATATCCTAAAAATGTCAAGTAAAAATGACTTAAAAATCAAAGTTTTTTGAAAAAATTCCAAGTTGTGGAAATGCAAGTACATTCATTATTTTTTGTAAAGGATATTTTTATCGGAACAAATTCACTATTTGTATAGGAAATAAATTTCAGGATTTGCAGAGGGAGAGGGAAAAAGGAAAAATAAAAATACGAGATTTTAAGCCTGACTGTGAGAAGAAGTTACTGCAAATATAAAGCATAATTATGCACTCTAAAAATATGGAATATATCCCCCATTTAACATACTGCAATTTTGTGAAGTGAAAATTATACATTATTTTGCATAAATATTCATTTCATAATATATATATGGTTGCAATCATTAATAGCAAATGAAACATAAAAATGACTTGACAAATTGCAAGGGGTGTGCTATGCTTTAATCATAGGGGCAACCTATATACTATAAAAATGTTGCATATGCAACAAAAATCAAGGAGGCTATCACAATGAAAAAAATCAAACACGCACACACACTATATGGTACATGGTACAAGGTTTGTATTCCTTTATCTTATTTCAACACTTGCAATAAGCTTGTTAAAGAGGAAATTAAAAACACGCTCCGAAATAAGACTATTCAAAACTATGTTTGCGGTTTATACAAGACTGCACGGTTAAATCGTGGGTATGCAAATATTTACGGCTTGACTTATCAAATTGCATGCAAGGTGTGCCGCAATAATAAAATTAAAGACTTGTTACCGGGCTTATACTCCGATTTTCAACAAGTTAGCAAGGCTATAACGGCACCGGCTCAAATTCAACAAGCAATCAAACAAACGGTTAAAGACTTGAATTGTGACTACTGCAAACAGTATCACGATAAAAAAACGCACTCCGTCAAGCCGTGGAACTCTCAAACGGTCAAATCTCATATCGGATATCTTTTGACCTACAACCCTAACAAGTCATTATCTTTTTTCGCTGACCTACTCCATGCGGGACTTGAAGAGCCTCTAACGGTTGACGGTTTAACCGTATGGAATGTTGCAAGCTCATGTATAAGTTTACTCGACTTAAAAAGTAAACTAAATCAGGTGTACACACTCAAGACAACACAACATAAGTATAGCAAAGATAAGCATACACTTGTTGACGGCTCTATTTATCAAATGACCGTGAACGGCTTGCGCCGTGTGTTTATCATCGGGGAAGGTGATTCCATTACTGAAACAAATGATACATATATTTGCAAGCGCAAACAAACGGGGTTGCAATATATGTATAGTAATGTGAGTAAATATCTTTATTCTCAGCGCTCCGCCGATACTATCAGTCTTCAAGCTCCAACAAGTCAAGACTTAACGCTTGCGGACACCTTGCAAGACAAATCAGACGCACGGGCGCTACAGGAATTTAAAGCATATGTAAATATCATCAACGATTTTTATAATACATATAGGGATAGTAGTAAAGTAGTGCCGCGCACATTTGCAATCTATTGTCAATATTTGACGGTCAAATGCCTCGGTTTATCCGATAATGTTGCAAGCGCAAAAATCAATGTGCCGTACCGCAGCGTTAAGCGGTACAAAGCAACATATAGTACAATGTTTTATAATTATATTAAAAATAAATAGACTTTTGTAACACCCTTTCCGCTCCCGTTTTTACGGGAGCGTTTTTTTTTGCTTTTATTGCTCAAATTGTGCAACATGTATATTATAATTCTTTTAAAAAAATATAGATTGTATAGTATTTTTGGCCCAAAACACCCTTCCTATTTCGTATATATAGTGTACAAAAACAAACAACACCGCAACAAGCGGTAAACATTTGTTAGTTATTTGTAATTACAAAAACGATATCACGCAAGATACACCGATTTTGCGGTACAATGATTTGAAATGAAGGTTTTAAGTCGTACTGCGGAACTCGAAAAGGTCTTGAATTTCGTTTCGGATAAGCGTGAGAGCGTGCCGAGCGGCGTATCGTTTGCCTACCTGTGGGGCTGCACCAAAAATGCAGTCACAGAGCGGAACATTCCGCTTAAGGGCGATGGAGCTTCGTGGAAGCCGAAGCAGATTGTTGAATGGTGGCGTCGTTGCATCCAGATTGTAACGGGTAGTTTCGCTGTAACGAAACAGTGCAAACTTGAGTAAACAAGGAAGATGGCTGAAATCTTCACTAAACCGCTTGAAGTGAACAAGTGTCATAATATCCAAATCACAATAATAATAATAACTATTAAAGGCTCTTGGCTAACCTGAGCAAGTCCGTTTCAGATCTGAGGCGGGTAACTTGTATTCTGCTCAAGACCTTGAGTGTCAGGTGACAAAGATACCTTCATATCTGCCTTGAGCCTTTTAATATACATACTTGTTTTCTATCATTCTGCAAAGCACACATCTGAGGTAATGGCTTGGTCTGTTGCCTGAGCTGTGTGCTTTGTTGCACACGAATATTTTAACAATAGGAGTGTTCAAAATGACAGAAACTGAAGTAATGGTAAAAGAAATCGTAGAAACTAAGAAGATTGAGCGCAAGACCTCATCTGATGAACTTGACAGCAAGCTTGCTGCTCTTGAAAAAGCTACAAAAGCATTGCAGACAGCCGCTGAGAGTGAAAACTTGGCTGAGTTTGCAAAAGCAAATGAAGATGCTAAAGATGCTCAGGATGATTACAACAATTATTTCACAAAATACTGCTTTGAGAATTTTCTTGAGGCTGAGCATCCGGCATTTGAAGTGTTAAAAGCAGGCTTCCTCGATTACAAGTCAATCAAGGGTGAGTCAACAATGGGAGCGGTTACATACAGTGTTGTAACTGTGTCTAAGCAGATTAACTTTTTGGCATTCAATGCAGAGGCTCGTTGTTTCGGCAATAAGCTCGGAAAAACAGCAACACTGCTTGCTTACTATGTGAGCCTGTATAAGACCGCACAGGTGGCTAATGGCAAAAATATCATTAGCGGTTTCAATCACGCTTATCAGACTACAAAAAGGACTGTGGCACAGGATCAGCTCTTGAGCAAAGCACCATCTAAAACTCTGCTCAAGAAGGCTTTGCAGGATGTTATCGACGAGCTTTGGTTTGTCGATAATGGCAAAAACGAGAACAAGTATGTTGTTACTACTCAGTGGTGTAATTTTATGCTGGACTTTATTGTTACAGCAAGAATGACCAAAACTGAGGCTTTTTATCAGACCGCCTCACCTGAGAAGGTTGTACAGGCTTGTGCAAACTTGATGCACAAACTCATCAATCGCTATGACATCTCAATCAAAGTTGAGGACAAAACTGTTCCGGCTGTTGAGTTGACTGCTCAGGATGAAAACAAAGCTGAGACTGAACAGAAGTAATATCTAAGCATACTCGTTTAGCGGTTGCGAGTTAAAACAAAACCGCCGCCAAAGCGTATGCTTATTTTTAAGGGGGTTTAGTAATGCACACACAAAAGCATAATAAATTGACTAACCTTGAGCTTGCTATAATGACCGTAGGCTATTGCTTAGCAGGAGCTCTAAGTTTGATTGGCTTGTACTGGTTTTGCAAACTGTTAGTCTTAATTGTACCATAGGAGGAATGCTGATGAGTTACAAGGACAAGCTTGAAATACTCCTTGAGTGCTACGGCATCTCATGGGGTGAGTTAAGAACATTAAACGATGCACAAATCAAAGCCATTGAGGTGGCTTATTATGACCGCTATGGCGAAAATATCGCTATAAGCTTTGACTTTTAAGAAGGTGAAAAGATGGGAGTTGTTTGGGTGGAAAATTATGCGTATGAGCACGCTGTCAAGTTTCTTCATGACAAAGAAGTGACTTTTGAAGCTACTCGTCCCGATAGAGGTTCAAGCAGAGTAAGGCTTGAGTTTCCAAACCTGTCTCAGAAAATGTCTGAGTTACTTATGACTAAGATTTGCCATAAGTCAAGACAGTACGCAAAGCTCGAATAGAAAGTATGTTCGCTTGAACACTCGTGTGAAAAATGGTAGAATATTCCTGAAGCGTGATTATATCACGGCAAGATAAACGATGTTTGTCATTAAAAGAGAGGAAGGAATATGATTGCCAGAAAATAAAGACAATAGTGCGATGAACGCTCATGAGACTCACGAGAAAATGCTCAAAATGCTACAAGAGGCAGGAGAACAAAATCCGGATTGCCCAGAAGGACAATTTTTACTCAATTGCCTTACGGGTATGAACGAAGCACGAAACAAAGCCAAAGCAAGAGTGGTTGATCCGGTTAGCGTAAAACAAATTAACGGATTGAAGAAGCTGTTTGAAGGCGTAGATGGGGTTGATGTAGAAACTACTATCGACTCGTTTCGAGATTGCTTTATGTTTACCGTTGATTCAAGCCATATTATTACGCTTGATGCGGAGCAAATTGCAAATTTTTATCCGTTATTGGAACACTCCACTAATTTTTATGCTGGGTATGATGAAGTCACAGAAACTCATTGTATTGAGATTGATTTTCCGCACTATGTGTACGAGTGGTAACTCGTTTGGCGGTTGCGAGTCAAAACAAAACCGCTGCCATAAAATCACTCTTTTATAAGAGTGATAAAAAGTAAATATAAACCAATTAAGTGTATGCGATAGATTTTTGCATACACTTTTCTTTTGCCTAAAAAGAGGTGGTTAGAGTGTACGAGAGTATCAAAACAATACAAGATATTCGTGATGAACATATTGATGTATTGAGGGATTTTGGTGTAAAGGTTACATCTCAGATTGTGCGAACAATCGAAACCAAGACAACCGAAATTGCGATTGAAAATTACTGTCGTATTTTAATAATTAAACGATTAGAACAGGAGGAATAGCTTCTTATGCTAAAGGTTGGAGATCAAGTTCAAATATTGCCTTCTACTGTTATAGTTGGAATACCTGAGATATTTATTGGACATACAGCGGTTATTAATGCAGTATATTCTAATAATTTGATAAGCAATTCAGTGCAAATCGAGGTTAACGATGAAGACAACAATACTTGGCGTTGTTTTCCTAAACATCTCAAGAAAATTCAACCGTCCGAAACAGCTGATATCAGTATTTGGAATTATATTTAAGAGAAGGTAATTTTATGTTTAAAATTGGAGACAAAGTAAAAGTATTACCAAGCATAACACAACAGGACGGTTGTGATAGTCAGTTCTTGATTAACAAAATAGGCATCATACAGTTCGAGAGTCAAGACGATAGAGGTATAAATTGGTATGCTGTAAGTTTTGATTTTGATGATGATCGGTTACATGGTTGTACAGGGTTTACACCGCACTCAGATGGTTGGTGGTGCGACGGAGATTACTTATCACTCGTGCCAGAAAGCGATGTCTGGTAATGCATTTTGTAAGGAGGTGGTTTTATGTTTAAGGTTGGGGATAAGGTTAAAATACTTCCAACAATACTATCAGACTATCCTGATTTTCCGTATGTAGGAGTAGTAGGCAGAGTGTGTGTCGTGGAAGACAATGATAATTCGATAGGTGTTGAGTTTTCGACTCCTTGCGATTACTTACACCGCTGTAAAGGAGCAGCCGAGCAGCATTCTGGCTGGTATTTTCGTAGGAAAAATTTGGAATTTATACCTGATGATAATTTGCCAGATATTTGGGAATATATCTAACATATGAACAATTTTAGGGAGGTTATAAAGTAAATTATGCTGATGACAAAACACAATATCACAGTAGAAGGAGATTACAAAAATGGCAGGCAGAACTATTAGTAAGGAACTAAAAGCCCAGATTGTGTCGGCTTACAGGCAAGGCGAAAAGATGAAAGACATAGCTGAATTGTATGGAGTATCATATCCCACTGTTTCTAAATTAGTCAGAGCGTCGGTTAATTCATCTGTTAGTCTTGTAGGCATTAAAAAGGTGTGTCCTAAGTGTGGTAAAGATAAACACGAAGTGGGTTCATATTATTGCTCACATTGTGGAGCAAACATTATGACAGAAGATCAAAAGTTGTCAAGAGAACTTGACAATATCGCAAAAACAATTCGTTTTTGTTTGCCGCAAGCAAAAGAATCCGATAGAGAGAAGATTGATAATTATGTTGCAGTTTTAAAAGAGGCAGCATTAAGAGTAGGAGGTGAGGGGTGATATGACGGTAATTGCAAAGAATGGTCACTTTGAAGTTGTTGATGAGCATGGCAATGTGTTGTGTTCGGGTGACACCGAAACAGAAGCTGTTGAAGCGTATGAAGAAATAGGATTTGAATAATGTAACATTTGCTTGCTTTATTTAATAAAGCCGCCTTACTTAAAGTAAGGTGTTAGAAAGGTTAGAGAGAAGAAAGGGATACAGCCTGAAGGCGAATCGGAAATGGACAGCAACTGGAGCGGGATGTCGTCAGAAAACCAAAGTTCTTACACAAACAGGATACTTTCCGAAATCACACTTAAACGCAAAAGCCACAGAGAACGATTACTTTCGCAATCGATAAGGGCATAAACCCAAATCGATTGCCAAGCATAAGCGTCATCAACAGACTCTTCTCAGGAATCGATCTTTTATTTAAGAAATGTTACAGCACCCCTTTAGATAGGGGTGAGCGGTTACAAAACTACTACCTCCTCGTGGTGTAACTGGGTAATGCTAAAGTAGAAATAAATTAAAGTGCCATACGAGGCAGAAAGGAGTCACAAAATGACTGTAAAAACATTAAACAATGTGATGGTTATTGAAGCCAACTTTTCAATGGAGGAACTTTTTAAAGTTTACAAACACAAGCCGGATGTGTTGTCCTTAAAGGATGACGATGGCAATATGCTTTTCGCTGTAAAGCCAAGCGAACACAGAGAGAGTTTCAGCGATTACGGAATTTCTTTTGTGAGTAATTCTTACACAGCGTCAAAAGCATCAATTACAATTCCTCTCCCATCAGAAGCTGCCAACAACACAAAGGTGTGGATTGCAGAAAACTTTGGTTCAATTCTGACAAATCTTGAACAGATTGAAAGAAATGTATCAGAAGCTTGTATTGATATTGATGCAAACATTGCAAAAATTGTCGGCTCAATTGTAACAGCGTAAACAAGGAGGAAATAATAATGAAAAGCATTAAAGTTCAGAATAATCTTAAGTCAAAAACAATCATTGGCAACCCAGACGAAATGACAGTTCAGCAGGCTTTCAATGAAGCCCAGCTCGAAATGGGTAATGGTATTCTCAATCTTAACGGCGTTGTGGTATCTGCACAGGATGTCAACAGAACACTGTCTGACATTGTTGGCGCAAGAGATACATACATTCTTGCATCGGTTGTCAAAGCTGATTGTGCATAATTTGATTTGAAACAAGGGAGAGTACGCTCTCCCTTTGGCATTTGCATTGTCGAAAGACTGCTTTACTTAAAGTAAAGTATTAGAAAGGTTAGAAGCAGAAGACTCATCCGGTAAGGATGCTGCTGAAGGAGAGGCGAATGAACTGCACGTTGATGAAAACGAGGAGCGGCGAGTATCTCACAAACCCAAGGGTTACAATTGAAAGGAGATGTCGAATCCACGAGTTGCCGCAAAATAGCCACATCAAAGCTATGATTGCATCAACCAATCCCAAGCTTCCAGCAGGCGTCTTCCCGCTGCTACAATTGTATTTAGAAATGCCAAAATCTAAGGAGGAATAGAAAATGGATTTAATTACAAATTTATACACTCGGAGTTGTTTTGATAGCCGTCTTTCATTTGGAGATGGTTGCCCCAAGATAATCGAAACATTTGTCAAATGTGTTTACGAACCTTATTACACTAAGAACAGTGATTTACCATCTATATTTTTTGGTTGTGTTTCCGGCACACAGCCACCACAGAGAGCCGCAACAGACAAAGCTGTTTATATATGGTATAACAACACAGAACCCACTATAGAGGGAATTAATAAGAAATTTAACTGTAGTGTGGAATCGTATGAGAATTATGATAAATATTGCGAATTAACCCACAATAAATCAAAAGGATGGGTTGGCGGTAATCAGTATATTTTTTGGACAGATCCGTTTAATGCAAAATGTGTAGAAGAAACGATAGCTGTTTTTCTTATTCCGCTGTTTGACTTTGTTTGCACAGCAAAAGAGATCAAAAACAAATTCAAACCAATTGTTGATGAAATAAGCCAAGGTTCGTATGATAAATTGTTCGAGTTAGCCGACAAAATTTCAGAAGAAAAAGGATTATTGAAAGTTGTGTTAAATGCTCAAATTGCCGATTTTACGCAGTATAAAAAGAAACGCACTCTTGATCGACTACACGATAGGATTAAGAATTATGAATCGGATTATCGACATTATGTAGCAAATGCGACAAAGGTTTACGAAAACTTGTTGGATTGTAAAAAACAATTATCATTATATAACGACAACGATAATGATAATGCTGCATTGATAGATATGCTTACAAACAACAGTGTGATTTCTGATGTAAAAATTGATGGAGGCGTCCTTGAGTTTGTAGTATGTAACCCGATTACTCAGTATGATGAGGATGCTTTTGCCGAAATATTAAAATCAGAAAATTCCACTATTAATAATATGCCAAGCGTAGGTAAGGATGTTTTATGTTGGATGGTTGATGGCAGAATTGATTTACTAACCGAATGTAGAATCTGTATAAATCTTGATAATAATTCTGTTGATGCTTATGAGACAAATCTATACGGTTATATGCCTCATCCTCATTTGGCTTTATTTAATTGTTTTGGGGGTTTTAGAATAGATATTGCAACTGCATTAGCAGAAGGCAATATCTGCTATGCAATACAGCTTATTCTTACTGCGTCACAAAATTTGAATTTTATGGATTCTACGGTGATGAGCGAATTGGGAACTCGGCTTAATGGGGCAGACTACTCGTGTATTATGGATAAGGAGTCTGGAGAAGTTATGACAGTAGACGAATGGAACGAAAGGAGAAAATAAAATGCAACTTTTAAAGATACCGACAGATATAGAAACACCTACAATATCTTTCACCCCATTAGCTTTTGCCAAAATGATGATGCTTGTTGAGGTAAATGACAAAGAGGTGGGGTGGCATGGTACAGTCGAAAGGCAGAACAACAATTTTGTTATTACTGATATCTTTGTATATCCTCAAGTAGTTACTCCAACAACCGTTGAGCCTTCTCAGGAAGAGTATAACGAATGGCAGACTGAGTTACCAGACGATATACATAACAGTCTTAGATTTCACGGGCATTCTCATGTAAATATGGGAACATCGGCGTCATCTGTTGATGCTAAATTTCAGGAAGACATCGTGAAAATGATTGATAATACTGATTTTTATATCTTTATGATTATAAATAAAAAAGGTGATTTTAATATATATCTTTATGATGGTGTGCTTAATTTAGCATATAAATCTACAAATAAGGACACTCAGCCTGAGATAACATTAAACACAAATAATATTCAATCGTTTGGAAAAATACTTTGTGTTTCGCCTGAAGTTTACGACACATTGATGTCTTTCAAGGAAGAATCAAAAGATATGGTTACAGAACCAAAACCAGTATCGTATTCGTATCATGAATATCCTTACAACTACGGTAATGCTGGTGTAAAAAGCCAGAGTTCTATTAAACTATCTATTGGAGAGATTCAAGATATATTTGGTGTTGCTTATTTGGACGCCAAAGATGTACATGATGAGTTGAGTAATCTTGTACATAAAGGAGCGATAACTAACGATAGGGATTCATTGATTGAACAGGCAAGTCTGTATATATATTAAGGAGGTCTTACGGAATGGATTTAAGTAAATTAGGAGATATTAACCCATATCAGAAGGAGTTGTCAACCACTATACATATAGTTGGATGCGGAAGCGTAGGTAGTACGCAGGCAGAGCTTCTTGCAAGATATGGCTTTTGCAAGTTTAAATTATATGATTTTGATTTCGTTGAAAGTAAAAATCTTTGCAACCAGATGTTTTTTAATTCTGATTTAAACCACAACAAAGCAGAGTCGTTAAAAAACATCTTGCTTTCCGTTAATCCTGATATTGAAGTTCAGGTGTTTGGTAAAGGTTATATTGATCAGCGACTTAACGGAATCGTAATTCTTTGTGCTGACAATATTGATTTGTGCAGAAATATTTGCAAGCAGAATAGACTTAATCCATACATAAAAGTAATGTTGAATTACCGTACTGCAAGATATGATGCACAGCACTATGCAGTAGAGTGGAGAGATAAACCAAGTGTGGATAATTTGATTAAAACAATGAATTTCACACACGAAGAAGCAAAAGCCGAAACTCCAGTGTCAGCATGTGGAGTAGAGATTGGTGAATCTATTGTTGTAAGAGATATTGTACTTAAAGGTACAACAAATCTGTTTAAATGGATTACCGAAAGAAAATTAAGCTCTTTGATTATATCTTCTCCATATAAATTTGACACGGTAGTGATGTAAAGGAGGGACAAGTATGTGCTACTATGTGTGTTTGCCAAAAACCGAATCGAAGCCTAACATTTGGAGTTGGCTTGAAGGAGATATACATTCTCCGCAGTGGTTATGGGGTGCTAAATCTGCGGCAGCCACAGTAACTCGCAGAGTTGATTTTATACCTGCGAGTGCAAAAGACAAATACAATGTCAATTTTATTGTTGGCACATTGGACGCCTTTAATAAAAAATGGAGTTATCTTGGACAAGAAATTGAAAAACATTATTCTCATTTCTATATTCCAAAAAAGAAATTAGATGAATGTGGCAGAGTTAAATGGAGAGAAATCTGTGCTCCGGATGATGAATTATCTGAAGCATTGAAGGACTTAAAAGAGATTTTCGAGACTGCGGGTGTTTCATTACATCACACCAACGCATACGCTTATGTTCGACATAGAACAGCCTCGGATGCGGTTTCCAAGCATCAGTATAACCATAGTCGCTGGTGGATAACAACTGATTTTCAAAACTTTTTTGGTAATACCACCAAAGAGTTTCTTATGTCTATGATGGCACAAATATTTCCATTTAGTGCAGTTATTGAACGAGATTTTGGAAAAGAGTGTTTAAGCAGGGCATTAGATTTATGTTTTCTTAATGGGGTTTTGCCACAAGGAACTCCAATCAGTCCAATGCTTACTAATATTATGATGATACCGTTTGACTACATAATGACAAAAAAGTGTCGTGAAAAAGACTATATATATACCCGATATAGCGATGATATACAAGTTTCACACCGTAGGAAGTTTAATCCAGACGAAGTTCTTAGATTTATCCACGAAACACTAACTCAAATTCACGCTCCGTTTACAATTGAGAAAGAAAAAACAAAGTTTAAAAGTGGAAATCAGTTCGTATTAGGTGTTATGTATAATCAAAATTGCGACATTACAGTCGGTCATAAGAACAAAAAAGAGTTCAAAGCTACATTATTTAATTATATGTGCGATAGGCTAAACGGTAAAGTTTGGGAGTTACCACAACTCCAACAAATGATGGGTAAATTTGCATATTATTCGATGATTGAAAAAGAGTATTTTGAAAATGTAATGAAGGAATATTCTCGTAAATTTAAACAGGATGTTATGAAATGTATCAAAGCAGACTTGCGTAGATGCTAATAACATCTGGTGGGATTTTATTAAATTCTTAATGAAAATTCATTGCAAGTTTTTCGGAAACCATTTTGCTTGCAAATATATTGAGCAGTCGCCAAGCGGTTAAGGCACTGGACTTTGACTCCAGTATCGTGGGTTCAATTCTCACCTGCTCAGCCAAACGGTATTGTGTAGCTTTATAACCTTGCGGTTCAAAATAAAAATCTACTGTTATTGTAGAAAGACTTTATACTGATTAGTTACTCAGTTTGGCGTTGAATGGAATGGTGGTGTCCCTTGACTGTTGTTCCGTCAGCCTTCAATCTACACAATACCGAATATGACACAGTAGTCCAACGGCAGAGACAGCAGACTTAAAATCTGTACAGTGAGAGTTCAAATCTCTTCTGTGTCACCATATGGACTGTTAGCTCAACTGGTTAGAGCGTCAAACTCATAATTTGAGGGTACAGGGTTCGACTCCCTGACAGTCCACCATTTACAAGTGAGTGCAATCGGCACAAACTCATTTTGTAATCTCCTTTAAAGACACAAGACGGATAAGTGTCGCCAAAGCAAGTGGTTGTCTATTATGTACTGAGTCCGTCAAAGAATAATATGAAAGGATTGTAAGATTTATGGCTAAAGATACTTTTACAATTACACGAAAAATACAATTAGTGCCTGTAGGAGATAAAGCAGAGGTTAATCGAGTTTACAATTATATTCGTGAGGGTATGAAAGCTCAGAATCTTGCAATGAATCAATATATAAGTGCGTTATATTTAGGTATGCAGAATGATGTTTCAAAAGATGACAGAAAAGAATTGAATAATTTATTTAGTCGTATTAGTACCAGCAAAAAGGGTAGTGCTTATGACGAATCAATACAGTTTGCTAAAGGGCTTCCAATTGGTTCGATGACAAGAAAAGTTAAATCAGATTTTGATACAGCAATGAAAAAAGGACTAAAATATGGAAAGTTATCATTGCCGACATATAAAGACTCAAACCCTTTGTTGGTTCATGTAGATTATGTTCGTTTAAGAAGTACAAATCCACATTGTGATAATGGTTTATATCACAATTATGCGAACCACACTGAATTTCTTGAACATTTGTATAAGAGTGATTTTGAGTTGTTTATTAAGTTTACCAATTATATAACCTTTAAAATTATTTTAGGCAATCCTCGTAAATCAGCGGAGATTAGAGATGTGTTTAAAAATATTTTTGAAGAATATTATACAATTCAAGGAAGCTCAATAGGCATTTATAACAATAAAATAATTTGCAATTTATCTATTTCAATACCAAAAAAACAATTGTGCTTGGATGAAAATACAACTGTTGGTGTTGATTTGGGATTGGCTGTACCTGCTGTATGTGCTTTGAATACCGTGCCATATATTCATAAATCTTTAGGCAGTTATGATGACTTTGTTCGGGAGCGTACTAAAATGCAATCTCAAAGAAAAAGACTTCAGAAGTCATTAAATTATGCTAATGGTGGACACGGTAGAAAGAAAAAATTGCAAAGTCTTGAAAGATTAAAGAAACGAGAACGAAATTGGGTACAAACTTACAATCATAGAATTAGTAAACAAATTGTAGATTTTGCAATAAAGAATAAGGCTAAATGCATCAACATTGAGGACTTATCTGGGTTTGATAGTAGTCAGTTTGTGTTACGAAATTGGTCATATTTTGAATTGCAACAGTTCATTGAATACAAAGCTAACAAATATGGAATTATAGTTAAAAAAATAAATCCATACCATACTTCTCAGATTTGTTCTTTCTGTGGACATTGGGAAGAAGGACAGGTGGTATCACAATCTGAGTTTATTTGTAAAAATCCACAATGTGTCAATTATAATAAATTGGTCAATGCAGATTATAATGCAGCTCGAAATATTGCTATGTCTACAGATTTTGTTAAAAAATAATTAATTGTATCAATTTATATAACGGTAGATTTTGCTGCCGAATGGTGAGGGTATTATCTACTCACTAAAACTTGTGTAAATTCAGAACAAGATAATGTAGTAGGCAATACATTTGTTTTGAAGATGATAAAATGGTAGTCACTGGGCAACACTGATAAACACAGTGCAAATAAAAGAGATGAATACTTCCGTAGGTTAGCTTATGGGAGTGACACAGGTACAAAACGAAATGGCATACTTAAGCGGGCAATATCAGATTTAGAACCATATTATTTTACACAGGCACAAAACGTTATAGAAGTGACGAGTGGTCGCCTGTACAAAAAAACAGGCACAAAAACCAAAATAAAAGAAAGGAAAGAACCCAATGAAGAAGTTAAAAGCTGAACTACATAGAATGCGATTCTGGATAAGTGCAATATCAATTTCCATTACGATTCCATTGTTTATAATTGCTCGATTAGGAGCAGTAAATGAACGGAGATCAGAAATGTTCGGTGGCGAATTATTGATTTTGTTCATCCCATTCATTGCTAATATGTTATACATAAATATCAAAGACACAATAATTGAGCATCGTAGAATGACGATGATTCTCAAAAGAAAGAAAGTTCCAAAGCCTACAATTGTGGTTAAAAATATCAAGAGCATAAAGGAGAATACATAATGTCAAAAGTAGTTAAAAATTACAAAGGTTTTAATAAGGATATGACTTGCAGAGGCTTTCAGTATGAAGAAGGTAAAGAATATGAAACAGATAAAGCTATTGTTTGCAGTAAAGGATTTCATGCGTGTGAACATCCTTTAGATTGTTTAGGTTATTATTCACCAAACACAAGTGTATATCATGAAGTCGAGCAGTCAGGCGAATTTTCGTCCGATTCTGATAATGAAGATTCAAAAATTGCATCAACTAAGATTAAAATTGGTGCAAAATTAAGCATAGCCGGACTTGTTCGGGCTGCAATAGATGTTACCAAATCCAAAACTGTCACAACGCAGGATGCCACAGGAGATTACGGTGCGTCCTCAGCCACAGGAAATTGCGGTGCGTCCTCAGCCACAGGAAATTGCGGTGCGTCCTCAGCCACAGGAAATTGCGGTGCGTCCTCAGCCACAGGAGATTACG
>ERZ1034976.1604-NODE-1604-length-16990-cov-4.320874_pt1 | contig 16990 bp, 10 predicted proteins | sample MGYA00520623_ERZ1034976 | MGnify/ENA primary metagenome ERZ1034976 (study PRJEB33766, sample SAMN09781774) | gut metagenome | biome: gut microbiome | host: Homo sapiens | place: Madagascar | study: EMG produced TPA metagenomics assembly of the PRJNA485056 data... | reverse complement strand
CTTCACTCCGCTCCAGGAAGTATATACCTTCTTGCCATTTACTACTTTATACGCTCTGGCTCTGAAATAATATGTTTTCTTACTTCCAAGACCAGTTTTTGTTATGCTCAAAGATTTTGTACCTTTTGTAACCGCAGAGTTAATTTTATTTTTGGAAGTTCCGCAGTATACCTGATATCCGTCAGCTCCTTTTACCGCTGCCCATTTAACAGTTGCAGTTTTTGCCTTGGATGATTTCACGGAAATAGCCGGTCTGGAAGCTGCTGCCCTGGCTTTAACCTCTGCAGTTCCTGTCCATGGCTGTTCTACCTTATTTTTATCCTGCACCATAACAGTAGCAGTCAGTCTGTATGTATAAGTTGTTCCCGGAGTAACATTGCTGTCTGTGTAGCTGTCTCCAAATTCCGGATCATCCAGATCGCCTTTTCCCCAGGTTTTGATTGTCTGATAAGCCCCGTTTCCTGCTTTTCTCTCCAGTTTATAGCTTGCATCCTGAGAAGTGGAACCAATGTTCAGGCTGATCTCATCCCAGGAAGCAGAAGCAGAAACTTTTGCCTTTACCATTTTTACCTTACCACGCACTGCTGAATCACAACTAAATCTTTGAGGCTCGCGAACCCATTCAGGTGTAAAGTCAACAGATGAGGTCTGGCTGAGAGAATTTCCTTCAATGTACAGAGCAGCTACCTGATATCCGTCATTACCACCGGAAAGCTTTGTAATTTTGTTATTTGCCAGATTCAGGCTCAGTCCTGCAAAACCGGAGCAGTTAAAAGATGTAAGAGCATTATAGCTTACATCAATCTCTGTAAGGCTCTTCAGATAATCACTGGAAATGTTAGAAAGCCCCAGGTTTGCCTGAGATGTAAAATTATTGTGGCTGGCATTGATATAATCCAGTTTTTTCAGATATTTAATGTTCGGCATTGCGATTTTAGTCAGTTTATTATTAGAGCAAAGAACAGCTACCATTCCTGTACAGCGGCTGAGATTCAAAGTTCCCTTTAAAGCGTTATCACTTACATTAATGCTTGTCAGTTTCGTGTTCTTTGTCAGATTCACAGATGTAAGCTTATTATTTGATGCATCCAGAGTAGTAAGGGAAGTAAAATACTCGATTCCCTTCAGATTGGAAATCCCAAGACCAGACACATTCAGTGTCTGCACTGCCTTGATCTCTGCATCTGAAAGCTTCTTATCCTTATTGGTATCCAGATGTTCCAGCACATAGCTGTAAAACTTTTTATCCGGAAAATTGGTAGTATTCACTGCAATTGCGGAAGCAGCCTCTGCAGCATCAGAACTAAACTCCTCACTTTCCTCTGCTACCGGAGTCTCATCCTCGCTTACAGATGTCTCAACAGCAGAATCACTGAAGTCAGCCGCACTGACCCCTATTCCTGATGTCAGTACTGTTGCACTGATCACGCTTGCCATTAATAACTGGTATAATTTTCTGTTTTTCATCTTATTCTCTCCTGTCTTTTCAGAATTATTGTTTTTTCACGGCTGTGTGCCGGATGGTTACATTCATTGCAGTTACAATCCGTCTCTGATACGATATAACCTTATATTAATTATACTTCCGCTTTTTCCACAGCTTCCTCTGCTTTTTCCTCCACAGGCTGTTCCTCCCGAAATTCTGCATTTTCCGGATTCTCCGGCTCATCTGCTTTTGCACTCCCCTGAGCAGCTTCTGTTTCTGCTTCCGCCTCTGCAGGCTCACCTTTCTCATCTGTCTCCTCTTCGGATGCTTCCACAGGCTCTTCCACAAGCTCTTCCACAGGATCCTCTACAGATTCTGTAGGTTCCGGTGTTGGACAAGGTGTTCCACAATATGGACAAAAGCTTACAGAAAGATCTACTTCCCTCTCACAGGAAGGACAGATTTTCTTTCCTCTGAGATTAGCCGCACTGTCCTTAAACTCTCTGATCTTCAGAAAATGCTGATCAATTTCCTGGCAGATTACACTGAGTTCACCGTCAATGCCTTCTCCTTCAGCATGTCTCTTGTAGATGATGTCTCCCAGATCTGCTTTCAATTTTTCGATTGTCCGCTCTTCACCGGAAATTTTTCCGCGGATTTTCTGAGTCTCAATGGTCTGCTCTGCGCGGGCTCCCAACTCTTTTGTTGTTTTTCCAAGCTCCTTTGTTGTTTTTGAAAATGTTTTTACGATACCGTCAAAAAAATCTGTTCCCATAATACCGGCTCCTTTCTAAATTATAAAATGTATGGTTTTCCTAACTGTTCTGCATTTTTACAGTTATCGTTTTTCAATCCGCTCCTGCCCTCTGAGCTGAATCTTCGGTCCTCCATTGCCTTCAATATATTCCCTTGTGATCACAACCTCTCCGATATTGTCGTCTTTGGGAATCTCATACATAATATCCAGCATATATTCCTCCAGGATCGCGCGCAGGGCTCTGGCTCCTGTATCCTTTTCCAGTGCCTTCGCAGCTATGGCATGAAGGGCACCTTCCTCGAATTCCAGTTTTACCTCGTCTAATGCCAGGAGCTTCTGATACTGTTTCAGTATTGCGTTCTTTGGCTCCTTCAATATCTTGACCAGCATATCCTCAGACAGTCCATCCAAAGTAAAGATGATCGGCAGACGTCCTATAAACTCAGGAATCATTCCGAAGCTTCGGATATCCTCCACTGTAACCTTCTGCAGAAGGTGGGGATCATGATCATATTTATCCTTCAGATCTGCATAAAATCCAATAGATGCCTGTTTGTTCAACCTCTCTTTAATAATATTCTCCAGATCCGGAAAAGCTCCCCCACAGATAAAAAGAATATTTCTGGTATTTACGGTCACAAGAGGCACCATGGCATTCTTGCTGTTGGCACCAACCGGAACCTCTACTTCACTGCCCTCCAAAAGCTTCAGCATTCCCTGCTGTACCGCTTCTCCACTGACATCACGCTGATTGGTATTTTTTTTCTTGGCAATCTTATCAATTTCATCAATAAAAATAATTCCATGCTCTGCCCTTTCCACATCATTATCTGCAGCAGCCAGAAGCTTGGATACTACACTCTCTATATCATCTCCGATATAGCCAGCCTCTGTAAGAGAAGTTGCATCAGCAATGGCAAGAGGTACGTCCAGAAGCTTTGCAAGGGTTTTTACCAGATAAGTCTTTCCGCATCCGGTGGGTCCGATCATAAGCATATTGGATTTCTCAATTTCAATCTCATCCATGGTATCTGTAGCTACTCTTTTATAATGATTGTAAACAGCTACAGACATTACTTTCTTGGCTTTCTCCTGTCCTATCACATACTGATCCAGTGTTTCTTTGATCTTATGCGGTGCAGGAATATTTTTCAGATCCAGAACCGGTTTTTCTGCCTTTTCTTCCTTCTTTTTTTTATGGATCTTTTTGGGCTGCTGTCCGGGATTCTGAAAACTGCTCAGATCGATCATACTCACATTAGGCATATTCATCAGATCCGCATAATTAAATTTTCCATCATTAAACTGCTGGTTCATGGAATTAAAACTTTTCTGCATACAATCTGTACAGATATGTATATTGTTCGGCAGTTCGATCATAGGTCCGGCTTTGCTCTCCGGTCTGCGGCAGAGAAAACAGAATTTCTCCTGTTTTTTCTCTTCCTGATCTATCACTTCGTCATCATTATAGTTATCAGTCATACTGACTCCCTTCCTCTCAACATTTCTATAAAAATTCATAGATATCAAGTTAGGGGCAAAATGCCTTTTGACCCTAACATCATTATATAGAATTATATCATATTCCCCGCATATCTCAAAATTAAAGTTTTATAAAATCAAAAGAGATACCACATTTCTCTGCAGTATCTCTTTCTTATAAGCAGATCAGCTGTTTTCTGATCTGGATCCTAAAGTAATCTCAACTGTACTCTCCTGGTATTCTCCGTCAATAGCTCTGGCCACCACTGCTTCTATCTTCTCGCCAGATTTATAATACTGGAGTTTTTTCAAAAGATCATCCCCGCTGGTCACACTCTGTCCGTCAAATTTCACAATGATATCTCCCTTGCAGATACCACCTTTCTCGGCCGGGGATTTCTCCTCAACGCCTCTGACAAAAGCTCCCTCCGGCATATCATACATCTGTATAGCCTCTGTAGTAAGATTGGAAAGAACCACTCCCAGATAGCCTTTCTCTTCATCAGAAACTTTCTCCCTGGTCTGGCGGTTCATCAACTCCTCAAGAATAGGCTTTGCCCGGGAAATGGGAATCGCATATCCCATTCCTTCCACTGTACTGTCTGCATATTTAGCAGAATTAATACCAATCAGCTCTCCCTTCATATTCAGAAGTGCCCCACCGCTGTTGCCGGGATTAATGGCTGCATCTGTCTGAATCAGTCCTGAACTGCTTGTACCATCCTCTGTGGAAATCGTTCTGTTTAACGCGCTGATCCATCCGGAGGTCACTGACTGTCCATATCCCAACGCATTACCAATTGCAACTACCTGCTGGCCTACCACCAGATCCTCTGAGCTTCCAATCTGCGCAATCTTGATCTCACTCAACGTATCCTCAGGAATATCAGCCTTCTGTACAGCGATCACAGCCAGATCATTGTCGGAATCTGTACCCTTGATCCTGGCACTGACTGCATCCTCCAGATTCAGGTCACCGGTATCATCGGCATTCTCAGTCTCCGTTTCCGCATTCACAACATCATTTCCCATAAAACATACGCTTAAAGTAGATGCTCCGTCTACCACGTGATTATTGGTAGCGATCAAAAGTTCCTCATCATTATCTCCCACGATAATCCCAGAACCGGTAGCTGCACTTTTATACTGACGGGAACCATAACCAAAGAAACTTGGTATTTCCTGTACGCTTACTGTAGTAATAGCCACTACCGAAGGCATAGATGCCTGGGCTACTGAAGCCACAGTTCCGTTCTCAGACTCTGTAGCTGCCCCAATATCCCCGTCAGATCCATCATCTGTCGCAGTTCCAGCCACACTCTGGGTTGTTTCAAGATGTGTACTTTTTTCATCAGTTTTCAGATATTTACCTGCCACAAAGCTTACCGATAGAAAAACGGCAGAAGCTACCAGCCCGAAAAGCACTGCCAGAGCCACTGTCGTCCCTGCTTTTTTTCCAAAAGAATCTGTTTCTTTTTTATTCCGGACAGGCGGCACCCTGTCAGGCACAATTCCTGTCTCCTCATGGAACTGATAATGTTCATATCTTGGAGCCTGCTCCCCGGATGTCTGTCGATCTTCCCTCCGGTCTTCTTCATTATACATATTATCACCTGCTCCCTTCGCACCCGTTTATTCTGATATCAGCAGATTGAAATTCCTGTCCTGATATCCTGTTCTCTTGGAAACAGTATAGCAATGAATTGTGTTCAAAATGTGACAATAATCGTAAAATGACGTGAAGGAAAACCTTAGCCTTTTTTCCAGTAATAGGGGTTCATTGTACATGCAAGTACGATTTTTTCCGGAAGCTTATGGTATCTTTTTCCAAGAAAATATCCTGCATATTTAGCCCCGCTCTGCAGGATCAGCTGAGGGATCAGCCACACATGTCCGGTTTTTACCAGATATGCCATACTTCTTTTTACCAGGCGCAATCCCTCTCCCTCAGAAGGCACATCTGCAAAAATTTCCGAATGTTCTGCCTGTGAAACACCCAGGTCAAAATTACGGTGAAACTGCTGGACACAGGAATAATTGTGGGAATGATAAACCCGGGCATCTGCTGCATAAGCAATAGAGTAGCCCTGCTTTACCATATTCCCTGCACAGATCATATCCTCATTAAAAATAGCTCTGTTTACAAAGCCTCCCACATCCTGATAACTCTCTCTTTTATATGCCGCGCATACATTCGAGCAGAAATACGTCTTTATCCCATATTGTTTCACATCAGATAAGGTTTTTACCGATGAATGTTCCGGATAATTAAAAGAGCGGGTGTAACGTTCCAGAAAACCACAGTCCGATTTTGGAAGCTGTCTGGCATAAGCCGCTCCTATTTTCTCATTCTGGTCCAGGGCTTTCAGCAGATTTCCAATCAGCTTATGATCCGCTGGAAGAGCATCCTGTGTCATAAACACCATAACCCGGGCATCTGACAGCTCTGCTGCCCGTCTTCTTGTACCGCCATGGTCAAAATCCTTCTGCTCCAGGTGGTGTACTTCCACCAGCTTACAATTCTCCCATTCCCGGTTCCAGTACTGCTCTCCTGTATTCATGACCACAATTCTGTCCGGAGGACATTCTTGCCTCTCCAGTCTTGTCAGCAATTCCGTAAATTCTTTTCCCGGACGGTATGTGGGAATAATCACATCCACATTTCTGTTTTTCATATTTATCTCCGCTTTTTTTATTTGCAAAGGACCATCCTGTCGTTCGGATGGTCCTTTGTGTTCAGCATAATTCCATTATTCTTCGTTGTCATAGTTCCCGGATTCAGCAGCTCCGTCAGAAAATCCACCGTCATCTCCGCCACCATTATCATAATCTGTGCCGCCGCCATTATCGTAATCCGAACCGCCGCCATTATCGTAATCCGAACCGCCGCCATTATCGTAATCTGAACCGCCGCCATTGTCATAGTCTGTGCCGCCACCATTATCATAATCTGTGCTTCCGCTATTATTATCATAATAACCATTATCTGTGGAAGAACTATTTCCAGACCATACAAATGTATTATCGTCAGTATTAGCTGCATCATCCTGGGTGGTGGATGCTGCCGCTTCATCCAGTTTTCCTTCTCCGCCTACAATCTCCAGAATCTTATTGCTTTTTTCAAGAACCTCCGAGGACGGTGTATAATCCTGGTCATTATACAGGAATTTGTGAAGTTCTGTTACATTGCTTGCCAAATCAGTAGGAACAATGATGCTTCCCTTAATATTTGAGAATTTGTACTTCGCCGGAAATCCGGTGCTGTCAGAAAAATCATATCCAATTACTGTTGGGATCAGGCCAAGAATATCCTGCTTGGAAAGAGAGGTCTGTACCATAGGGAACACATCATCCATAATCTTAAAAATAGAGGATAATCCTGCTATCTTCGCCTTATCAAAGAGCATTCCCAAAACTTTTCGCTGCCTTTCTGTTCGTCCCATATCCATGCTTGCAGTATAGCGGATGCGGCAGTAAGAGGTAACCTGCACACCATTCAGGTGATAGGTGTCTACGATTGCTTCCAGATCCTCTGGCTCTGTCTCTGGCTTTTCTATCGGAGTATAGCTCTTACCTGTCAGCTTGGATGTCTCCTGACAATAGTTATTCATATGCACGATTTCAGCATAGGAAAGAGGAATGTCCAGTCCTCCCAGATCATCCACAACCTCTGCCAGTGCGGAAAAATCCGCTGTGGCATAATCAGAAATATCCAGATCCAGATTAGTATTCAGCATGGCAATCGCCTGTTCCGGTCCTCCATAGGCATAAGCGGCATTTGCTTTTGTATAGGTTCCGTTTCCGATATCCAGAAATGTATCTCTGTAAACAGAGACCATACGTACCTCACCGGTATCATTATTTACACTTACAATGATCATGGTATCACTATTCTGTGCAGACAGATCAGATCCCTCACCACGTGTATCAATTCCAAACAATACATAGGTTTTGTACCCGGTCATCTTCGGTGCTTCCGGATTCACCGGAATCGTCTCACGCTTCAGCTCCGGCTGCTGGATCTTATCCAGTCTGGAAGAAATCTGTCCGTAAACATACAGTCCGCCAATAAACAGCAGAAGCACAACAATTTCAAGCACAAACAGTACTTTTTTCTTTTTTCCTGGTTTAGCCATACTCTTCTTTCCCCTTATCTTAATATGCATTCTTATTTACAAATCCCTTAAAAAAGGTAAGAAAAATAATCTTTATATCAAAGCCTATACTCCAGTTCTCAATATAATAAAGATCGCATTCTATCCTCTTTCTGATGGATGTATCTCCACGATAGCCCTTTACCTGTGCCCATCCGGTAAGCCCCGGACGAACCTGATGTTTTACCATATACCTGGGAATTTCTTCTCTGAATTTCTCTACAAAAAACGGTCTCTCAGGTCTGGGACCTACCAGACTCATATCGCCCTTTAAAATATTGAAAAGCTGCGGAAGCTCATCAATACTGGTATGCCGCATAAACTTACCGATCCCGGTCACACGTGGATCATTCTTTACCGTCCACGCCTTTTTCTCCTCAGACTCAGGCTGTACTTCCATAGAACGGAATTTATACATCCGGAAATTCTGATTGTGAAGTCCCACCCTCTCCTGCTTGTAGATCAAAGGCCCCGGAGAGGTCAGCTTGATCAACAGACACATCAGAAGCATAATCGGGGATGTGACAATAATCCCTGCAATAGAACCCACAATATCCATAGCACGTTTCACCATCGCATTAAATGTATTGTTCAACGGCACATAACGAATATTAATCACCGGAAGTCCCAGTATGTCCTCAGTATAGGGCTTTGTAGGAATGATCTTATTATAATCCGGGATAAATTTTGTGTGTACTCCTGACTTTTCACACAATGCTACAATTTCCTCAAGTCGATAGTATTCACTCAGTCCCAATGTAATGGCAATCTCATCCAGACGGTTCTCCGGCAGGATCACATTCAGATTTGCGATTCTCCCCAGCACCTTAATCCCCCGGTAGGCAGTCCCTGCCGGAACATTATCATCCAGAATTCCCCGGATCACATAACCCCACTGCGGATTGGCCAGTACACGGTCAATATATTCTTCGGCAGCCCTGCTGTATCCTACACAGATCATCTGTGTCTGGTTCATTCCCTTTTCACGCATATCTCTGAGAAGGGCAAAGATCAGCATACGGGTTCCCCACTGAAGGACAATATTGATCAGATAAAACATAATATATGTGGTTCGGGAAAAGTCTCCCTCATCAATCATATAAAATGTAAACATAAGAATCAAAAGTCCCAGGGAATTGGCTTTCACAATATTTGCCAGAACCAGCCTGCGTCCCTGCATCCGCATAGGCGTATACAGGGTAAAGGCCTGATACAAAAGCAGATAAACCGGTATGATAAAGATAAGCATCAGCATATACTGCTGAAAACTCCTTGTCCTTACCGCAGTTGCCGACATAGGACCCACAAAACGTATCAGCCATGCCAGAAAATATGAAAGTGCAAGCACAACGGCATCTATAAGCATATGGAGACGACTAAAATTCTTTTCATTGTCCTTTAACAATTCTTTGTCACCTCATTTTTATTGCCTGTAACTGCCCCATCACTCACAGAATTCTCTCTGACAGGCAGCTACTGTCGCATTTATATTATAATAGTTGATTTGTAAAAGCAACAAATTCTTCTTCCCAATTTTATAAAATTTTTATGAACTTTAAAATTATCCTCTCAGGCGGCGGAACATATTGATCCACAATTCCATCTGTATTTTCAGATAATGAGGCAGATTTTCCACTCGGAAAGCTACTTTTCTGTCACGCCTGCTGATCTGAAATCCATTCTTAATACCTGCCAGATATTCCCTTCCAAATCCCTTCAGACCAAAAAACAGAATTTTGATTCCAAAGCCAATAACCAGAAACGGCAGATTTAACACAATCTGCAGCAAGGGCATATTTTTGTAGATTAAATACACATTATTTCTGGAGGAATAGCGGATTTTAAACTGGTTGTATCTGGATCCACTGGTACCGCTGCCCACATGATATACCTTAGCCAGGGGAAAATACCAGTTCTCATAGCCATTGATCCTGGCCCTGTATCCCACATCCATATCCTCAAGATAGGCAAAATGTTCCTCGTCAAAGTATCCTATTTTTTCAAAAATATCCTTTCGGTAAATAGCCGCTCCCGCGCAGGAAGCAAAAATCTTCTCTTCTTTTTCATAGGTATGGATATTTTTACCCTTTCCTCTGGCAAAAGCCCAGCCCAGTGCACAATAATAATTGCCTGCATCATCCAGTCTGTCCCTGTCATGAAACTGTATCATTCTGGCTGCCCCGGAGAAGGCTTTTGGATGCCTCCTGATCCCCTGAAGCATCTGCTCAATAAAATCCCTTGTAACCTCTATATCATTATTCAGAAGCAGTACATAGGGTGCCCTGGAGGCTTTAATCCCCTCATTCACAGCCTTACAGAATCCAAAATTCTCAGGAAGCTCTATAAGACGCACCCAGGGATACGAAGCTGCCACAAAAGCACAACTTCCATCACCGGAACCATTGTCTACCAGGATCACCTCAAAATTTTTTACAGTCTGACACTCCAGACCGGAAAGTACTCCATCCAGATAAGCCATCCCGTTATAATTGGGAATAATCACTGATATTTCCTGCATGATTTCCTCCTGCTTCTTTCTTTTTCTCATCATCCTTCCAACTCATCCCCGGAAGTGGTTTCAGAGAATAATTCCATTTTGTAAGGGAAAGGTTTTTATTATAATAAGGATCTCCCTTTTTCAGGATATCCGGCCAGTGACAGCGCATATATTCAATTTCAGTCTGAAAACGGCGCACTTTTTCTTCACTGTCCTCTGCTCCCCTTGTTTTTGATTCCATATGATAAAGCTCCGCATAGGGATCATATACAATGAGAAAATCTTCCTTTCGCACCTTCAGACACAGATCCACATCATTAAATGCCACAGCCAGCTCCTCTGTAAAACCGCCTGCTTTCTCAAATACTTTCTTCTTCATCATCATGCAGGCGGCAGTCACTGCGCTCATATCCTGCAAAAGAGATGCCTTGTGCAGATAGCCGGTACGGTCTGCCGGCATATCCACAAACATATGTCCGGCAATTCCTCCCATCCCTACCACACAGCCTGCATGCTGAATGGTATGATCCGGATAGATCAGTTTTGCTCCCACTGCTCCTACTTCCGGTCTCTGGCATACTCCCAACATCTCCTTCATCCATGAAGGTCGGATTGTTTTTATATCATTATTCAAAAACAGCAGATACTCGCCCCTTGCATGAGATGCCCCGAAATTGTTGATCGCAGAATAATTAAAGGCCTTTGTCCACCGCAGAAGCCGGATACGGGGATCTCTGGAAAGTTCTTTGTAATATTGAAAAATCTCCTCTGTAGTGCTGTTATTTTCCACAATAATGATTTCAAAATTCTGATAATCTGTATTATTTTTCAGAGATTCCATACAAGTCTGCAAAGTTTCTTTTTCATCTTTATTGGGGATGATCACCGATACCAACGGCTGCCCCTGAACCGGATATTGGACACGGTAAAATCCCAGATCCGGGGTATGGCTTACCACTCCCCTGACACCGGTTCTTTTCAGGTGTTCTTCAATAGCACGCTTTCCGGCTTCAAAAGCATACATCTTGCTTGCCGGATTGTCCGCAGTAGATGCCTTATGGGTCCTCCAGTGATACAGGATCTCCGGTACATGAACTACCTCCCTGGCAGCCTCTGTGCAGCGGAAAATAAAATCATAATCCTGCGCTCCGTCAAATTCCCTGCGAAAACCTCCCGCCAGCTCTACCACACTTCTGCGAACCATAAAAAAATGGCAGATATAATTATTAGACCTTAAAAGATCCAGGTTAAAATCAGGTTTCAGGTGAGGCTGAAAATGCTCATCCAGCTCTGTGGTAACCTTATCCTCATCTGTATAAACAGCATCTGCCTCCGGATGTATCTGCAACCTCTGCACGATTTCATAAAGTGCATTGGGTGCCAGCAGATCATCATGATCCAGAAGCCCTAGAAATTCTCCCTTTGCCATGGCAAATGCTTTGTTTGTATTCTCTGCAATACCCAGATTTTCTTTCAGATTACAAAAACGCACCCTCTCATCCCGGGCTGCATACTCTGCCAGAACTCTCTGCATCTCTTCATTATCAGGACTTGCATTGGCAATGCAAAGTTCCCATACTCCATAGGTCTGTCCTGTTACAGAGTCGATCATCTGTTTCAGGAATTCTGTGGGAGTCTGATAGGCAGGTACTATAATACTGATCAGCGGCTCATATTTAAATCTGTGAGTTCTCTGTCTCTCCAGTGTTGCCTCATCCGGAGCATAGGCCTGATACCATGGGGCATATGGCACTTCCTCCGGTTCAAATCTTTCATGAAGACGAATCCAGAATTCCTTTGGCCCATAATGCTTCAGATACCGAAAGCCCTTTTGCACTGTGTAGGGAGAAAGTTTTTTCAAAACCCTCAGCCACTGGATTTTTCCCCCTGTAGATTGTTGTTTATTCATGTTTCAACCTCGATTTTTTGTCAATAAGATATTTTATTTTAACATTGTATGATATTTTTTGCAAGAAACCTGTAAAGTATGCTATACTATTATTCACAATTAGTTATTAAAAACGGAATGAACAGTAATAAAAACAAATATATAAACAGGAGTATTCTTATCATGAAAAAACATATACGCTTTACTGCTGCACTTCTGGCGCTGGGACTTTGCGTTTCCACTGCAGTCTCCCAGATTCCTGTATCTGCCACTGAGGAAACCGCTGCAGATACATCAGCCCAGGTACAGACAGCTGATCCTTCCATTGTCACTACCAACGGTATTGCAGGATGGCCTCAGGCCACTGATATTTCTTCTACAGCTGCTGTTGTAATGGAAACCTCCACTAATACTGTTCTTTATTCAAAAAATGCAGACCAGGCACTTTATCCGGCCAGTGCAGTCAAGATCATGACCTGCCTGCTTGCCCTGGAAAACAGCAGTCTGGATGACCAGGTTACCATGACAGCCACCGGTGTATCCGGAGTTACAGACGGCGGTGCAAATATCTCTGCGCAGTTGGATGAGGTTTTTACCATGGAGCAATGTCTCTATGCCATTATGGTAGCATCTGCCAACGATATTGCCCTTCAGGTGGCTGAACATATAAGCGGATCTGTAGATGCCTTTGTAGCAGCAATGAATGCCCGGGCTCAGGAGCTTGGCTGTACCAATACCGTATTTACCAATCCTACCGGCCTTCCTGATGAGAATCAGCATATAACCGCCCATGATATGGCATTGATCATGGAGGCTGCCATGGCTAATGATACTTTCCGCACTATTGCCGCCACCACCTCCTACACCATCCCGGCCACAAACGTTTCCGGCGGTGACAGAGTCCTGACCAACAATTTTACAATGATCAATAATACCAGTGACGGCTATTATGAAGCCTGCATCGGAGGAAAAGAAGGATATACTCAGGCTTCCGGAAGTACTCTCGTATGTGAAGCTGCCAAAAATAATATGAAACTTGTATGTGTGGTATTAAACGGAGCTTCCGGCGCTACCGATGATGAAGCCATTGCACTTTTAAATTACGGTTTCGACAATTTTGCTCCCCTCACTCTCCCGGATGATGATTTCAACCGTCTCTCCGGAGGTACTGTAATCGTTCCAAACGGAGCAGTAGCAGATTCTCTCACTACAGAGGATACTGCCGCAGACGGACAGATCCAGCGCCAGTATTATTTCGGAGGTACCCCTGTGGGAACTGCTATTCTGGAGGATGTCCAGCAGGAAAAGGATACTGCCGCAGAAACCGGCACCAAAAACATGAAAGCAGCCCAGGAATTTTCTTCTTCCAGAACCTATGCCCCCTATTATATTATCGGAGCTATCGGAGCCGCATTCCTGCTCTTCTTCCTTTTCCTTATGATTCATGTGATCAAATCCTGATTTCCATCAGACGGACATTCACAATTAAGGCAAAGGACTTACTTAATTCGGTTAAAAAAACGGAAATCACTGCATCAGGCAGTCATTTCCGTTTTTCATTTCATGCAAACAAATATTCTCTTCTGAATCTGTAAATCAACTGTTTCGTCCATTATCCGGCATAATATGGTACTATAAGAAAAGCCCAGCATGCATATGGCGAAATTACAAGTAACACGGTAACTACTCTGTATATCCAGCTTCTTACTTTTTCATTTTTCACAACTTTTGTCAGAATACGATTCCAGCCCAGGGTAACAAAATACATCAGCGGATATAATGCAGGCATAAGATACCTTCCCTGCGCCTGATTATCATTATAATAAACGTAATCCATAAACAAAATCACAGGAATGATGATCAAAAGTACCATCAGAATATGAAATATGCCTTCTGCACTCCACTTTTTGGATGTTACTTTTGTCTTAATCTTCCAGATATCGTCTGCCACATTTTTTTTCTGAACAATAAATCTGCTCTCTTTCAGACAGAACGTGCCTCTCACCAGAAAAATGCCTGCAACACCAACCACAAACAGTGCTATATACATTTTGCTGACCATATAAGGCATATAAATTCCCATAAGTCCGAATGTACCAATAAAGCTTACACATACGGTGAGAGCCCAGTTGTGATACCAGCCGGGATCCTGATAAAAAATAATATCCAGCCAGTTCCAGTTTAATTTCTCAGGTGTAGGGTAACAGGATGGTCTGTAATCCTTATGGGCATATTTCTCAGCACAGGCCGCACAGGCCTTTCTTCCCAGAAAATCCCCGTCATATAAAATCCCATTGCGCACAAACCACCAGCCGCAAAGTGCAACTGTCACACCTGCAATTGCCGCACCTCTGCCAAAGAGAAAGCGAACTCTCTGCGTAAGTGGTTCTTCCCTGCACAGCAAAACCGTTAAGCAAAAAAGGAAAAAGCTGCATAATATCCAACCATATGCATTGTAATAAGACAATGCACATAATGCCATTCCAACTGCAAGAATCATACAGTTTTTCCATGTCCAGTCCTCTCTCAAAGAGGAAGCCCATGCATACAAAATCAACGCAGCAGACATTAAAGCCAGTGAATCTGTATTTACATAGGTTCCAAGAAAGATTGCCTGGGGCATAAAGCCTGCTAGTGCCGTAAACAGCCCTCTTACTTCTCTGGAAAATTTTTCCCTGGGAAATAATTTTCCGGATGCTTTTACCAGAAAATATACAGCACAGGTTACAAACAGAACATCTGCCATACGCGCTGCACGGAGCAAGGCAATTCCCGAAGCTCCAAAAATGGATGCAACACCCATGAAAGCAGCTGAAATCATATAGGACAGGATGGGATAATAGGCATAAGAAATCCCCCAGGTTGCATTTCGGATTGCCGGATCATCTCCTCTGGGAAGTGCTCCATGATTGGAATAAATATAATCTGCCACAAGGTATCTCATCTCTTCATCCGGTCCTGCGTTAAAGGGCTGAGACATTGCCCATACTGTAAGCAGTATAAAGGCAAGTAAAACCCAGATCATAGTTATCTTTTTTTCATTCATTTTTCTTTAACATATCTTCTTTCTCATTCTCAGATTCTTTTCAGTGAAAAATCCTGGCTGTCCAGTGTAAGGTTCGGATTATAATAAGGATCTCCTTTATCCAGAACCTTTCCCCAGTGCTTCTCAAAGCTGGCAATCTCACGATTAAATCTGGCAACCTTTTCCGGTGTATCCTCCAGGCCTCTGGACTTGGACTCATAATGATAAAGCTCTGCATACGGGTTATAAACAACCAGATATCCGGCTTCCCCTAAACGCAGACAGAAATCAATATCATTAAAGGCAACCTGAAACTCCTCACTGAGTCCTCCTACCTTTTCAAACGCCTCTCTCTTTACCATCATACAGGCTGCAGTTACTGCACTGTAATCCTGTGCGCAGATAATTCTGTGGCAGTATCCGGTAGCATCTCTCTTCTGCTGTACAAAGCAATGTCCGGCAATCCCGCCGAATCCAATCACAACTCCTGCATGCTGTACCGTATCATCTTCATAATACAGACGGGCTCCAACTGCTCCTACATCCGGTCTCATACAATATCCCAGCAGCTGTTCCAGACAGTCCGGACTAATGATCTCCGTATCATTGTTCAGGAGAAGCAGATATTCCCCTTTCGCATGTGATGCCCCAAAATTATTGATCGCAGAATAATTAAAAATACCATCCCAGTACACTACATGTGCCTTCGGATTGGAAGCCTCCAGTTCCCTGTAATAGTCAAAAGTAGTCTCTTCCTCACTGTTGTTCTCCACGATCACATACTCAAAATTCCGGTAGGTTGCTTTTGCTTCTATAGAATTAATACATCTCTTCAGATCATCGATATGGTCTTTGTTTGGAATGATAATGGAGATCAACGGTTTCTCTTCCCAGAGAAATTTCGTACGATACAGTCCCAGGTATTCTCCCTTCTGGATCTCAACCGGAATTCCCATTCTGTCATAATGGGCCTGGATGGCACGCTGTCCTGCATCAAATGCATACATCTTACTTTCCGGATTTTCGGCTGTGGAATCCTCATGACATCTCCAGTGGTAAAGAATCCTTGGAATATGACAGATATACTCTCTTCCTGCTGCTTCCACACAACGGAGTACAAAATCATAGTCCTGTGCACCATCAAATTCCTTTCTCAACATACCAACCTGATCGATCAGCTCTTTTTTTACCACAAAAAGATGGCAGATATAGTTTACCGTACACAGAAGATCAATATTGAAATCCGGTTTAAAATGAGGCTGGAAAAACTTATGGCCATCCATGGACATCTTGTCCTCATCGGAATACAGTACTTTGATCTCTTTCTCCTGGTTCAGTGCCTTTACACACTGAAACAGAGCATCCGGTGTCAGCTCATCATCATGATCTGCAAAGGCAATAAAATCTCCTGTTGCTGCACTGATCGCCCCATTGGTATTCTCTGCGATCTGAAGAGCCTTTGCATTACGGATCACACGGATCCTGGCATCACTTTTTTCCATAGTAGTCAGAAACTCTGAAAGAGGAGAATCTGCCCCACTTCCGTCAGAAAGACAAAGCTCCCAGTTTTCATAGGTCTGTGCCTGAATAGAATCTATTAACTGCTGAAGATATTTTTCCGGAGTTTTGTAAAGCGGAATCACCAGACTGATCTTCGGATTCCAGGAAAATTTTGTTTTCCGTTGTTCTGCAAGCTCAGCCTTATCCGGTAAATGCTTCACGATCCATTTGGAATAATCCACCGGACGGTTCTTACGGTTC
>ERZ1034976.1603-NODE-1603-length-16994-cov-5.339689_pt1 | contig 16994 bp, 16 predicted proteins | sample MGYA00520623_ERZ1034976 | MGnify/ENA primary metagenome ERZ1034976 (study PRJEB33766, sample SAMN09781774) | gut metagenome | biome: gut microbiome | host: Homo sapiens | place: Madagascar | study: EMG produced TPA metagenomics assembly of the PRJNA485056 data... | reverse complement strand
TCATGACAATGCCCGGGCTTCCGAAACAGCCGGCGGCGTTCGGAATCGATGTGGATGAAAGTGGAAAGATCACAGGATTATTTTAGGTATGTGTATGATGGATTTGCATGTTTCACACCAGACCGCCCATAAAAAACGTCGGTACTTAGGGCACGTATTTTGTGCCCTTATGTATCCGCTACGTTTTTTAACGAGCGAAAGCGCAAAATGTAATGATTGCTATGCAATCATTATGCAGCCTCAGCTCATCGCTGTAAGCGATTTTCATGAGCTGAGGTTCAAATCTGGCGGGGAATATGCAAATTCATCGAAGATTATGACCATAAATACAACTTGAGAAGGAGGAGACAGATGAATATTATAGATGGTAAGGCAATTTCCAAGCAGATCAAAGATGAAGTAAAGGAAAAGGTCGCTGCGCTGAAGGCGCAGGGCGTTACGGTAACACTTGCGGTCGTACAGGTCGGCAATGATCCGGCTTCGAGCGTGTATGTCAATAATAAGAAAAAGGCATGTGCTTATACGGGCATGGAATCAGAAAGCTTTGAGCTTAAGGAAGAGACAACGCAGGAAGAACTGCTTTCTCTGATAGAAGAGCTGAATGGCAGGAAGGAGATCAACGGGATTCTGGTGCAGCTTCCGCTGCCAGAGCATATCGATGAAAATGCGGTGATCCGTGCGATCTCTCCGAAGAAGGATGTGGACGGCTTCCATCCGCAGAGTGTCGGTGCGCTCTGTATCGGACAGCCGGGCTTTGTATCGTGTACACCGGCGGGGATCATCGAGCTGCTAAAGAGATCCGGTATTGAGATCGCCGGAAAGGAATGCGTCATTATCGGCAGAAGCAATATCGTCGGGAAGCCGATGGCACTTCTGATGCTGCGTGAGAACGCCACAGTGACGATCACACATTCAAAGACAAAGGATTTAAAAGACGTCTGCAAGCGTGCGGATATCCTGATCGTAGCGATCGGAAAACCACAGATGATCACGGAGGAATATGTCAAAGAAGGAGCCGTTGTCATCGATGTGGGGATCCACAGGAGAGAAGAGGGGCTTTGCGGGGATGTGGATTTTGAGAGGGTAAGTGAGCATTGCAGCTATATCACGCCTGTACCGGGCGGTGTAGGACCGATGACGATCGCAATGCTGATGCACAACTGTGTAGAAAGTGTAGCCTTACAAACGGAGTGATGTCTATATGAAATGCCCACATTGCGGCGCACCCATGAAGGAAGATCAGATTTTCTGTGAAAAATGCGGTAAGGAGCGGCTTCTTGTACCGGTGTATGATGCAGAGGTGGATGCAAAGCTGGAAAGTACAATTTCCTCGATTGCAGATGACCTTGCCAATACCCAGCAGATCGTACCGCTTCCTCTGGACGAGGAGGAGCAGAAACCGGACAAAACAGAAACGGAGACGGAATCTTCCGATGATGGGGAAGAACAACAAATTGAATCAGATAATAAAAAATTGCATAAAAAAACATTTTTGTCAGGGATCTGTATTGGAATCGCGGCTGTCGTGCTTTTGGTATTTCTGACAGGAGCCCTGATCTATCGGAACAATCATGCTTCTTATGAGTATCAGTTAAAAATGGCAGAAGATATGTATAAAGCGCAGGATTATGCCCAGATGCTTGATTATGCCAAGGAGGCAGCTGCACTTGCACCGAATTCTTCGGATGCCAAGATGATGATGGCAAGAGCTTATGCGGGACAGAACAATACAGAAATGGAACAAAAGACACTGGAAGCACTGCTTGCGGCAGACAGTGCTTATGTGCAGGCATATGATCTGCTTGTCCCGATCTATGAGAGCCGGAAGGACTATGAAAAGATCGGACAGCTTCTGCTTTCCTGTAAAGAGCAGACAGTACTTGATAAATATGTAGCATATCGTTGTGATGCGCCGGAGTTTTCTATGACAGGCGGATCTTATGATGAAATGCTTTCCGTGAAGCTGATCGCACCGGGAAGCGGAGAGATCTATTACACAACAAATGGCAGACAGCCGGATCGCAGCAGCACCAGATATATCACACCGATCATTTTGGATTCGGGAATCTATCATCTGCAGGCAGTCTATGTGAACACATATGGTGTAACAAGTGCTGTGGCAGAGGAAACATATACAGTGGATGTCAGAACTCTGTCTGCACCGTTTGTATCGCTGGAAGCAGGCACATATACAGAGCCGCAGATGATAGAAGTGGAAACACCATCGGACATGTATCAGGTATATTATACGACAGACGGTTCAGAGCCGGGCTTTGAGAGTAATCTGTATACAGGACCGATCCCGCTGCCGCTCGGAGAAAGTCATTTTGCGTTCATCATGTATGACGAAAAGGATAATTCGAGTGATATTATATACGAAGATTATTCATTGCAGATGGAACTGGCACTTTCGGCGGATCAGGCAGTCAATCTGCTCAAACAGGCTCTGATCCTGCAGGGAAGCCTGACAGATGCGGACGGACATGTGGATGGTGTGGAAGGAAACCGGCAGTACGCGGTGATCGCGGTCATTTCGGAAAATGATATGTATTATTATCTGTTGTCGGAGACCTTTGTATCGCCGGATGGGACTTCCCAGAAAACAGGAAAGCTGTATGCAGTGTGTGTTTCGACCGGAGAGAGCTTTGAAGCAGCGCAAAACAGACTTGGAGCCTACGATCTCCACAAATTACAGTAAAAACCATTGCACTTTTTTGAGAATTATTTTACTATAAGAAAGATATGGGCCTGCGGGTCAATGAACTGGAGGAGGAAGAAAATGTATAAAATTGTCAGAGCAGAAGAACTTACGACAAACATTTATCTCTTTGAAGTGGAAGCAAAAAGAGTAGCCAAAGCATGTTTGCCGGGACAGTTTGTCATTGTAAGAACAGGAGAAGACGGAGAACGTATTCCGCTTACGATCAGTGATTATAACAGAGAAAAAGGAACGATCACGATCGTGGTACAGACGATTGGCGCCGGTACAAACGAAATGAGAGACTTAAAGGCGGGAGATTTCTTCCATGATTTTGTTGGACCGTTGGGACAGCCTTCCGAATTCTGTAAGGAAGATATAGAAGAGCTTAAGAAAAAGAAGATCATTTTTGTAGCCGGTGGTCTTGGAACCGCACCTGTATATCCACAGGTAAAATGGCTTCATGAGCAAGGTGTTTTGGCAGATGTTATTATCGGTGCTAAAAACAAAGATCTTCTGATCTATGAAGAAGAAATGAAAAAGGTTGCGGGAAATGTATATCCTACAACAGATGACGGTTCCTACGGCAGAAGCGGTATGGTAACCAATACATTGAAGGATCTGGTTGAAAAAGAAGGCAAATCTTATGATGTCTGCGTTGCGATCGGTCCGATGATCATGATGAAATTTGTATGTCTGACAACAAAAGAGCTTGGCATTAAGACGATCGTTTCCATGAATCCGATCATGGTAGACGGAACCGGTATGTGTGGTGCATGTCGTCTGACTGTCGGCGGAGAAGTGAAGTTTGCCTGCGTAGACGGTCCTGAATTTGACGGCCATCTGGTTGATTTTGATCAGGCTATGAAGCGTCAGCAGATCTATAAAACTGCAGAGGGCAGAGCATTATTAAAACAGCAGGAAGGTGATACACATCACGGTGGATGTGGTCATTGCGGAGGTGACAAGTAATGGACGTGTTAAAGAAAGTACCTGTCAGAGAGCAGGATCCAAAGGTTCGTGCAACAAATTTTGAAGAAGTATGTCTTGGATATAATGAACAGGAAGCAATGGAAGAAGCAAGCCGTTGTATCAACTGTAAAAATGCACAGTGTATGAAGGGCTGCCCGGTATCCATCAATATCCCTGCATTTATTGAGCAGGTAAAGCTTGGCAATTTTGAAGCAGCTTATCATATTATCAATGAATCCAGTGCACTGCCGGCTGTCTGCGGACGTGTATGCCCACAGGAAAGCCAGTGTGAAGGCAAATGTATCCGTGGTATCAAGGGAGAACCTATTTCCATTGGTAAGCTGGAGCGTTTTGTGGCTGATTGGGCAAGTGAGCATGGCATCAAACCGGCTCCTGCAAAGGAAAAGAAAAATAAAAAGGTAGCAGTCATCGGTTCCGGCCCTGCAGGTCTGACCTGTGCAGGCGATCTGGCAAAGATGGGATACGATGTAACGATCTTTGAAGCATTACATGAAGCAGGCGGCGTACTTGTATACGGTATTCCTGAATTCCGTCTGCCAAAAACAAAAGTAGTGGCTAAGGAAATCGAAAATGTAAAATCTCTCGGTGTTAAGATCGAGACAAACGTTGTGATCGGTAAATCTACAACGATTGATGAACTGATGGATGAAGAAGGATTTGATGCAGTATTTATCGGTTCCGGTGCAGGTCTTCCGAAATTCATGGGCATTCCGGGAGAACAGGCAAACGGTGTATTCTCCGCTAATGAATACCTGACAAGAAGCAACCTGATGAAGGCATTCAAGGAAGATTCCCACACACCGATCATGCATGGTAAGAAAGTTGCTGTTGTCGGTGGCGGTAACGTAGCAATGGATGCTGCCAGAACAGCTTTAAGACTTGGAGCAGAGGTACATATTGTATATCGTAGAAGTGAAGAAGAGCTTCCTGCCAGAGTTGAAGAAGTGCACCATGCAAAAGAAGAAGGCATCATTTTCGACCTTCTGACAAATCCGATCGAGATCTTATCCGATGAAAACGGATGGGTAAACGGCATTAAATGTATTAAGATGGAGCTTGGTGAGCCTGATGCATCCGGCAGAAGAAGACCGGTAGCAATCGAAGGATCTGAGTTTGTAATGGATGTGGATACCGTTATCATGTCACTCGGTACATCCCCGAATCCACTGATCTCTTCTACAACAGAAGGACTGGAAGTCAACAAATACAAATGTATCATTGCGGATGAAGAACACGGTAAGACAACAAAAGAAGGTGTTTACGCCGGTGGTGATGCAGTTACAGGTGCAGCAACCGTTATTCTTGCCATGGGAGCGGGAAAGGCTGCAGCTAAGGGTATCGATGAGTACCTGTCACAGAAATAATTTCCTGTAGGGAGGAATCGGATATGCCTTGGTGCCCCGTATGTAAAAATGAATACAGAGAGGGCTACACACATTGCAATGACTGTGATGTAGACCTCGTAGATTCTCTCGAGGAAGGGCCGAGAGCCCTGATCGCGGGAGCGGAATACGATATGAACCGGATGGCAGAGCTTCTGCAGGCAAAGGATGTGGAATGCTTTGTCAGACCGGGTCAGAGAAAAGATGAATTTGAGCTGTATGTAACAGAAGAACATGCAGAGCGTGCGACAGCCTATCTGCAGAGTTATGTACAGGCAATGATGCAGCAGCAGGAAAAAGAAAGAAGAGCTGCCATGGGCATGGATGTGGATGCTGAGGACGGTGCGGATACAGAAACACCGGAAGAACAGCAGACACTGGAACGGGCAGCGCTTTATGAAGATAAGAACAATAAGGCTGAGGATGCAAAATCAAGCGCGATCGCGCTGCTTCTGGTTGGCGGACTCGGACTTGTCTTTATCGTACTGCTTATGCTGGATTATCTGCCGATCCATTTGTTCGGTCTTGGAAAATATCTTGTTTCCGGTATTATGGCGGCGATGTTCCTTGTGTTTATTGCAATGGGATTATCTTCCATAAAGACGTATAAGAAATATCTGGGTATTGCAGAGGAAGAGCAGAAGAACATTGGACAGATCATGGATCTTCTGGCACAGCATATGTCAAAAGAAGTGATCGATACTAAGCTTGCCGGAGAGCCGGAAGAAATGCCACAGATCTATTACAGCCGTCTGGCATTGATCAAAGAATTCCTGGAGGCTCATTATGGCGGACTGGAACCGGCTTTATTAGAAAAGCTGGCAGATGACTGGTATGAAGAGTTATACGGCGAATCTGATGAGGAGTTGCTTTCAGAAGAATCGGATGAGGAATCAGTAGAAGAATCATCTGAGGAAGATGAAGAGACAGCAGAAAACGAAGAATAGAAGCTGTTCTGCACAGAAAGTGTGAAGTAGGAAGCAAAGTTGAAAATATCAATACTATCAGTAGGAAAAGTGAAGGAAAGCTATTTCAGGGATGCGATAACGGAATACAGTAAGCGTTTGTCAAAATACTGCAAGCTGGAGATCATAGAGGTGGCAGACGAAAAGACACCGGATCGTGCTTCCGAGGCGGTCTGCGGGCAGATCAAGGAAAAAGAAGCACAGCGTCTTATGCGCCATGTCAGGGAAGATGCCTATGTGATCGCACTGGCGATCGAGGGAAAACAGCTTGATTCGGTAGAACTGGCACAAAAGATCGATCAGCTTGGGATTACAGGAAAAAGTCAGATCCAGTTTGTGATCGGTGGTTCTCTGGGACTGCATGAAAGCCTGCTGAAAAGAGCGGATTACAAGCTCAGCATTTCCAAGATGACATTTCCGCACCAGCTGATGCGTGTCATATTGCTTGAGCAGATCTACAGAAGTTATCGGATCATTGCGGGTGAACCGTATCACAAATAGCACTTGACGCACAAAATTATATAAGATATACTATTTATGTCAAAGAGGACAACACATAGGTGTTGTCCTTTTTCTGTAGTGAGGAAGGAAACCAAGCACATGCGAAGCATGTATTTGGTTTCACCCGAACGTACAACGAGAAAATCAGAAAGCGCGAAGCGCGTCTGACAGCGAAGCTGGCAGGATTTTCGAGTCTGAATAAAGAATATACCATAAGGAGGATGAAGTATGAATGGATTTATGGAAAAGCTGGCAGAGGTGCTGGTAACAGTCGATGATTTTGTATGGGGACCGGTGATGCTGATCCTGTTGGTTGGAACAGGTGTCTTTCTGACAATACGGACAGGATTCCTGACTTGGCGGAATCTGGGGTATGCGATCAAGAGTACACTGAGTAAAGAGGCAAGACAGAAAACAAGAGGAAGCGGTGATATTTCACCGTTCTCTGCACTGACAACCGCACTTGCCGCAACGATCGGAACCGGTAACATTGTAGGTGTTGCAACGGCAATGGTATCCGGTGGTCCGGGCGCACTTGTCTGGATGTGGATCAGTGCATGCTTCGGACTGACTTCCAAGTTCAGCGAATGTATGCTGGCGATCAAATACAGAGAGGTCAACGAAAAGGGCGAAATGTCCGGTGGACCGATGTATACGATGAAGAAAGCGTTTAAACATAAAAAACTGGGCGCAATTCTTGGCTGGCTGTTTGCATTATTTGCGGTTGTTGCATCTTTTGGTATCGGTAACCTGACACAGGCAAATTCCATTGCAGAATCAGTCAAAACAACCTTTCATGTACCGGTTGCAGTGACAGGTATTGTGATCACGGCATTGGCACTTCTTATTATTGTAGGCGGTATTAAGTCTATTTCCAAGGTATCCAGTGTGGTTGTTCCGTTTATGGCAATCTTTTATGTGATCGCAGGTCTGATCATTATTATCGGAAATATCAGTAACCTGCCTGCAGGAGTATCTATGATCTTCCATATGGCATTTTCCGTAAAAGCAGTGGGCGGCGGACTTTGCGGTACGATCGTGGCATCCATGATGAATGCGATGCGGTTTGGTGTTGCCAGAGGTGTTTTCTCCAATGAAGCAGGTATGGGTTCAGCAGCCATTACAGCAGCTGCAGCAACAACCGATCATCCGGTCAGACAGGGATATATCAATATGACAGGAACATTCTGGGATACGATCGTTGTCTGCACGATCACCGGTCTTGCGATTGCAAGCTCAGGTATGCTTGGAGCGGTCAATCCGGACACCGGCGAACTGTATAAAGGAGCGGACCTGACGATCGCCGCTTTTAAGACTGTACTCGGAACACCGGGCGCATGGCTTGTCTGCATCGGTATCGCATTATTTGCATTTTCAACTATTTTAGGCTGGGAATATCATGGAGAAAAAGCATTTGAATATCTGCTTGGTACACATAAATATAATATGATCTACCGCATTCTCTTTTCCCTGATCGCCTATGTAGGTGCAACTACTTCTCTGGAGATCGTGTGGAATTTCTCCGATATTGCAAACGCAATGATGGCGATTCCGAACCTGATCTGTCTGCTTGCACTGAGCGGTGAAATCGCAAAGGATATTAAAGAATTCCAGAAAGTGATCAAAGCAGAGAAGGCGATGAAGAAGCACTCTTAAGACGATACAAAAGTATACAAGCAGGTAATATCGGTATATAATAGAATAAGAACAGAAAACAGAAAGAGAAACGGATATCCATTTCTCTTTCTTTGCGTAACAGGAAATGACAGAGTGGGAGGTAAAAATGGAAAAACAGTATATTGCGATCGATCTGAAATCTTTTTTTGCCTCTGTTGAGTGTGTGGAACGGCAGCTCGATCCGCTTCGGACCAATCTGGTTGTGGCAGATGCGACAAGAACGGAAAAGACGATCTGCCTTGCGGTATCACCGTCACTGAAGCAGTATGGGATTCCCGGAAGGGCAAGATTGTTTGAAGTGGTGCAGCGTGTGAAAGAAGTCAATAAAATGCGCCAGCAGCGCGCGGGACATCCGCTGACGGAAGAATCCTGCTTTGATGAGGAACTGAAATCGGATCCGGATAAAAAAGTATCCTATCTTGTGGCACCACCGCGCATGAGCTATTACATGAAATACAGTACAAAGATCTACAATATTTATCTGCGGTATGTGGCACCGGAGGACATTCATGTTTATTCGATCGATGAGGTGTTTATGGATGTGACCTCCTATCTGCGGACCTATGGAATGAATGCGCATGACCTTGCCATGCAGATGATCCGGGATGTGCTGCAGGAGACTGGTATTACGGCGACTGCAGGCATAGGGACAAATCTGTATCTGTGCAAGATCGCCATGGATATTGTGGCAAAGAAAATGCCGGCAGATGCATCGGGCGTTAGAATCGCACAGATAGACGAGCCATCATACAGGCGGCTTTTGTGGGATCACAGACCGCTGACCGATTTCTGGCGGGTTGGCAGAGGCTATGCAAGAAAATTGGAAAAATGCGGTATTTACACAATGGGAGATATTGCCAGATGCTCTCTCGGTAAACCGGAGGAATATTATAATGAGGAGCTTTTGTACAGGTTGTTTGGTATCAATGCGGAGCTTCTGATCGATCATGCATGGGGCTGGGAGCCCTGTACGATCGCAGATATCAAAGCATATAAGCCAGAGGCAAAGAGCATCAGCTCAGGACAGGTGCTGAAATGCCCTTATCCCTGCGGCAAAGCGCGGCTTATTGTGCAGGAGATGACAGATCTTCTGGTGCTGGAGCTGTTAGAGAAGGGATATGTGACAGACCAGCTTGTGCTGACGATCGGCTATGATATTGATAATCTGACTGATCCGGTTATTTTGAAAAAATATCACGGAGAGATCACGACAGACCGCTATGGCAGAAGAGTGCCAAAGCATGCCCATGGGACAGAAAATCTGGAGGAGGCGACTTCTTCCACCAAAAGGATCATGGAAGGTATGCTTTCTTTGTATGACAGGATCATCAATCCTGATCTGCTGATCCGCCGTATCACAGTTGTGGCGGCGCACCTTCAGCGGGAACAGGATGTTATGCAGGAGGAGACCTACGAACAGATGAATCTTTTCACGGATTATGAGCAGAAAAATAAGGAAAAGCAGGAAAAAGAGGAAGAACGCAGAAAAGAAAAGCAGATCCAGAAGGCAATTTTGAATGTGCAGAAAAAATATGGCAAAAACGCACTGATCAAGGGCATGAGTCTGCAGGAAGGTGCCACGACAATGGAGCGAAACCGGCAGATCGGCGGTCACAAGGCATAAGAAAGGGAAAACATGCAGATCAGAAAGGATTCTTATGAAGATATCATAGGACTGGAACACCATCAGTCAAAAACACATCTGCATATGTCGATCCATGACAGGGCTGCGCAGTTTGCACCGTTTTCCGCACTGACGGGACATGGTGCAGCGATCGCGGAAACAGCAAGGCTGACAGAACATGAAATAGAGCTGGATGAGTATGTGATGGAGAAAATAGATGAAGAGCTCCGGTGGCTGGCAGAGAACCTTGAAAGTAAGCCACAGGTAACTATAACATATTTTGTGCCGGATGAGAAAAAAGAAGGCGGCGCATTTGTCCAAAAGACCGGATGCGTGAAAAAACTGGACAGTTACCGGAAGACAATATTGCTTACGGATGATACCTGTATCGATATGGAGAAGATCACTGAAATTCAAATAACTCGCGAAAGCGGCAGAAATATGCTATGATACTATTGTTCTGTGCGGAAGAAAAGATGAAGTGCGGACAGAAAATGTGAGAGTGCGGAAAATATGCAGGAAGAAAAAATACGTTTAAATAAATATATGGCGCAGGCGGGGCTTTGTTCGCGTCGGGAAGCAGATAAGCTGATCGGGCAGGGGCGTGTCTATGTAAATGGTACGGTCGCCGGGCTGGGCTGTCTGGTAGGTGCATCGGATAAGGTGCGTATCGGCAAAAAAGAGATCAAAGGAGCAGCAGATAAAGTGCTGATCGCTTTTTACAAGCCTGTTGGAGTGACCTGCACGGAGAAAGACCGTTTCGCGGATAAAAAGATACTCGACTATGTGAATACCAAAACGAGAGTGACCTACGCCGGGAGACTGGATAAGGATTCTGAGGGACTTATGCTTCTGACAAATGACGGCGAGCTCATCCAGAAGCTGATGAGAGGTGCGGAAAAGCATGAGAAGGAATATATGGTAAAAGCAGAGAAAGAGATCACGCCTGAATTTCTGGAGAAGATGGCGGGCGGTATTTATCTGGAGGAGCTGCATCAGACAACAAGACCATGTAAGATCACGCAGGAGGGGAAATATACATTCCGGATCATTCTGACCCAGGGACTGAACAGACAGATCCGCAGAATGTGTCAGGCGTGCGGAAACCGGGTAAAACAGCTCAGGCGTGTACGGATCATGAATATAACACTGGGTGATCTGCATAGCGGGCAGTCGCGTATGCTGACGAGGGAAGAGGCAGAGGAATTATATATGCTTGTCGGACTTCAAGTCCCGGAACAGTTTCAAAAACAGATTTGAAATGTCCTGAGGGAAGAACGCATATATAACAGAAGCAGAATATGGGAGAATAAGATGGAAGAAAAGATAGCAAGAATGCGGGAATTGATCCCTGTTTTACAGAAAGCATCCAGGGCATATTATGCACAGGACACAGAGATCATGAGTAATTTTGAATATGACAGATTATATGATGAACTACAGGCACTGGAGGCAGAAACAGGTATCGTACTTTCGGGTTCGCCATCGGTAACGGTCGGATATGAGGCCGTGGATGCGCTGCCAAAGGAACGGCATGAAAAACCGATGCTTTCGCTTGCAAAGACAAAGGAACGGGAAGAACTGAAGAGCTGGCTCGGCGATAAGGAAGGACTGCTTTCCTGGAAGCTGGACGGTCTTACGATCGTACTCACTTATGAAGGAGGACAGCTTGTAAAAGCGGTAACACGCGGAAACGGGGAAGTCGGCGAAGTCATTACACCGAACGCCAGAGTGTTCCGGAACATACCGGGCAGGATCCCATATCAGGGAAGTCTGGTGCTGCGCGGGGAAGCGGTTATTCCGTACTCCGAGTTTGAAAAGATCAACGCACAGATCGAAGATGCGGATGCCAAATATAAAAATCCGCGGAATCTCTGCAGCGGATCGGTCAGGCAGTTAAATAATGAGATTACAGCAAAAAGAAGCGTGTACTTCTATGCATTTTCTTATGTAAAAGCCGAGCTGGACGGCGCAGAACCGCCGTTTGAAAATGACCGTGAGAATCAGTTCCGTTTTTTAAAGGAGCAGGGCTTTGATGTTGTACCGTATAAACGGGTAAATGCAGATACGATCCTGGCAGAGATCGAATGGTATGCACAGGCAATACAGACATATGATATTCCGTCCGATGGACTGGTGCTCTGTTATTGTGATCTGGCTTATTCTGCTTCTCTGGGTCTGACGGCAAAGTTCCCGCGTGATTCGATCGCTTTTAAATGGGCGGACGAAACAGCAGAGACCACCCTTTTGGAGATCGAATGGAGTCCAAGCCGTACAGGACTCATCAATCCGGTAGCAATATTTGAACCGGTCGAGCTGGAAGGAACGACAGTCAGCCGCGCCAGTGTCCATAATATCAGTGTGTTGAAAGCATTATCGCTCGGGATCGGTGATAAGATCACCGTTTATAAAGCCAATATGATCATACCGCAGATCGCGGAAAACCTGACAAAGAGCGGCGTGAAGAATATCCCCGCGCATTGCCCTGCGTGCGGTGCTGACACGAAAATCGAAGCGGCAAATGAGGCAGAGGTATTATATTGTATCAACCCGGACTGCCCGGCAAAAAAGATCAAGTCATTTGCACTGTTTGTCAGCCGTGATGCACTCAATGTAGATGGTTTGTCGGAGGCAACTCTGGAGAAGTTCATCGGTAAAGGCTTTATCCATTCCTTTGCGGATATCTTTCATCTGGAGCAGCATGCGGATACGATCAAAGAAATGGAGGGCTTTGGCGAAAAGTCCTGCAGAAATCTCCTCGACAGTATCGACAAAGCAAGACAGACAACTCTGCCAAGGTTGATCTATGCGCTGGGGATCGCAGGGATCGGTGTTGCCAATGCAAAGGTACTGTGCAGATATTTTGACTATGACATAGAGAAGATAAAATCGGCAGACGTGGAAGAACTGTCGGAAATAGACGGTGTCGGGGAAGTACTGGCAGGCGGCATCAGAGCATATTTTACGAAAAATAAAAATCTGTCAGCGCTGGACAACTTATTGAAAGAGCTGGAACTTGAGAAACCGGAAGAAAACACACAACAGCAGACGCTGGCAGGTAAGGTATTCGTGATCACAGGCTCACTGGAGCATTTTGCCAACCGGAATGAGCTCAAAGAGCAGATTGAGCAGCGTGGTGGCAAGGTGACAGGCTCTGTGACCGGAAAGACAGATTATCTGATCAATAATGATATTACCTCGACATCCGGAAAAAACAAAAAAGCAAAAGAGCTTTCGGTTCCGATCATCACAGAAGAAGAGGCTATGCGGATGCTGTAACTATTATCAAATCCGCGCAGATGTGCTATACTGTAATGAGTCCCCGAAAAATCGGGCGACTGCGAAGCAAAAACAAAAACAGAGGATGGTAAGAAATGCCAATTAAAATACAAAGCGACCTCCCCGCCAAGGGAATACTGGAAAATGAAAATATATTCGTCATGGACGAAGGAAGAGCAGTCAGTCAGGAAATCAGACCGTTGAAGATCTGTATTCTGAATCTGATGCCGCTCAAGGAAGAAACAGAGCTTCAGCTTCTGAGAGCATTGTCTAACACACCGCTGCAGGTGGATGTGGATTTTATGAAAACGAGCACACATGTTTCGCAGAATACTTCTGCGAACCATCTGAACCGTTTTTATTCCACCTTTGCAGAGCTGAAGGATAATAAATATGATGGACTGATCATCACAGGAGCACCGGTGGAACAGATGGCGTTCGAAGAAGTGGATTACTGGGAAGAGCTTTGCATGATCATGGAATGGTCCAAGAAGCATGTCACGTCCACGCTGCATATCTGCTGGGGCGCACAGGCGGGACTGTATTATCATTTCGGACTGCCAAAGATCCAACTTCGGGAAAAGCTGTTTGGTATTTTTGAGCATAAGGTAATGAACCGGAAAATACCGCTTGTCAGAGGCTTTGATGATTATTTCATGGCACCGAACAGCCGCTATACAACGGTCAGTGCAAAGGCGATCCATGATTGCCCGCAGCTTATTGTACTGGCAGAATCCGAAGAAGCGGGCGTGCTTTTGTGTATGACAGAGAATGGCAAACAGATCTTTGTCATGGGACATCTGGAGTATGACCGGGTTACCCTGCAGAAGGAATACGAAAGGGATTTGGCAAAGGGGCTTTCCATCAAACTTCCGGTCAATTATTTTCCGGAGGACGATCCGACGAAAAGGCCGCATCTGCAATGGCGTGCCCATTCCAACAATCTTTACAGCAACTGGCTGAACTACTATGTATATCAGACGACCCCGTATGATATCAACCAAATCCAGTAATATGGGATGGAATTTCCATGATGCTTCCTTTTTTATCAGTAATTATCTGAATTTGTATGAACACCAGTCTACGTACAGCCCTAATGCACCGCTGCGTTTCCTGATCTATTACAAGAGTGCAATATGCCGAAGATTATCGACAAAGAAACCTTAATTTCGCCATAATGGATATTGTATGAAAGGTAAGCATATGATATGATAAGCAAGGATTGCAAAATCGTCAATGGGGATAACGAGGAAAATAAATATTGATTGAATTGATAAAGATTCTCCCAGTTTGGTTTTTTGGCGGTGGGAGAATTTTTTGTTAGAGGTGACCTATATGTTTGCAAGGAAAAAGGAATGGAAGCCGTTTGAAAAGAAAGTATGGCTTGCAAGCCCGACGATGCATGGAAGCGAAATGGAATATGTAAAAGAAGCATATGATACAAACTGGATGAGCACTGTCGGAAAGAATATCAATGAAGTGGAAAAGATCGCAGCGGAGAAAGCTGAAGTGAAATATGCAGTAGGACTCAGCTGCTGTACGGCGGCACTTCATCTTTGCGTGAAGCTTGCAGGAGAAAAGCTTTATGGAAAGCCGCCCATCAGTCATGGCGCATTAGAAGGTAAAAGGGTATTCTGCTCTGATATGACTTTTGATGCTACTCTGAATCCCGTTGTTTATGAAGGCGGTATACCGATCTTCATCGAAACTGAAGAAGCAAGCTGGAATATGGATCCAATTGCACTTGCGAAAGCATTTGAACTGTATCCGGATGTGAAGCTCGTAGTTTCCGCAGAGCTTTATGGCTTTCCGGGAAGAATGGATGAAATCAAAAAAATCTGTGAGAAACATGGTGCACTTTTAATTGAAGATGCTGCTGAAGCTATGGGAGCAACAATCGATGGAAAACAATGCGGCTCTTTTGGTGACTTAAGTGCTATCAGTTATAACGGAAATAAAATCATTACCGGTTCAGCAGGGGGATGTCTTCTTGCAAATAATGAGGAAGATGCAAACAGAGCAAGAAAGTGGAGCACGCAGGCCAGAGAAAACGCACCGTGGTATCAGCATGAAGAGGTTGGATATAACTACCGCATGAGCAATGTTATTGCAGGTGTAGTCAGAGGTCAGTATGAATACCTCGAGGAACATATTGCACAGAAGAAAGCAGTTTATGAGAGATATAAGGAAGGATTTAAGGATCTTCCGGTAAAAATGAATCCGATTACAGAAGGTACAGAGCCAAATTACTGGTTAAGCAGTATGCTCATTAATGAGGAAGCTATGTGTAGGCAGGTAAGAGGAGAGACGGATGTCCTTTACATACCGGAAGCAGGAAAGAGCTGTCCAACTGAAATTCTTGAGGCAATAGCGGGTATTAATGCAGAGGGCAGACCAATCTGGAAACCAATGCATATGCAGCCAATGTATAGAATGCATGAGTGTATTGGAAGAGATGGAAGCATCAGATGCCGTACAAATGCTTATATCGAAGGCGGCGTAAAGGACGTAGGGGCAGATATTTTCCAAAGAGGAGTCTGCCTGCCGAGTGATAATAAAATGACGGTAGAACAGCAGGATAGAATTATTGAAGTGATCAGAGCTTGTTTTGAATAAGGAATAAATCTATGTATGCAAAATATTTTAAGAGAATGATTGACTTTTGCCTGAGCCTCATTGGTCTTATTGTGTTATCGCCTTTGTTGCTCCTTTTAATGCTGTTAGGAGCAGTATTTATGGGTGGTAATCCTTTCTTTACACAAGAAAGACCGGGGAAGGATGAAAAGATATTTAAGCTTATCAAGTTTCGAACCATGGATAACCGAAGGGATAAAGATGGGGACCTGCTTCCTGATGAAGTGAGACTGAATAAGTATGGGAGATTTCTTAGAAGCACGAGCTTGGATGAACTGCCGGAGCTGATCAATATCCTAAAAGGGGATATGGCGATTGTGGGACCAAGACCGCTGCTTGTTAGATATCTTGATCGATATAATGAGGAACAGCATCATAGACATGATGTCAGACCGGGACTTACTGGTTATGCGCAGGCTCATGGAAGAAATGCAATATCATGGGAAGATAAGTTCGCAATGGATGTGTGGTATACGAAGCATATTACATTTCTGGGTGATATAAAGATATTGATTGATACAGTGATGGTGGTGTTTAAGAGAAGCGGTGTTAGTTCTGAAACATCTGCTACGATGGAAGAGTTTATGGGAACACCGGATTCTGTAAAATAGTTGGTTTGTGAGGAAATATGAAGGATTTATACATTATTGGAGCAGGCGGCTTCGGAAGGGAAGTTGCATGGCTTGTAGAAAGAATAAATAAAGTTGCCCCAACATGGAATATCAAAGGATTTATTGACGATAACGAATCCCTATTACATTCTATGGAAGACGACTACGAGGTTGTAGGAAACTGCCATTATCTTGAAGGATTGGATGAAGTATATGCTGTATGTGCAGTTGGAAATGCGCAGATTAGAAAAAAAATCATAGATAAGCTTGCTAATACCAATATAAAGTTCGCTACGCTTATAGATCCATCTGTCATATTATCGAACAGAGTTGAAATTGGAGAAGGCAGTATTATTTGTGCAGGCACAATACTAACTGTTGATATATGTATCGGTAAGCATGTTATTATTAATTTAGATTGCACATTAGGTCATGATGATATAATAAATGATTTTGTAACTATATATCCCAGTGTAAATGTATCTGGCAATGTAGAAATTGGAGAATGTTCTGAAGTAGGAACAGGGGCGCAGATAATTCAAGGGAAAAAGATTGCATCCAATACAATTATTGGAGCTGGTGCTGTTGTAGTGAGAGATATTGAGGAGAGAGGAACTTACGTGGGAAGTC
>ERZ1034976.1601-NODE-1601-length-17022-cov-7.972712_pt1 | contig 17022 bp, 7 predicted proteins | sample MGYA00520623_ERZ1034976 | MGnify/ENA primary metagenome ERZ1034976 (study PRJEB33766, sample SAMN09781774) | gut metagenome | biome: gut microbiome | host: Homo sapiens | place: Madagascar | study: EMG produced TPA metagenomics assembly of the PRJNA485056 data... | reverse complement strand
GCCGCAGAAGATGTACGCCGCAAGAAGTGTGGATAACGTGCAGGCAGTTAGTGAGACGGGAGTGCCGGCTACTTACACGCTCTATTTTGCAGTGCCTAGTAGCTGGAGGGATTTTACAAGCGTTAAAATTTGTGCAGTAGATTCAACAGACACTAACAAGAAGCCGTATACGCTTGAAATGCAGGAAGCTGACAAAACGGAGGACGGAAGAAAAATTTATTCTGCGGTCCTGATTAAGGACGATCACTATCAATGGGGAGGATTGGGTGGACTAGAATTTCACGAATATAACGGGAATCAGTTTGTAGCTAAAGTGGTAATTGCTGGTGTAGATAATAATCCACGTACGTGGCTGTCGTTCAAACCAGCTGATGCTGATAAAGAGTATTATATCCGCGGCAACTACTATGACGGAGATACGAAAAAGTGGTCTACCTATACGGTTCGCCATGATCATTTCGCTGGCAAAGAGATGTCCTTTGAAAATAAAACCAGCAAAACACTAACGAACGTCCAAGCCTGCTTTTATGAACCGGATGGTAATGGAGGGCTTAACCAGGTCGCAATAGCCTCAAATAATGCTGGGGCGGGTTCTGGTATTGCTTCTAATTCCACAGCAACCTTTACCATTCCTGGCGATTATTGCTCTTATGTTCAGTTTACATGGAATGAGGGCGATACCCAACAATCCAGCAAATTCTATAACTTCTATGGTGAAGATGTTAGTGGTGTTAGTGGTGAAGATAAAAAATCCTTTACATACAGTAATACAAGTAACTGCTTTATCTATACTGGCGCAGGCAACGAAAGATGGGGTATAAAAAACTCTGTCCCTATCTATTACGATGCTACTTTCTCAAAGCTGCCAACAACAGGTATTAATGATACTGACGGCAACTATTCAATCCCCAAAGCCGATCAAAGTACGGAAAGTACGGTTTACTACTGCTTAAAAGGAGAAAATGGCGAAAAAAGCATAGGCGGCACAATGAGCCGGATTGAGGGCACAGATTACTATGTAGCAGATGTGCCGGATGACTATGACTATACCCAAATTGCATTCTCTTCGTATCCGTTGAGTAGCGATAAGATCCTTACAAACTGCGGCAACAATACAGATTGGGAAAAGATCCCTTCAACTTATAAGTATACGGAACAGTGCTTCTATGCGGATACGAATGACGATACAGTATATCACAATGGCCCACGTGGCGGCTACTGGGCACCAAAAGGTACCCTGCGTGATGCCGAAACGTGGAAAAAGTCTGAAACTAAAGTAGTAGATATTGACACCGCTAAATTTACGGAAGATCCAAACACAAAGTATGTTACCAGTACGCTGTATGATTATTATACCGATTACGAACTGAACGGCAAGAACCGTGATACATACGATACATCATCTACTGGTGCAAGTCACCGCAACTGGGTAACCTTCCGTGAATTTGATCAGGCGCTGAGCGATTATTATGAGACTGCAAAGGCCCCATATCCGATTTATACCGGACATTTTCAGCCTGGAGATGGAACTGACTTTAGCCAGATTGCTGGTACATTAAATTTGTTTGGGTACAAAGACAACTTTAATCGTTTTATGGCAATCAATAACTCTCAGCGTAATGACAATAATACCAATGGAAATAATCATACATACTATGCCTATCAGGGCTTGGTTGCGGAAAAAACATCCACCGGTAACGCAGATGGAGCACCGTTGTTAAACGGAACAGATTCATCAACAGTAGAACCGCACTTTAACAAAGACTTCCTCTTAGGAAAGAATAGTAAAAATGCAAAGCTTGGTGAAGTGTATGAGAATGTAAAGTTCCCATTTACTAAAGCGGAAGATCTTTTTGAGAACGGCGTTGATTATTGGTACTTTGACAGCAATAAAACAACCTTGTATCTAAAACAAGATTCGAAACAAAATTCGGATTCAAAATATTTTCTCCAAAAAAGTACCGATAACGATAAAAAAGAGCGTTCTGCGAATGTGAATGCGTCATCGGGCAAGCAAAACGGATATGGATACTTCCCGTTCAATGAAACAGCAATCTCTGGTGTGGCTTCTACCTACAATTACGGCTTTGGCACCAAGCTGCAGATGGATTTTACCCTGACGGATGACGGCATGGTGGAAACAGAAAAGGCAGATGGACAAAAGGTAAAAACCAGCATCAAGTTCTTCTTCTCCGGTGACGATGACGTTTGGGTATTCATTGATGGCAAGCTGGCGCTTGACGTTGGCGGCGCCCATGGTAAGGTTTCCGGCCTGCTGGAATTTGGAGAGGGAAGCCAGGGAAAGAATAGTGTAACAGCCTATGTCAGTAAGGTCAAACAAGGCGGAACGTCAGGTAGCGATCAAGATAAAAATTCTGTCAAGACCGTAACATATAATGACGAACCCATCTATTTCTACGCGCAAGGCACTACTCTTAATGACCTCGACAAAGGCCAAAAGCACACCCTTACCATGTACTATATGGAACGCGGTATGTGGGAGTCCAACATGGCGGTGGCGTTCAACTTCCCGGATAACAACGAGCTGCAGGTGGAAAAGAAAGTTGAACTTGGTGATGTGAAGGACGAAGAATTCGCAGCGTGCTTCACGAACCAGAAGCTCTTCAACTTCACGATTCTGAACCAGGCTACCCATTACGGTACCACGCCGGTAGATGAAAGCTCTTATCAGCAGGCTAACCCCATTAAACTGTCCGACACAGGTTACAAGGTGGGCAGAATGGGTGACAAACCGAATGACGGTAACAACTACTGCGAGTTTGCTAGTGACCCGGATCCAAATAATACCGGCCAAGTAATACACTGGTACGCAAAGTACGATGATACCGGCAGCGCCTATCGTGATGACCGCATGGGTGTCATCAAGTTGGAAAAATCCGTTAACATCACAGGTATGGACTACCTGTCCTTCTTCCTCTACGCCTCGGGCAAAGAGGGCGAGGGAACGCTCTCGCTCAGCAACATGTATCTGCAGTTGGTGGACAGCAAAGGAAATGTGCTTGGCTGTAGTGACAAGCAAAGCTTGAGCGGTACAACGTACAATCGGGTCGTCCCTGCAAATGACAAGTGGATCAATATCAAACTGGACCTGAGCAGGCTCGCCAAGGACCCCAATCCCAATTTTGATATGACACAACTTAAAGAAATCCGCATCGGCGATAACTACCAGCGGCACATCTACTTTAAGGACTTCATGTTCACGGCAAACCCGACAATCAAAAAGATCACCGGCTTTACCACCGAGCAAAATAAAATCCCGGATTACGGCTCGGCAGAAAGTGGTGAACTGAAACCGGCAGTAAATGCCCAGTTCAGCTCCAGCGTTGACGGAAAAACCCATGCGGTTGACGAGAACGGCCAGTTCACGCTGCAGGATAAGGAAGTCGTTACGTTCAGTGACCAGTTCCGCCGGGGCAGCTACCTGTCCGTGACCGAGGACGCCGACGAGGCCTTGTTTGACACGACCTGGACAATTTATGAAAACGGTGTGCCGGTTACATCTATGAATAACGGCACTACCGTACAAAATGCAGACACAGTTCCCGGTGTTGTCAAACAGCCCGGCTACACCCCGAACGATGGCCGAACGGAGAACAAGGGAACGGATAACAATAGTTACACAGGCACTAAAAAGCCTGTAAATGCTCAAACAATCGTTTTCCGTTCCTACAGTTCGCCGGATTCTGGCGAAAACGGTAACTTGGCAAAGCTGAAACTGCAGTTCGTCAACAAGGTCAAAACCGGCAGCCTTATAATTAAAAAGGAAGCTGCTGAGGACGAAAAAGAATTAATCGACGGAAACCACGACTACACCTTCAAGGTCACGTTTACGAACGTAGGTGGCCTGGGCCTGGAATCAAAGCCAATCGAGAAAACGGTTACGATTCATGGCACCAGCAGCAAAACGATTTCCGGTATCCCGGTCGGTACACGCTTCCACATTGAGGAAACTGGCGCGGATAATGGCGCCAATGTAAGCAAGGTGGAAGTTACCGGCGGTGGCAGCGACTGCAAGGTAGTCAACGGTAAAGAGGCCATCGGCTCGATCGTAGAGTACAAGCAAGATGAACCCAGCACGGTCGCGGTAGCAACATTTACCAACACCACGCGCACGTTGATCGATATCGGCCTCACCAAAAAGTGGGTCGATGCAAAAGGCACTGTGCTGTCAAACGAAAACCTGCCGGAAACCATATATGTGCAGCTGCAGCGTAAAACCGAATCTGATTTGAATTGGAAACCGGTGGAGGGCACAGGCCAGAGCTATGTTGCAGTCACCCGCGACCAGAGAGGTTGGACGCATAGCTTTACCAATCTGGACGCCAACAACTACAAGTCACAGGATGCCATAAAGCCTAAATACCAGTACCGCGTAGTGGAAGGCACGTTGGAAAAGCAGAAAGATGGCAGCACGACCTTTAAACCGGTTGGTGATGATGGCATACTGATTATAAACGGTAATGCTTACAAGGCCGAAAGTACTACGGCGGACAAGAGTAATGCAACCATCACGCTGACCAACACCCTGCAGAACCCGAAGTTTACGCTGGATGTTACCAAGAAGTCGGCCGAGAACGATGGCGAGAAAGGCCAGCAGAAGCTGCTGGCAGGCGTTGAGTTTACGCTGGAGAAGCTGACGAAGGATGGCAACGAGAATACCGTTGTTGACAAAGATTTTGGCACGCTTACCGGTGTGACCGATGGAAAAGGTGAGTTGTACTTGAAAAAGGCCAACGGTACAACGGAGGCTGTCAAGGGCTTTAAGGATCTGGAGGCGGGGACTTACCGGCTGACGGAGACTAAGGCGGCGAAGGATTACAACCTGCTGTCGGCGCCGATTGTTATTACCTTTACAAAAGATGGTCAGTGCCAGATTGGGGATGATACCCCCATGCATGCGAACGATAAAGAAATCTTTACGGGTAATGCCGCAGATGGCTACACGCTGAAGTTGACCGTCTTGAACAGAAAGACACCTGCGCTGCCGCATACGGGTGCGGATGCGCCTAGCTTGTGGCTGCTGATCGGGCTGCCGCTGGCAGTGGCGGGGTTGTTGATACTGGTATTCCGTTACAACAAGAAAGGGGGACGGACACGTTAATTGTTCCCCAATGCAAACCATAAACACAAACCATAAACAAATGAAGAGAGGTAAAGTCATGAAAAAGAAAAGCAGATTCTTGACAGGCCTGTTAAGCGCCGTCATGGCCCTCAGCCTGTTCGCCCTGCCCGCCTCCGCGGCGGACGGCGATAACACTGTAGCAGCTGCAAAGCCTATGTGGTCGCAGAATCATGGTTCCATTACGATTCATAAATATGAATGGAATAGCCAAAATGGAGAAGCTGCAACAGGTGAAAATGATGCTTCCCAGTTGCCGCATGGGAATGGTGAAAATGGAACGCAAATTGACCCATCGCCTCTAAAAGATGCGGAATTTACCTTGTATGAGGTAATGAATGCGGATGATTTGAAAGCATATTATAACGGTAAGACCGAGAATACTGTATCGCTGGACTGGAAACAGTATGCAACCAAGGATGAAACTACTGGCGATTACAAGTTGACTGCAAACCTTAAGGAAGTCGGCAAAAAGCGTACTGACCAAAACGGTGAGGCTGTTTTTGATAAAGTTACGGTTAATGGTCGAGAGGTAGATCTTCCTCTGGGCATGTATCTGGTCATTGAAACGGATTCTCCGGACCAGGTTACTACTCCATGCGACCCGTTTCTGGTGTCTGTGCCTATGACCCGTGTTGCTACGGACAATAAGCAGGCTGACTGGCTGTATGATGTTCATGTATACCCGAAAAATAAGACGAACTATGGCGATATTACGCTGGAAAAGAAAGGCCAGATTGGCAACGGCGAGCCGGGAGCTAACAATCTTGTTGGTGTTACGTTTAAGCTGTTCAAATTTACTGGCGCTGGTGACGTAACCAAGTATAAGACCACGAGTGTTGCAGATAAAACTTGGACGGAAATTACGGCATCGTCTACTTCTAAGGGTGATAACACTGGCACTTCGTTTGCTGATAAGCTGGCGACAAATGCTCAGGGTAAGATTGAGATTAGTGGTCTTTCCCAGGGTTATTACTGCTTTGTTGAGCAGGATGTTAGCGATGCGAACCGCGCATATATTGTTGACCAGACTCCGCATTACTTTGAAGTAAAAGGCGAGAATAGCCAAGAATTTAAATTTACTGAAGATGGTAAAGTTGAAGCAACGGGCACGGCAGATGCAAACTTGACCTTGACCGTTGTTGACCCGCGCCCCGATGTTGAGAAGAAAGTTAAGGGCCGTGTTAAGACTAACGAGAGTGACGATGATTACGTTAAAGCATCCGACTACAGCGTTGGCGATGAGATTCCCTATAAAATAACGGTAAAAGTGCCACAGGCGCTGCTGAATGCAACAGTTGCAGATGCTGCGAATTTTGTCTTTGAAGTCAAGGATACCCCGGAACATTTGGAAGACAAAGATGTTAAGGCAATTAGTATTATTGGTGCAGAAGTTACCACTGGTGTGAAGATTACACCTGACGCTGAGTACAATGTTAAAGGCGGAAAAGGTTTCACTGCATCGTTTACACAGGCTGCTTTGAAAGAGTTGGTTGGTGCCGGTGATACATTTACTATTACTTATACCGCAACACTGCTTAAGGGTGCGGATATGACCGTCGATGGCAACAAGAACACGATCAATCTGAAGTATTCTAACAAGATTGATGCAGACGGCAAAATTAACCCGGGTACCAGCAGCGAAATTGAAGACGGTGCCGTTGTTTACACTTTCAGCATTCATGTTAAAAAGCTCGGTGAAAACGCAAATGGCAATCCGCTCCCGGGTGTTAAATTCAACGTTTATAAAGAAGTTGCAGCCGGTACGGTTGGTGCGGTCAAGGGTTCTAACATCGGTATTACTGGTGAAGATAAAGATAGCTGGTTCGTCAAAGTTGTAATTAATGATAAGAAAAATGATGATACCAAATACGATTTGGTAACTGGTCCTGAGGGTAAGGCACAAGTAGATGGCCTGGCCAATGGTACTTATTATCTGGTCGAAACTGCAACCGTAAATGGCTATAATCTGCTGAGCGGTCCTGTTAAAGTTACGATTCAGGTATCGTACATCAAGAGTTGGACTGTAAAAAATGACTATGTTGATGGCAAGCTGGTTCATCAGAAAGAGACCAAGTATGAAGAGTACTTTGGTGGAACGAAAGATGCTCTTGGAAATGGCTATACTCTGACTACTATCATCAACCGCAAGGGCTTTGACCTCCCCCGTACCGGTGGTTTCGGCACCCTGCTGTTCAGCGCAATCGGTGCTCTGCTGGTCGTCGGTGGTGTCGGCGTGCTGATGAGCACCAAAAAAAAGAAGAAGGGCAATGCCTGATTCGCATCCCCTGAATCAAACAACTTAAACAACTTACAAACTACCTAAAGGGGGAAGGGCCGTTTTGGCTCTTCCCCTATGGTGTGTTATACGGCACCTTACACTTTTTTGAAAGGACACTGCCATGGATACCTCCACCAGACTGAAATTGGGCTTTGCGGCGCTGATGATCCTGTCGGGCATCGGCGTGGCGTCCTACCCGGTCATCAGCAACATGGTGGCCCAGCGCCACGCCAGTACGGCTATCCAAAATTACGACGAGACCGTACATAGCATGGACACCGAAAAGCTGGACGCCGCCAAAGAGGCCGCCCGCCGTTACAACCAGCAGCTGGGCAGCGCGCTGGACCGCGATGCCGCCGGCGAAGCCGAGGACACCGGCACCAGCTATGTGGACCTGATCGACGTGGGGGAGAGCCTTGGCTACATCACTATCCCGAAAATCGACGTCAACCTGCCCATTTACGAGGGCACCAGCGACGACGTCCTGCTGAAAGGCGTCGGCCATCTGGAAGGCTCCAGCTACCCGCTGGGCGGAGAAAGCACCCACAGCGTGCTGACCGGGCATCGCGGCCTGGCCGAGGCAGTACTGTTTACCGACCTTGACAAATTACAAGAGGGCGACAAATTTTACCTGCACATCATGGACGAGGTGCTGGCCTATCAGGTCGACCAGGTCAAGGTCGTTCTGCCCGAGGAGACCGATGACCTTACGATCGTGCAGGGCCAAGACTATTGCACCCTGGTGACCTGCACGCCCTACGCCATAAATACCCACCGCATGCTTGTGCGCGGCACCCGCGTGCCATATAATGGAGAGGAAGAAACCGGCGATACCCCACAGGTCGTGCAATATCAGGCCCTGCATACCGGCACGGTGGTCAAGCGCATCGTGGATGCCTGGCCGTGGATCTCGGTGACCGGCAGCGTGATTATTGGCGGCGAAGCACTGCTGCTGCTTCTGCTGCTGCATCGCTGCAAAAAACGGGAGGAGGACGACTAAATGCGGCGTCTGCTTGTAAAAATCGGCGCATGGCTGGCCATTCTGCTGGGCCTTGCCATGATGCTGCAGCCCACCGCCGCTGATTGGCTGACCCGCCAGCGCAACAGCAAAACGGCACAGCAGTTTGCCGCCAACACAGCCACCGCCGCCGATGCGGCAAACACTGACAGCGCCAGCCAAACCGCCGAGGAAAGCCGCCCCTACCCGGAACTGTACGCCGCCATGCAGGCCTACAATGCGCAGATTTACGCCGACGGCCAAAGCGGCCTGACCGACGCCTTCGCCTACGAGAACCCGCCGCTGGATCTGACCGATTACGGCTATGACGAGGAGGTCCTCGCCATGCTGTGGATCCCGCGGCTGGATCTGGAGCTGCCCGTTTACCTGGGCGCCAGCCGGGAGAATATGGCCAAGGGCGCGGCGCTGCTGGGGCAGACCTCGATGCCGTTGGGCGGCGAAAACACCAACACCGTGCTGGCCGCCCACCGCGGCTATTATGGCGCGGAAATGCTGCGCAACGTGCAGCAGATCCAGGTGGGGGACAAGATCCAGCTGACCACCCCGTGGGACACTTTAATTTACCGCGTGGCAGAGCTGAAGATCATCGACCCTGCGGATATTTCCTCGGTGCTGATCCAGCCGGGGCAGGATCTGCTGACGCTTTCCACCTGCCACCCCTACACCCAGAATTACCAGCGCTACCTTGTGATAGCCGAACGCGACCCCGATGCCGCCGTGACCGATAAGGACACCGACCTGCAGGAAAGCGAGGCCACCTGGGATGCCTCGCCCCGGCAGGTGACGATGGAAACAGACGGTACAACGTCTATCGCTGAGGTGGAACCCCAAAGCATCACCCCGCTGCCGCAGGAGGGCAGCACAGAATCCGAAGGCAGCGCGGTCTCCAACCTGATGATCTGGCTGGAAAACAACGCCCTTTGGGCCGGGTTCGTCTTTATTGCCGCCTGTGTCGGCGTGCTGGCGATCTGGCAAAAACACCGGGAGGAATGACCATGCAATACAACCAAAAGGCCGCTGACGTAGCGGCGGAAGTTTCCAAAGCCGTGTTTGGCAAGCCGCAGACCATCCGCACCATCTGGATGGCCATGCTGGCGGGCGGCCATGTGCTGATCGAGGACATCCCCGGTGTGGGCAAAACGACGCTGGCGCTGGCCTTTGCCCGCGCGCTGGAGCTGAACGAGAGCCGCGTGCAGTTTACCCCGGACGTGCTGCCCTCGGACATTGTGGGTTTTACCGTGTTCCAGAAGGAGACCGGGCGGCTGGTGTACCACCCCGGCAGCGTAATGTGCAACCTGTTTTTGGGTGATGAGATCAACCGTACCTCGAGCCGAACCCAGTCGGCGCTGTTGGAGGTCATGGAGGAGGGCACCGTCACCGTGGACGGCGTGACCCACCCCGTGCCCGCGCCCTTTACCGTTATTGCCACCGAAAACCCCGTGGGCGCTGCCGGTACGCAGATGCTGCCGCAGTCCCAGTTGGACCGTTTTACCGTGTGCGTTGTCATGGGCTACCCGGACACCGAGGCCGAGATGCAGATGCTGGCGGGCCGCGGCCAGCGCACCCTGCTGGAACAGGTGCGCCCCGTGGCCAACCAGGCCGACCTGCTGGCCATGCAAAAAGAGGTGGCAGGCGTGTTTATCCATGAGCTGATGTATCGCTATATCGTGGATCTGGCACAGGCCAGCCGCAAGGAACCGCGCCTGGCGCTGGGGCTCAGCCCCCGTGCGTCGCTGGCGCTGGCTGGCATGGCGCGGGCGGCAGCTTATTTAGCGGGGCGGGATTTTGTTGCTCCGCAGGATGTGACCACTGTGTTTGCCGATGTGGCCCGCCACCGCCTGATGCTGACCGATCAGGCCAAGGCGGGCGGCGAGACGGTGGATGTGGTCATCGACGATCTGCTGCGCACCGTGCCGCGTCCCCGCCCGGAAAAGGCCGACCGCCATGGCAGGTAAACTGTGCTGGGCGCTGGGCCTGGTGCTGCTGTTTGCCGCTGCGGTGCTGACGCAGGCGCCGCTGGCCGTAGGGCTGCTGGGATTTTTCCTGCTGCTGACCCTGCTGCTGGTGCTGGAAGTGCGGTACCTGCGCGGCAAGGTGGAGGCCGAACTGATCGTGCCCGACCAGCCTGCCGTGCAGGGCCGGCCCTTTGTGCTGACCGTGCGGCTGACCAACCACAGCCCGCTGCCCATCCCCCAATTGCTGACACTGGTGCAGGCCACCGATGAATGGGGCGGCAATACCATAACTTTACGCTGCAGCGGCATGTTGGGCAGCAAGGCCCGCGCTGAGCAGCGGTTGACGCTGCAGGCCAACAAAAGCGGCGTGTGGCAATTACGGCTGCAAAGCTTGACGCTGTGGGACCATCTGGGGCTGTTCAAAGCCCAATGCGGCCTGCCGCAGACCGCACAAAGCCTGTGCGTGCTGCCCCAAAGTGCCCGCCTGGGCAGCGACACCCAGCCCGACCCTGACGCCGACGGCATGCAGGAGAGCGACCGCAGTGTGCTGGGCGGCAACTACGATGTGCGAGAGTACCGCGAAGGGGACTCGCTGAAACAAGTCCACTGGAAGTTGAGTGCCAAGCTGAACCGGCTGTTGATCCGTGAACCGCTGGCCGCCGGTACGATGGCGGGGCAGGGGAGCGGTGACGGCCCCGGCGAGGGTGAGGGTGACATGTGGGGGGATTTCCCCGCCGAAGCCGCCCTGCACCGGGAAGCACCGCCCACCAAGAAAAAAGCCGTGGCGCTTTCCAAACGCGGCGGCACCGATGCCGACAGCGGCCTGGTGTTTGTGGACCGTGTGCTCATCAGCCCCGCCGTACCCGCGCGGGATACCCTGTGGCTGGTGGTAGACCTCTGCCTGCTGCTGGCGCTGGCCTTTGGGCTGGTGTCCGCGGCCGTGACGGCCTTTGCCGTGCACCCGCCCGTTTGGGTGTGGCTGGCGCTGGCCGCTTGGTGCGCCGGGTGGTGCCTGTTTGGGCGGCTGCCCCGGCGTGTGCAGCGGCTGGGCCTGCTGGCTGGCAACCTTGTCTATTTGGTAGGGCTGTTTTTGTGCCAGCGCAGCTTTTTGGCCGGGGCACGCCAGTTTGGCGCTGCCGTGGCCGCAAGCTTAAATCAACGCTTTAACGCAAATTTGGCCGCCACAGCGGGCGGCACCCCGGCCCAGCTGGGGCTGTTTCTGGCACTGGCCGCCCTGCCTTTGGCGGGCCTGCTGGCGCTGGCTGCGCTGCGCCGGGCCGACATTTTGCTGTTGAATCTGCTGCTGCTGCCGGCGGCGGTGTTCCTGCTGCTGGCGGGCAACAACGTCTCCACGCCCTGCTGGCTGCTGCTGGCCGTGGGCTGGCTGGGGGCGCTGGCAGGCTCCCGCGCCGTGCGCCGCCGTGCCCTGTGGGGGGCGGCGGAGTCAGAAACCTGCCGCCGCAATCAGGCACAGCACAGGGCCATTCAAAAAGGCTCGGCGGCGGCCACTGTGCTGGTATGCGCTGCGCTGTTGGTGCCCGCCTTTGTGCTGCGGCCTGTGGTAGGTTTGCCCTTGCAGGCATTGCAGCCCGCGGCCCAGGTGGTGGAATCGGCGGCCATAAGCGCCGCTGTGACCTGGCTGCCCCGCGTCAGCGGCGGGCGGCTGAACCTGCATGTAGAAGCTGCCGCCGGCGGTGTGGCCGATGGTGCCTTAGCCCAGGGCGGCGGCTTGCAGCTGCGCGGGGTCGAGGACCTGGCCCTGACCGCCAGTGACCAGCCTGAGGAAACCGTCTACCTGCGGGGGTTTATCGGTGGCAGCTACGACGGCACCGCCTGGCAGGCCCCCGATGCAAACGCCTTTGACAGCGCCGCCATGAACTGGAAGACCGAGGACGACGCCCGCCTGACGATTGCCAGCCTGCCGTTTTTGCGTTCCGCCTACGATGACGCCGCCGAGCCGCAATCTCTTACGGTGGAGCGGCTGAACGCGGGGGACGCCTACACCTACGCCCCCTACAACGCCTACTGGAACGACTACTACACCCTAAACGGCGACGGCGCGGCGGACGGCCAGACCGCACAGGATGATGTGTTTTTGTATTATCCGCGCAGCATCGCCAAAGAACTGTTGGCCGCCCGCGCCGAGGGTGACCCCAGCGTGCTGGACCGCATGGAGAGCTCCTACGCGGCCTACGCCAACAGCCACTACACCGCCGTGCCCGATGGCTACGACGACTTGCAGGCCCAGTGCGAAACGGCCGCCAAAGAGCAAAAGCTGACCGACCCGGACGACATCGCAGCCTACATCCGCACCTGGCTGAACACCAACTGCCGGTATGACACCAACGCCTCCCAGGCACCGGACGGCACCGACCCGATCCGCTACTTTATGTACGAGTCCAAGTCCGGCTACAGCGTGCAGTTTGCCTCGGCGGCCACGCTGATGTTCCGCATGTTCGGCCTGCCCGCCCGCTATGTGGTAGGATATGCTGCGCCGCAAAGCTTGTTTACCCAGCAGGCGGACGGCAGTTGGCACGCCGTTTTGCAGGACGATAATGCCCATGCCTGGGCCGAGGTCTACATCGACGGCCAGGGCTGGACCCCCATGGAGATGACCCCCGGCGTGCTGGTAACAGCTGAAAAGGCCGACTACAAGAGCAGCCTGCCGGAGACCACCCCTGCCGAGAGTGGGGCCGCAGCCAACACCGACAGCGCCGATACCCGGCAGGACTTGCAGCTTTCCACCGCCCCGCGCCGTGCCCTGTGGCTGGTGGCTGTGCCGATGGTGATGCTGGCTGCAGCTACAGCCGCTTTTATCCTGCACCGCCGCCGTGTGCTGGGGCTGGATACCCGCCGCCCCTGTGCAGAGCGGGTGCTGGCGATCTTTGCTGCAATCTATGCGCAGCTGGTGCGCCGCGGCCTGCCTGCGGGTACGTCCTCGGACGAGCGGGCGTTCCCCCGGTTTTTGCTGAACCAGGTACATGAGCTTTCGGGCGGGGAAATCGAGGCGATGGTATCGCTTGCGCAGCGTGCCGCCTTTGCCGCCGATACCCTGACCGAAGAAGACGTAGCCGCTATGCGCGGCTGGTACAACCGCATCAAAAACAACAAAAAGACATAATTCCACATAAAAATTGCGAAAAAATTGCGAAATTTTTTCCCAAAACACCCTAAAACCGTTGAAACCTACGCACTGCGTATGGTATACTAACCTAAACACCATTGAACAAGGAGTCGATTCTGAGATGCCGCGTCGCAAAAAATCGGATGAAGGCATTATGGATATCACCCGCATGGCAGAGGATCTGGGCGTATCAAAAACGACGGTATCCCGTGCTTTGTCCGGCAATGGCCGTGTAAGCGAAGCAACCCGCCGGCGTGTGGTGGACTATGCCCGTGAGAAAAATTATGTCCCGAACATGATGGCGAAAAGCCTCGTCACCAAAAAGTCGTATAATATTGCGCTGGTGTTTTCGCGCCAGTTTTCTAACTTCGAGGGTCAATTCCTGCGCAAAACTATCACCGCCGTCTGCGATGTGATGGCCCGCAACGATTACGATGTGCTGCTGGCCATGGTGGGTGAGCAGGAGGCCCAGCCTATGCAGCGCCTGCTGGTCAACCACAAGATCGATGGCGTCATCCTGGCCCGCTCGCTGGAGCGTGACCCCCTGATCCCATTGCTGCAGCAAAGCAAACTGCCCTTTATCGCCATCGGCCGCCCGGCTGACCCCACGGTGCTTTACGTCGACCACGACCAGGTGGGCGGCTGCCGTGAGATGACCAACCTGCTGCTGATGAAAGGGCTGCGCCGCATCGCCCTGTTGGGCGGTTCCATGCTGTACACCGTCAATCAGACCCGTCTCGAGGGCTTCCGCCAGGCGCACGAGCACAGCCGTTGTAAGATCGATGAAACCCTGCTTTTTTTGGAGTTGGAGACCGACGATCTGCGCATCGACGCCATCCAACAGGCTGTGGCACGCAAGGCGGACTGTCTGCTGTGCATGGACGACCACGTGGCCATGCTGGCACTGAACACCGTGCGCCAGATGGGCCTGAAAGTGCCCGATGACATCCGTATTGCTTCGCTGTATGACGGCGAGGCCCTGCTGGATTGCACGCCGCAGATCACGGCGGTGTCTTTCGACCCCGAACTGCTGGGCAAACGCGCCGCACAGCAATTGTTGGCCGTCACCCGCCGCCAGCCCGTCGAGACCGGCGCCCTGCTTGGCTACCAGGTGGGCCTGCGCACCTCGACACAGACCTGATTTTACCTCCATTATTCAAAAATAAACAAAGCCGCCCGGCCTGAAATTCTCTTCAGGCCGGGCGGCATTTTCTAGGGATGCCTAAATTTATTCAGCGTTGTTCATATAAATACGTGCCTCATACGGGCGGAAATGTGCCGCATCCGCGGGGGTGTCATAGTTGCCCAGCAGCAGGGTATCCAACGGCAAGGAAGCCACTGCGTCGGCGGGCAGGGTGAGCGGCTCCTCGTAGAAATTGCACAGCACGGTCATCACCTGGTCACCCAGGCGGCGCTGGTAGGCAAACAGAGCCGGGTGGTCTGCAAAAAGCAGGGTAAAGTCGCCCTCACTGAAAATGGGATACTGTTTGCGCAGACGGATGAGCGCCTGGTAATAGTGGAACACCGAGCCGGCATCCGCCACCTCGTCCGCCGCATTGATGGCGGTATAGTTGGGGTTCACCTGCAGCCAGGGCGTGCCACCGGTAAAGCCCGCGTTGGTGGTGGCGTCCCACTGCATGGGGGTGCGGGCGTTGTCGCGGCTCTTGGCGTGGAGAGAGCGCAGGATATCTGCCTCGCTGTACCCGGCCTGGGTACGTTCGCGGTACATGTTCAGCGTTTCAATGTCGCGGTAGTCGTCGATGGTGGGGAAGGCGACGTTCGTCATGCCCAGTTCCTCGCCCTGGTAGATGTAGGGCGTACCCTGCATGCCGTGCAGCAGGGTGGCCAGCATCTTGGCGGATTCCTGCCGATAGGCGCCATCGTTGCCCCAGCGGGAGACGATGCGCGGCAGGTCGTGGTTGTTCCAGAACAGGCTGTTCCAGCCTTTGCCGTGCAGGCCCACCTGCCACTTGGTCAGCACCTCTTTCAGCGCCGAAAGCTGCAGCGGAGCCAAGTCCCATTTCGCCTTGCCGGGGATCTGGTCCAGGCCGATGTGCTCAAACTGGAACACCATCGAGAATTCCTTGCCCCGCGGGTCGCTGAAGATGGGGGCGTTCTGCACATTGGCGCCCCAGGCCTCACCCACGGTCACCAGATCGGTGCCGCCAAAGGTGTTGGCGTTCAGCTCCCGGATATAGGCATGCAGCATCGGGCCGTTGGAGGTAATTCCCAGGTCAGGGTCCTTGGCGATCTGGTCGATGACATCCAGCCGGAAACCGCCCACGCCCTTGTCCATCCAAAAGCGGATGGCCTTGTACAACTCCTGCCGCAGGGCGGGGTTGTCCCAGTTCAGGTCAGGCTGTTTGATGGAAAACTGGTGGAAATAATACTGCCCCACCTCGGGCACCCAGGTCCAGGCCGAGCCGCCAAAGGTGGCCCGCATCTTGTTGGGCGGCGTGCCCTCCACGCCGTCGCGCCATACGTAATAGTCGTGGTAGGGGTTGTCGCGGCTCTTTTTTGCCTCCTGGAACCAGCGGTGCTCGTCCGAGGAGTGGTTCAGCACCAGATCCATGATGATGCGGATGTGGTGTTTTTTGGCTTCGGTGATGAGGTTGTCCATGTCGGCCAGCGTGCCGAACATGGGGTCAATATCGCAGTAGTCGGAAATGTCGTAGCCGTTGTCATCCTGCGGGCTGCGGTAGACGGGGCTGAGCCAGATGGCGTCGATGCCCAAACTCTCCAGATAGCCAAGCCGCTGGATGATGCCGGCCAGGTCACCGATGCCGTCGCCGTTGCTGTCCTGAAAGCTGCGGGGGTAGATCTGGTAGATCACAGCGTTTTTCCACCAGGGCTGCGGGTTTGCCATAGTTTTTCTCCTTATTGGTACCTTAGGTAAATGTCGGAATTTGAAATCGTTTGCGCCGTTACAATCATAACCGAATCAAACCCAATTTGCAAGATACCGGGGCTGCTGATGCCCTACGATTTTTGCGGGGTGGAAGATGTAAATTTTGTATCTTCTGCAAAATACGTCACGCGCCCCTCGTTATAGTAAGCAGAGATTACCAATAACTGGGAGGCAACGACCATGAAAATACTGCTTACGACCGATACCTGGGTCCCTGCCATAAACGGCGTTGTAACGTCCACTGCCACCCTGCGCGCCGCACTGACGGCCCAGGGGCACGAGGTGCGGGTGCTGACCCTTTCCGGCGACTGCCATACCTATACAAAGGACGGTGTGACCAGCCTCGGCTCACTGGATGCCGGGCTGGTCTACCCCGGGGCCCGGCTGCGCGCCCCGGCATTGAATCGTGCCATCCGTGATTTGATCGACTGGCGCCCGGATATTGTACACTCCCAGTGCGAGTTCAGCACTTTTGCCCCGGCACGCCGGATTGCGCACGCTGCGGGCGCACCGCTTATCCACACCTATCACACGGTGTACGAGGATTACACCCACTACTTTTCCCCCAGCCGCAGCATGGGGCGCAAGATGGCGGC
>ERZ1034976.1598-NODE-1598-length-17034-cov-11.971906_pt1 | contig 17034 bp, 13 predicted proteins | sample MGYA00520623_ERZ1034976 | MGnify/ENA primary metagenome ERZ1034976 (study PRJEB33766, sample SAMN09781774) | gut metagenome | biome: gut microbiome | host: Homo sapiens | place: Madagascar | study: EMG produced TPA metagenomics assembly of the PRJNA485056 data... | reverse complement strand
TGTTTTATCATGTGAAAACAGTACGTAAAGAGATAGAAACACAAAGCCATTATGAGGTGAAAATGCGGCGCAATCAGCACATTTGATTTGTGAAACATTGAATCCCATAATTGGACAAACATACACGCAGATAGTATGAATTTATGAACAATGTTATTGTAAAATTGGCATCGTCATCCCAGGTGATGGTAGCCAGCAGTGACATAAAGTAGCGGAGAGGTTATGAAGCAGGATTGCACGGTTTCTCAGTCTACAGCCGACGAAACGAAGCGTTTTCAGACATCTGAAAATAATGAATTTCAAGAGGGTACACACGTTTCTGAGCCAGACGAAATGACTGGTTCAGCGATAAAGAAGTGTTCGCAGGTGAACCAAGAAACTGAGACAGAGAAAGAAAACGAATCCATTCTCGAAGAGACTCCAAGTAATAACGATAAAGATAACTGCACGTCATGGAGTTATCTTTTTGTACACAACCAAAAAGTAAAGTCGATAGAAGAACTGCTGAAGAAAGATAGTGTAACCCATTTCGTGCATAAGACAATAAAATATGTCCCCCGTCACAGGAACAGAGGCGGAATGTGCGAAGTGGAAACCCCTTCTGTTAGTGGACTGATATTCTTGCAAGGTAACCCAAAAGCATTACAGGACTACTTAGATAAAAACATAAAACCATACAAACTCTGTAAAAATTGTAGTACAGGAAAGGTTGCCACTATCCCCTGCAACCAAATGGAGCCATTCATGCGTGTGGCAGAAACCGAGCCAGAACGACTCCGCTTCCTTCTTCGTCCTTTTGTTTATTATTCCAAGAACCGCACCCTACTTCGCATCGTGACAGGTGAATATGCCGGACTTGAAGGCTATGTCATCCGCATAGCCCGAGACCGCAAGCTCGTCATGGATGTCGGTGGAATGGCAGTAGCCTTATCAGGCGTACATGCCGAACGTTTTGAGGAAGTAAACAAGAACGAGGCAGACAAAAAAGAACGCGAGCTGTTCTACAAGCGCAACCTGCATGAACGCAACGCCTTTATCGATCGTTACTTTCATCAAGTGAAGACCGCCCAAGAGGTGTCTGCTCAAGTGGAAAACATAGAAATACTCCGTCTTCAGACACTTGCAGACGTAAGAGACAAGAAACTGGATCTGAAAGATGCCTATGAAACCTTCTATTTCATGATAGAAGAGATAGGCTACTACTATGCACCTTTTATCGACTATTTCAAGGACGAGCTAAGACCCATCTTTGAAGCAGGAAGAACCGTAAAGGAAGAGATAGAGAAAGCTATAAAGATATTCAAGAACAGCGACAAAGAACTCCACAATCGCTGCGAAACAGAATTTGAGGCGTTGCAAACCAACTACGGCTATCTGTTTGAATAGTACACCTTAGAGAAAAAATGGAAACTGACTTCTTCGCATATTCCCGTCAGAAAATTGCCAAAGACAAAGCCGTTGGCAGATGTGATGTCGCCAACAACCGTGGTGCGGCACTCAAATGCCTGTCCAAATTCTTAGGCAAAGAAGAATTGACATTCGGTGAGCTGTCACCAGAAATGATGACACAGTTCAAAGAATGGCTAAAGGCAAAAGGACGCAAGGAATCAACTGTTCGTCTCTATTTATACCAGATTCATACCCTCTACAAAGAAGCGGAGAAAGAAGCCATTGCCACACATCTGCCGTTGCTGAGTGGCATAAAGTTGCCCTTGCCATCCAAACAGAAATGCGAGTTGCTTACGGAGGAAGAATTGCGCAGAATGCGTTATGCCGACCTTTCAGACTCTAGGTCACAGACATTTGCTCGTGACATGTTCTTCTTCAGCATCTATTGCCGAGGAATAAGCTTTACAGACTTGGCCCATATTAGGAAAAGCGACATCAAAGGTTTCACGCTCACTTACACCTCACAAGTGCTCACCCCACCCATCGTCACAGTACAATGGGACGCAACCATGCAAGCAATAGCCGACCGCTATCCATCAGTCACCGACTACCTATTCCCTATCATCAAATCCGATGACAAGATAACGGAAAGTCGAGAAATCGGAAGGGTCCGTGAAAATATCACAAAAGCCCTGAAACTAATAGCTACACGTTGCAATCTGTCCGTAGTTCCCTCCTTGAAAATGACCAAGGATATTTATCAACGTGCGATTGATAATGTAAGTGTGAGCAAGATAATTTAATGTGAAAACACATAATCATATTGAGAAAACTAAATCCAAAATATATGCGTGATTTCAAAGACATCAAAGTCGCAATAGCTGGTACTGGTTACGTGGGACTGAGCATAGCTACATTGCTATCTCAACATCATCATGTAACAGCAGTAGATGTAATTCCTGAAAAGGTGGAGAAACTAAACAATAAGATTTCACCTATCCAAGATGATTATATCGAAAAGTATTTGGCTGAAAAGCCATTGAACCTTGTAGCCACACTCGATGGTAAATCAGCCTATGCAGATGCTGACTTCGTGGTTATCGCAGCTCCTACCAACTATGACCCCGTTAAGAACTACTTCGACACTACCCATGTAGAGGAAGTCATAGATTTGGTGTTGGAGGTAAATCCCGATGCTATCATGGTCATCAAATCAACCATCCCAGTTGGCTACACCCGTAACCTCTACTTGAAGTACGCGCAGAAAGGTGTTAAGAAGTTCAACCTTCTCTTCTCTCCTGAATTCCTTCGTGAAAGCAAAGCCCTCTACGACAACCTCTACCCCAGCCGTATCATTGTTGGTTATCCCAAGATTATCAACAAGCCTGAGTTTGAGGCTGAGAATAAGGCTATTGAATCTGTAACAGATGTTGATATGTTGATTGAAGCAGCTAAGACTTTCGCTGCACTTTTGCAAGAAGGTGCTATCAAAGAAAACATCGACACCCTCTTTATGGGCATGAAAGAAGCCGAAGCCGTTAAGCTCTTTGCTAACACATACCTTGCACTCCGTGTAAGCTACTTCAACGAACTCGATACTTACGCAGAAGTTAAAGGCTTGGATAGCAAGGCTATCATTGAAGGTGTAGGTCTTGATCCCCGTATCGGCACACATTATAATAACCCTTCATTCGGTTACGGTGGCTACTGCTTGCCGAAAGATACCAAACAGCTCCTCGCGAACTATCAGGATGTCCCACAGAATATGATGTCTGCCATCGTTGAGTCAAATAAAACTCGCAAGGATTACATTGCTGATGCAGTATTGCGCAAGGCTGGATGGTATGACTATTCAAGCAACAATCAATACGGAGCAGAACCTAACAATTGTGTAATCGGTGTATACCGCTTGACTATGAAGTCAAATAGTGACAACTTTCGCCAGTCTGCCATTCAGGGCATCATGAAGCGCATAAAGGCAAAGGGTGCTGAAGTCATCATTTATGAACCTACACTCGAAGATGGTACAACATTCTTTGGAAGTAAAGTTGTAAATGACTTGGCAAAGTTCAAGACCGAAAGTCATGCCATTATAGCCAATAGATATGATGCTTGCCTTGACGATGTGAAAGACAAGATTTATACACGCGATATTTTTCGTCGCGACTGATTGTGGCCTTTATTTATATTAGCGGTTGTGTCTATCGGCATTCTTTCTCATTCGCTATATGTGGAATACCTATCTGCTTTTATGATAAGTGTATCTGCAAATCTATTGACTATAAAAGTAGAAAATCTTATGGAAAAGAACAATGCAAAATCAGTATCGTGTGGGGCGAACATGCGAAAAAAGCACGAGAAGATTATGATGACACATAACACTAATATCTATATAGGGGCATGCCCCCGCACCAACAACGTGGAGAGGTTAATTCCTCTTCACGTATTAAAAATAACCCATTTACAAAACAGATAATTTTCAACATGAAGACTATAATGTTGGTCTTTGGTACAAGACCAGAAGCGATAAAGATGTGTCCTTTGGTAAAGGAGTTTCAAAAGCATACGGATGAGTTTAAAACTGTTGTTTGTGTTACAGGACAACACCGGGAAATGTTAGACCAAGTATTAGCTATTTTTAATGTCAAGCCCGATTTTGATTTGAACATCATGAAACAAGGACAGGACTTGTATGACGTAACGGCACGTGTGCTTACAGGGATGCGTGATGTGTTTAAGGAATGCAAGCCTGATGTAGTACTTGTTCATGGTGACACTACAACATCTACAGCAGGAGCACTTGCAGCATTCTATGCACAGATTCCAGTAGGACATGTGGAAGCAGGTCTTCGTACACATAATATATATAGTCCATGGCCAGAGGAAATGAACCGTCAGATTACTGGTCGTATTGCAACATATAACTTCTCTCCAACTCCTCTCTCTGAGAAGAATCTTATGGAAGAGAAGGCTCATGGTAATATCTATGTGACAGGTAACACAGTGGTTGATGCACTTCACATGGTTGTGGATAAACTTAAAAACGATACAGATTTGGCTAAAGAGCAGGAAGAGATTCTTGCAAAGGCAGGTTATGATGTCAATAGACTGAATGATGGCAAAAAGCTTGTTCTTATCACAGGTCATCGTCGTGAGAACTTTGGCTATGGTTTTGTTCGTATGGTGACTGCGATGAAAGATCTTTCGGAGAAATACCCAAATGTAGATTTCGTATATCCTATGCATCTTAATCCGAATGTACGCAAACCAATCCATGAGGTATTTGGTGAAGACTTGACTCGTCCTAACTTCTTCTTCATTGAACCATTGCAGTATCTTGAGTTTGTGTATTTGATGGAGAAATCAACTATTGTTCTCACAGACTCAGGTGGTATCCAGGAGGAGGCACCAGGACTTGGTAAACCTGTACTTGTAATGCGCGATACTACAGAACGTCCTGAAGCTTTGGCAAGTGGTACAGTACACCTTGTAGGCACCGACTACGATAAGATTATGAATGAAGTTAGTACCTTGCTTGATGATGCAACTGCTTATGAAAAAATGAGCAAGGCTGTTAATCCTTATGGAGATGGTCAGACTTGCCGTCGTATTACTGATGTATTAGCAGGTAAGGAAACAGATCGTTATGACACAAATATTTAATCCCAAGTATTTATGATTAGTTTCTTGTTAAAAACTATTGGGGGGGGAAAATTGTCGGCAGATTATAACCATTATAAGCAATTAAGAAACTGTAATTTTTTGAAACTATTTATAGTTTATCCTGAGTTTCGTTATCAGTTCTTTTATCGTCTAAGATTACATTCTCCTTTCCTACGTATATTACTGAAACCATTACAATTAATAAACCCTCTTAATCTCTATATCCACTGTAGTGATATTGGTGAAGGACTATTTATTGAGCATGGTTTCTCAACAATAATAGCCTGCAAACATATAGGACGCAATTGTTGGATTAACCAACAGGTGACAATTGGTTTTAGTGATAAGACTCACAGCCCCTACATTGGAGACAATGTGGAAATTAAGGCTGGCGCTAAGGTGATAGGAGGAGTCACAATTGGTGATGATGTTATAATCGGTGCAAATGCTGTTGTTGTAAAGGATGTCCCTTCTCATTCTATTGTGGCAGGCGTTCCTGCAAGAGTTATAAAAACGAGAAATAGCATAACAGAAAAATGGGCAAAAGTTGAATAATAAAGGTAAAGTGCATGCACAGGTGGACGAAAGTCAGAGTTCAATACTCTCATGCACTACTAATAGTGATACTCAGAGTATGAAGAATAGCGTATGCTTAATGTCATATTGCCAGAAACAAAGTCTGTCTTTTCTCGCCATACTAACACATCAGTTTTTTGTGTGTATTTATGGCTCTGCAATTGATCATTTCTATGACGAGTAAGGCTATGAGATTGGAATGGTAGTGATGAAAGCTGAAAATAATATTTCTGGTGTGTGGATAGAGCAAGGACAATATCATTCATTTTAAACAATGGGTGGAATATTTATGAGGTGAAAGCGCATATATACAACCCTATCACAACAGAAAAAAAAATATAATAAACAAATTAGTAAATGTCAAAAACATCTCCAAACAACAACACACGAATAGCCAAGAACACTTTACTTCTTTACTTCCGTATGTTATTTACCATGGCTGTGTCTTTGTATACAAGCCGTGTTGTTTTAAATACATTGGGAGTAGAGGATTTTGGTGTATATAATGTCGTTGGCGGCATTGTTTCAATGCTAAGTTTTTTTAATTCGTCAATGGCTACAAGTACGCAGAGGTTCTTGAATTATGAAATGGGGCAAAATAACGACAAAGGTCTTAGGGACGTGTTTGTGAATGCTGTTAATGCACATTATCTTATCGGTTTTATAACAGTTATAGGTCTTGAAACTGTCGGGTTATGGTTTGTATATAATAAATTGAATATACCTCAAGGTCAGTTTGATGCAGCATTATGGGTATTCCATTGCTCTGTATTGTCTCTTTTTGTCAGCATCATAAGTACACCTTATAATGCGGCTATCATAGCCAATGAACGAATGGGAATATACGCTTACTATTCCATATTTGAGGTGGTGCTTAAACTGCTTATTGTTTATCTGCTTGTTATGATTCCATATAATAAACTAACTGTATATGGATTACTAACGTTAGCTGTAAGTATTTTAATGCAAGTCTTATATTGTATATACTGCATTAGAAACTTTTCTGAATGTAGATACAAGTGGAGTTGGAATATGCAGCTGATGAAAAAGATGTTCTTCTTTTCTGGTTGGATGCTGTTTGGATGTATAAGTGATATGCTTAGCAAACAAGGAGTGAATGTGCTTATTAATATATTCTTTGGACCAGTGTTCAATGCAGCACGTGCAATAGCTGTACAGGTTCAAGCTGCTGTTAATAATTTCGTTACAAATTTTATGACAGCAGTACGTCCACAGATAATAAAGAGTTATTCGGCAGGAGAATTTCAGCATATGTATAGACTGGTTTTCTCATCATCCAAACTTTCGTTTTATCTGTTGTTTGTGCTGACGACTCCAGTTCTCATATATACGGATTTTATATTGCAATTATGGCTAAAGATTGTTCCTGAATATTGTGTTCTCTTTACACGATTGGTTCTTGTAGAACTATTGATAAGTTCGGCTTATGTTCCAATTGCACAAATCAATCAAGCTTCAGGAAAAATTCGGAATTACCAAATGGCAATATCCATAATATTCTTGGCAAGTTTTATTTTGACATATGCTCTATATAAAATAGGAATGCCAGTATACAGTACTTTTATACTTTCAGTTGCTTTGGCGATAGTAGGTTTATTTGTGAGAGTGATTATTCTAAAGCATGATAATGCGTTTCCTGCTTCAACCTATTTGCTTAAGGTTATGTTGCCTTTAATACCAGTTGCAGGATTATCGCTTGTAATCCCAGTGTTAATATACAAATATACAGAAACAACATTTTTGACTTTCTTGTTAAACTCCTTTACAGGTTTTATTTCATCAATTATGGTGATATGGATATTGGGACTTGACAAGGTAGAAAAAAGTTTCATAACGGAAAAAATTAGTAGTAGAATCCATAAAAAATAAATCAGATGATAAAGATAGGAAGACCCCAGGTTAAAAGTGATGCACAAACAGCCACATTATATGCGAATATAACAATCGATGGCGATTGTAAAGGAGTATGGTTCAAGGTTGACAAGAAATTTGAAAACTATCTGTGTTTTGAACGTGGCGATGCTTATGTGATAGCAGTGCTTAACTATGCAATGCGCAATCATCATGATATTGTAAGCGAAGCCCCGCTTTCAGAGGATTTATATTATAATATAGACAAGTATTTGGTTGATGCTATTGCCCAATACAATAAAGATTTTTATCGTCCTCAAATAACAGCAGAGGTAGCTTCCGACCGTTTACCTTGTGCTGGAGCTGTTGCTACTGGTATTTCGTGTGGAGTAGACTCCCTGCATGCTCTTGCCAATCAAACAGCAATGAAGTTCAAAAAGCACAATATCACTCATTTGACATTCAATAATGTTGGAAGTCATGGAGAGGGTGAGCATGCTGAAAAGCTATATCAAGCAAGATTGGAGCGTCCACGAGCTTTCGCAAAAGAGTATGGTTTTGAATTTGTGGCAAGTGATTCTAACTTACAGAATGTGGTATTGCAGAATCATTTCAAGTCACATACATATTCAAGTATGTTTGCTGTGTATTGTTTGCAGAAACTATACTCTGTGTATTATTATGCATCATCTGGATATAAATATCATGAATTCAGACTATTTGATATTCCTGGTAGTTCATGTGGTAGTTATGAGATGCTTTCGCTGCCGTTGTTATCAACTTGCAATCTGAGAGTTTATTCAGAAGGCGAAGGTATGTCACGAATGACAAAACTCAAAACAGTGGTTAAATATGCTCCTTCTTATAAATACTTGAATGTATGTTTGGAGGATGGTGACAATTGTGGAAAATGTGAGAAATGTGTACGTACATTGTTGGGTATAGACGCATTGGGAGCACTTGATAATTATGCAGAAGTGTTTGATATAGATTATTACCGTAAGCACAAAAAGTGGTATTTGCAGCAAATGCTTATACAAATGGCTCACAATAAACACGATTACTTTGAAATGTATCCATATTTCAAAAGTGAAATCACTCTTGATATGCGTATAAAAGTCCTTCCTTATACAATAGAGAATACTATAAGGAAACTTATACCAAGGGATTCATGGTTGTTTAATTTGCTTAAGAAAGTAAAGCGAATCTTGAAATCTTAAAACTATGATAACAATCACAGATAAGTCGCAATGTTGTGGATGCTCAGCTTGCGCCCAGCGCTGCCCCAAGCAATGCATTTCTATGCAAATGGATAATGAAGGCTTTCTTTATCCACAAGTAGATATCAGTAAATGTGTAGATTGTCATTTATGCGAAAAGGTCTGTCCTGTTATAAATCAATATGGTACACGCACTCCTTTGAAAGTTTATGCAGCTAAGAATTCGGATGATGAAGTTAGACGACTAAGTTCATCAGGAGGAATCTTTACCTTGTTAGCCGAACAGACAATAAAGGATGGTGGTGTCGTATTCGGTGCTTGTTGGGATAATGAGTGGAATGTAAAGCATGATTGTGTTGATAATCTAAGTGATCTGCAGAGATTCCGTAGTTCAAAGTACTTGCAAAGTGTAATTGGTGATGTTTATCTAAAGACAGAGCAATTTTTGAAAACAGGTCGTAAGGTGATGTTTACAGGTACGCCATGCCAGATAGCAGGACTTAAACATTTCCTACGCAAAGAATATGATAATTTACTTGCTGTTGAGATTATCTGTCATAGTGTACCAAGTCCAGGAGTATGGCAACAATTCCTAACAACAAGACTGCATACATTGAAATGGAATAAGTCTGATATTAGAAATATCTCGTTCAGAGACAAAAAGACAGGTTGGAAAACTTACTCATTTGTAATAGAAAATAAAGACGGTAACAGCTTTATCGAATTAAGTAGCAAGAATGCTTTTATGCGAGGATTTCTTGCAGACTTATATACGCGTCCTTCTTGTTATGCCTGTCCTGCCAAACAGCTAAAAAGTGGTAGTGACATAACATTGGGTGATTTCTGGGGTATTGAATCTTTGATGCCTGAAATAGATGACGATAAGGGTGTTTCAGCTATAATCGTAAACTCAGACAAAGGAAAGCAAGTATTGCATAATATAAATGTTGAGTTGCATGAAGTTCAATATAATGAATTGACAACAAGAAATCCTGCATTGGTTAAATCTTTTCCAATAACTCCTAATCGAACCGAGTTTTTTAAGGAAGACGGATATACTTTTGAAGAGAAGGTGAAGAGATTAGCGAAGAAACCATTCTCATTGAAAACTTTAGCATATCGTATTGTACGGAAGATTATTCCAAATATGGTTGTGGAAAAGTTAAAACGGTTTCTTAGATAATACAAAACTATAATAACGAATTAATGAAACGTCATGCATATCGTGGAACATCTTTCGATATTCCAGCAAATAAGAAATTTAGGAAGCAGTGTGGTGAATATGATTCTCTAATTCAATTTGAAGAGTGTTGTCATCGTGCTTTGATTGAAAGATATAATGAAGAGAAAGGTAAAGACCATAGTTTGTCTTTTAAGTTGTTTACCCAAAAAATAGCAACTGGAACAAAGGTTAATTTAGGATTCTTTGATTTTGACAACTATGAAAACAGTTTGTATGCCTCATATATTATCTATCCATACGGAGCTTTCGATTGTTTCATACAAGATATAATAAAGGATTTGAAAGATTTCAAGATAAATATCAAAATAGATAAACAAAAAGGTAAAGGAACTAAGCTTTCTCAGCTCCTTAAGCAATTAAAAAAAAGAGGAATTGATGTTAGGATTGAACAATTCAAAATTGATCTATTTGAATATTATCGCTTACGCAGAAATTCAGTAGCCCATATGTTGCCAGAAACTACATACATTAGTTCTTTCAATAAATCAGTAAAGTCAAGACATTTGGTTAGCAAAACTTACCCCAATCAACCTAATGCATTGACATCATATGATAAAATGACATTTGATGACTTTGTGGTTTGTACGGCAAATCTAAAGAATATATCTGATATTATCACACGAACAATCGAAAAGAACATAAATTGGGAAAAAATAGGTAAATCACATCCTTATTGGATTAACTACAAAAAGATAAATGCAATATGTAGTTTTGAAAAACAAAAGAAGATAGATTTTGTTCGAAAGGTTATTGAAGGCAGGTATGGGGTTGAGTTATCTGATGAATTGTGTGAATCATTTTTATAACTGAACAAACAATATGGATTTTAAGAAGAACGATATAGTTCGTTTAAGGAATGAATATTTTGACAAGATAAAATCAAAAATATTTTTCCCTCAAAATCTATTCTTCATAGATAAACTTCTGGATGATGGAATGTCTGTGCTATTGAGAAATGTAGATATAAAAATTCCATCTTCTGAGATATGTCCAGTAAAGATTGATGGTGAAGAGGATAGATTTATATATTATGATCCAGTGATAGCAGCTGATGTGGTACGCCCTGACGAGGCTATAAAATGCCGTCACGTAGACAGGGATGAGTATTATCTTCAGAAAATGAAGAATTGTTTTGACTCGAAAGGTAGGTCTTACTATGACATTCTGAATGAGGAGCATTTTGTATATGTACATGAACTACAGCATAGCAAGCCTTTTATAAGTAGGAATCTAAGAATTAATTATAAGGTGTCACCATTCATTAAGCCTTTGCCTTCTAAAATGAAGTTGGATGCAATTGCAACGGTGATGACTTATAAGAAATATTTAGATACTCAGCATGAGTGGAATAATAGTATAAAGGTCTATATAGAAAAAGAAATTTGTCCATCAAAGATGGTAGCCACATCTGTATATACTGAGAAAACAGCTTATGTGCTGCTTTTCGAAAATGACAATCATTTTGATGCCAAATATGCAGAATTTTACATAAACTCATCAATAGGTAAACTATTCCTTTTAAACAAAACAACGAATGGAAAATTAGAAGGTAATGTAACTATTGCAAATCTTAGAAAGTTAGTAATACGGTGGGTGAATATATACAAAGAATGTTGCGTCTATCTTGAATGTTTAACTCAAGTTATATATGTATATGAAAATAGACTAGGGAAAGATATATCTGCATTAACTGGTTTATTGAGCTTCCTTTCTCAGGTGCGCGATGCGATGGTTATGGAAATGATTATGCCAGACCTTTTCCAAAAGGCTAATTTCTCTGTTTTGAAGAAGTGGAAACAGGATACAGACGCAATAATGCTTGATTTTAATCTTGCAGAAGATACTCCGAATAAACAGATAGAACTCATAGAGAAATTGATAAAAGCTATAGGTTCTAATAATGATGGTATCGTAAATGAAATGGCAAAATACCGGATTTATATGCTGGAATTTATGCGGTTTGCAGAACAAAACAAAACGGATTTATGAGCTGGAGAATTAATCAAATAGAAGTCAAGAATTTCAAGTTCTTCAAAAATACATTCACTTTAAATATTGATAGAAAAAACATCCTGCTTTATGGAGAAAATGGAGCAGGAAAAAGTTCTATTTATTGGAGTGTGTTTACTCATTTTCAAGCTTATGCAAAAGAACAAGCAGAAGCTCAGAAATATTTTACCGCAAATCATCCCCAAAATCTAAGAAATAGATTTGTGAATGAACGTGAAGGCTCTTACATAAAAATAAGTTTTCATGATGGTAATAGCGAAACTAAAAGCATAGTAGACTCTGATGTGGAATACTATCCTGCAAATGAGGAAACGCTGCGCTTTATGCGTGGAACTGCCATGTCGAGTGATTTCTTGAATTACAAGATACTATCTTCGTTATTTGATTTTAAAAATAGTGAAGATAATCAGGTATTCAGTATATTCGAAAAAGAGATTCTTCCATATATTGATTTTGATGAACCATACCAAAAAATAGACGACGAAACGCCGACCAATATATTGAATGCTGGTGAATGGTGGGGATACATCAAGAAAGTTATTAATACAGAAGGAGTTATTCCGCGCAATGAGAAGAAATATTCTAGCTTTAACCGTGGAACTACACAATACAGGGCTTATCAAGAACGCATTTCACTTTTTAATAGGTTGCTTAATAATAAGTTGCAAATTCTTGTTTGGCGAGCAAACGCCATAATAGAAAATGTATTTCATATTGAAGCAAAAATAGAATTGACGGTTAGTGATGCTATATTCAATAGGAATATTGGATATAGAAAATATAGTGCGGCACTTGAATCCCCAAAGATATATCTGAAAGCGAGGATGACTTCGTCGCTATTGGTTAATGATGCGTTGATAGAACATCCGCGTTCTTTCTTTAATGAAGCGAAAATCACATGTATGGCATTAGCCTTACGTTTGGCTATATTGGAAGATCATGCGACTACAGATGAATTCCCTTCGGTTTTACTCATAGATGATCTACTTATAAGTCTTGATATGCCATTTCGTAGAATGATAATAAAACAATTATTGACATATTCAAGTCGTTTTCAAACTTTTATATTTACTCACGACAGAGCGTTTTTTCATCTTGTTATGAGTGAGATAAAACAACTTGGAAAAACCAATGATTGGAAAAGCTTTAATCTTTATGTAAAGAAAGATGATACTGGTTGCCTTCAACCAGCTCTTATTTTAGAGGAAGGTTATATAGCAAAAGCAAAAGCTCATCTCCATATGTTGGAGGTTCCTGCGTCTGTGAATGTTCTACGAAAGGCTGCCGAGAAGATTTTGAAGAACATCCTTTCGCAAAATGAAATCTTACAGATAATCTTTGAACAAGGTTATTGCAACCTAAGCAAGATGATAGAAATATTTGGAAATAGGTATGCTAAATTGTTAGGTTTAGAATCATTGGCTGCACATCTGCAAGATGACCGTAAACTTTTATTAAATCCTTTCTCTCATGATGACATAGAGACTCCTTTCTATCGTAGAGAGTTGGAGAAAACAATAGAAGAAATAGAGCTACTTGGTAGAATACATAAGAATGTTATTGTGGACTATGAAAAAGTAAGAACTGTTGAATACAAAGTGAGGGTAACTAAGAATGGAACATCTAATGAAGTTACCATATTGTTTTGGGAACAATTCAACTCTTTTGAGTACAATGGCAATATTTATTACAGCAATCCCAAAGTTTTTGTTCGTGATTCATATAATGAAGGGCAGATACAATGTAAAGAATGGGGATTAAATAAACTTTTGGATAGAATGTGTCATTATATCGGTCATAACGCAGCAACAAAACAGAAAATACAGGATTGTCTGTATGATATGAGCGGGAATCTATTAATTTAAAGAGATTGAACAATGAAAATAGGAATACTAACACAACCACTTCATGCTAATTATGGTGGTATTTTACAGAATTATGCTTTGCAGAAAACTCTGATTAGACTTGGACATGAGCCTATAACTTTAGATCAAAGATGTAAGGAGTATCCTAAGTGGCGTTTATTTGTTGCTCAACTAAAAGGATTAGTTGCATACTTGTTAGATAACAAACATAATAGGCGGCCTCGTTATGTCTTGTCAAAAGAGGAGGATAGCATCATACGTAAACATCTTATCTCGTTTATAGAGAAATATATTAGGCATTCTTCTAAATGTGCAGGAACCATTGAATTTAAAGCTGAGGCAGAACGATTAGGTATAGATGGATTTGTTGTAGGAAGTGATCAATGTTGGCGCCCATGCTATAATATGTATATAGAAGATATGTTTTTAGCATTTGCCAATAATTTAGATAATAAAAAGAGAGTTGCATATGCAGCTTCATTTGGAACTGACCAATGGGAATTTACTCCCGAGCAAACAAGTGTTTGCTCTGCACTTGCTATGAAGTTTGATCTTATAACTGTTCGTGAAGAATCTGGAGTCGATTTATGCAAGCAGCACTTAGGAGTTGATGCCATACATGTGGTAGACCCAACTTTGCTTCTAACAAAAGATGATTATATTGATTTGATAAAAAACAACAATGTACCTATGTCAGAGGGAACGTTGTTTAATTATGTACTTGATCCATCACAAGCAATGTCATGTTTAATTCGCAAGATTTCACTTGAGACGGGACTTAATTCATTTCAGGTTTTGCCAAAATACAATGAAGATCATCGTACAAAGAAAGATGTAAAGCTAAGGATAGAGGATTGTGTTTATCCCTCACCTTTAACATGGATTCGTGCATTTATGGATGCTGAGATGACTATTGTAGACTCTTTTCATGGTACAGTATTCTCTATTATCTTTAACAAACCATTTTGGGTTGTTGGAAATAAAAAAAGAGGACTGAGTCGTTTTACTTCGTTGCTTTCAATGTTTGGTTTGGAAGACAGATTGATATCCGAGAACGATTTAGAGAAACTAAATTATAATAGGCCTATTGATTGGCATAACGTAAATAAAATGCTTACTCAAAAAAGAGAAAAATCTCTTGAAATATTAATGAAATCATTAGAATAGATATGACGAAAATATCCGTAATAGTGCCTGTATATAAGGTAGAAAAATATATAGGAGAGTGCATAAATAGTATTCTTGCTCAAACTTTCAAAGACTTTGAACTGATACTTGTAGATGATGGTTCTCCTGACAGGAGTGGTGAAATTTGTGACGAGTATGCTAAAAAGGACACTCGCATACGAGTATTTCATAAAAAGAATGGAGGAGTAAGTTCTGCACGTAATTTTGGTATAGATAAAGCTGTAGGCGAATGGCTCAGTTTTATTGATAGCGATGATACAATAGATCTGAATTATTTGACATCTTTATATCAAGGTATTGAATGTGATAAAGATATAGACTTGTCGATGGTTGGATATCGTAATGTTGATGAAAAATTTAATGTGTTATCCATTTGTCGGTTTGATAATGATGAAATTTCTACTGATTTACCGATGCTATTGTCATTAGCAGAAGAAAAGAATATAATAAATTCTCCAGTATGTAAACTATTTAAAAGAAATATTATTATTAATTATGATACTTCCATTAGCTATGGAGAAGACCATCTATTTGTTCTAGAATATATTCGGTATATAAAGACAATCTGCTTATCAAATAAGGTTGTATATAACTATTTTCACCGGTCAAATGGATCTTTGACTAATGCAGTCTGCAATCCTGATAAAATGATTACATATGTTGATAAGGTGAAAAATGCATATGAATCTTTAAATGAAACATTCAAATCTATTGATTATCATAAGATGTATAATCATCAGTTGCACGATCATTTAATTCGTGCGACATATAATCTGATGATTTCTAATACTGAAAATAAGTCAATGTTATTCAACAAGGTCTATTCAATATCCCAACACATACAAACTAATAAATCAACGAGTCCATTCTATATGGTTATGTGGATGGGGTTGCATCTTCCTAAAACATTAAGCTACTTTTTCTTAAAGTTTATATCAATGTCTAAACACATAATTATTTCGTTAAAATGAATAAAATACTAAAAAAACTATTAGCATTTTTATTGGTTTTTACACCGTTTTTGGAACCATATAGGATAGGAGGTGTCACATTAGATACCATGGCTCTCTTTATATCTCTATTTATAGCTTTTATATTTTTGAAGAAGTATGTACAAACAGATTATAGTGCTAAACAATTTTTCTGTTACGCATTAATTGTTCCCAATATAGTTGCAATTGCCTATGGTTATTATATTCATATAACAAGTTCTTTGATAGTGTTGTTGCTGTATATTCTTTGCTATTATAAGATATTTCCCAATGTACAATTGCAATATATAAAAAAGTACTATCGCTATTTAGTGATATTGGTGTGTGTTGTTTTTGTTATCCAAGAGGTAATGTATCAAAGTGTAGGTTATAGATTTTCAGCTTTATTACCATTCTTAGATGTAAGATATGAAGGGATATCTATGCCTGCATTTATTCTTAATCAAATGTATTATCCGAGAAGTAGCACATTCTTCTTGGAACCTTCCCATATGGCACATTTTCTTTTGCCATATTTAGCCTTGTCGCTTGGTGAAAATTCTGCAGGATTATCTCTAAAAAAATACATAGAACCTGTCATAATAACAATAGTATTGTTTTTTTTAAGGTCAGGTTGTGGAATTGTTGGTCTATCGTTTATTTGGCTGTTCTTTATGTTACAGATAAATCTTTCAGGAATTAAAAAAATCATATTTTATATTGCTTGTATAACAGTTGCAGTATATGCTATAAACTATGTTCTTTCGACAGAAATTGGAATTTCGCTTATGAATAGAAGTACAGAACTTCAAGGAGACGGTGATTATGAAAGATCAGGTACAATCAGAATTTTCAGAGGTTTTTATGTATATGGGGCAATGGATTTGTTACAGCAAATATTTGGTGTAGGAACTGGTGGAAGTATTGATGTAATAGAGAATAGTCCTTATTTTATAATGTTCTTTGGTAGTGAACGTTATCTTAATAATTTACAGATGTTATTGATAGGTTTTGGATTGATTGGAACTATACTATTT
>ERZ1034976.1594-NODE-1594-length-17066-cov-51.396273_pt1 | contig 17066 bp, 4 predicted proteins | sample MGYA00520623_ERZ1034976 | MGnify/ENA primary metagenome ERZ1034976 (study PRJEB33766, sample SAMN09781774) | gut metagenome | biome: gut microbiome | host: Homo sapiens | place: Madagascar | study: EMG produced TPA metagenomics assembly of the PRJNA485056 data... | reverse complement strand
GTTCTGCCCTCTATGATACACCACAAACAGCCGTTCTCGGACGGGCTGGGGGGGGTAAAAATTGGTGGATTTATAAATTTATAGTTAACGAAGCTTAAATAAAGGCTTTTTTTTCTTATTTTGAAAGTCCTTTTACTCATTTTTCGCTATATTTGTGGCAGAAAGTATAATTAGATTAATAACAAAAATAGAAATAGTAAACAATAAAATTGACACTTTTTCTATCAACAAAACAACACAAAAGCGAATGAAGACAGACAAAGGACTGCGCATGTTGCTCCTTCTTGTTTCTGCACTATTCATTACTTCAGCATCAGCACAAGACTGGCGCTTGAAAACGAACTTAGCATACTGGGCTACCACAACACCTAATATTGGAGTGGAAAAGAGGTTATCAGACCACTGGTCGCTGGATCTATCCACAGGTTGGAACCCATTTACTTTTCATAAGAACAAGAAACTGAAGCACATTGCCGTACAAACAGAGATGCGATATTGGCTCGACAGCCCGTTCCTGGGGCACTTCTTTGGAGCCAATTTACTCTACTCACATTACAATGCGGGTGGTGTACACCTCCCATTGGGGCTTTTCCCGAAACTCAAGAAGCATCGGTTCCAAGGCGACTTGGGAGCCCTAGGCGTAGTATATGGTTACGACTGGGCGCTCGACAAGGAAAACCGCTGGAATCTGGAGGCGGCTGTAGGTTTGGGAGTGGGAATCACCCGCTATACCCAATACAACTGTTATGGCAGATGCGCCACCGCTGCTGACAAGAAGACGAAAGCTTTTGTAATGCCAACCAAGGTTGCAGTCTCGCTGGTTTACAACATTGGGCAGACAGAGAAATAGGACAAAATCAATTATAAACAAATAAAATTTAGCTTGACTATGAAAAAGTTTATTTATTTTAGCTTTGCAAGTGCAGTGCTTCTTGCAAGTACAGCAGGAATGACTTCCTGCTCTTCAGATTCTATCGAGCCAACAGGTGGCTCAGGTGTGGCAGGACAGGTTGTAAAGACCCAGTTTGTCATTAACATTCCTTATGCAGGAAATGAGAGTGGTGGAAATGCAAGAGTTTCGACACGTATGACTGCGGAAAATACCCAAAACAACAACAACAACTTCTTGGGATTGAAGGATATTGAGATGTTTGCATACGACAACGTTCCTAGCGAGTCGAACCCAACCTCAACTAGAACTATTAGAATCGGAACTCGCACACCAAGTGCCGACAACAATAATTGTCGAATCTATAGCGACATTGCAATCCCTGTAGGAACAAAGAATATGATTTTTTATGCTAAAGCTACAAGAACTAAAACTGTAGCATCGGGGACTGCAAACAAGACTAATTTCGAAGCAGGCTCCTTAACAAATCCTTACACAACATTTACGGATGAAGCCAAGCCTAATTTATCGGAACTCAACTTCAATTTGGAAGCTATCCGTAAGAATGCCGACTTAGACACATATGGCAAAGACATATTGCAGAAATTGAATGATATAGCAAATACAACAGTTGGGGGCAAAAAGTGGTCTGAGACAGGAACAGATGAGTCAGCAGATAAGGATGACAAGATTTTACATTCTCTCTACATCCAGTTTATAAAATTGACTGCAGGTTCTACAACATCAGTAAATAGCTTTATCGAGCACTTGAAGGAAGCGATTGAAAGCCAGGGTGTAAAAACAGATATGGCGGAGGCTATCAAAAATAAATGCACTTCGGTTTTAGGAACCTTCCCTAGAAATTTGGACTTACCAGATGGAGTAGCCAAGGTAAAGTTTGACCCAACAAACGGTTTTACGTTTGAATCAGTTACTGCAGGTACGACCTCGACAGGCAGCAACTTAATAGACTATAAAACAGTCACTTACCCTTCTGAATTGGCGTATTTTGTAAGTTCACCAATAAAGACATCAACAACCGATAAATCAAAAGTCAGTGATTTACCGGCTTATAACGATTGGTTAGCAGGAACAGCGAATATTTGGAATGGATACGATGAGATGGTTAAAAACAACACTCTCTTTGTGGCATTACAAAACCCTGTTCAATATGGTGTAGCATGCTTGAAATCAAGTATCAAATGCGCAAGTACTTCGCTAAAAGACAATGCAAGAAAAATAGTAGGTTCTGAATCAGATAACACCATAACCGTTAATGACAATAGCTTTCCTGTAACAGGTATCTTGATTGGCGGTCAACCTGCAGGTGTTAAATGGGACTTCGAGCCAGCATCTACAATTCAGTCTCGTGATTTTAAATATACCATTTATGATAAAGACATGAATGGCGGTAGCACCTTTACGGCAAAAGCTGTAGCAACAACAACGTTACCATACAACTATACATTAGTATTGGACAACAAGGATACATCTGAAGGTGCAACACAAAGCAATGTTAATGTTGTAATTGAATTAGAGAATAAGGCTGCAGACTTCTATGGAGCAGATGGCTTGATACCAGAAGGCAGCAAATTCTATTTGGCTGGAACACTCGACTTAAATGCAACAAACAGTGTAAAACCTAACGATTCGAAAGTTGACCATGTTTTCGTCAAGGACCATACTACAGTTGCCAACTTCACCATCAAGGACTTGAAGAAGGCATATAACTGTATCCCAGACCTGCGTACATCAAAGATCAACGTAGGTCTCGCAGTAGATCTTTCTTGGAAGTCAGGTATTACATTCGATGTAGAACTTTAATCATTCAACCTTACTGAGCTTTCGCAAGTTACGAAAGTTCAGTGAGGTAGATTTCGCTATTTATAATCCTAATAGAGGACGGAAAATGAGAAAGAAAAAATCATATAGAATATTTCTGATAGCTCTGATGACATTAAGCACTGCTTTCGGTTTGTCTTCATGCATCGATGAAGACATGAGCAAGTGTGGCAAAGACTATAAAATCAAGTATAATCTGATACTCAACACACAGATTCATACCCTCATAGACGTTGACCTCAACATCACCGAAGAGCAGTACATCGCCAACAGACTGAAACAGGAACTCGGCACGGTCTTCACCGACCATGCCCTAGACAACGATTTGTCTTTCTTTATCGGAAAAGATCTCTACCGTCACGAAGCTAACATCATGAATGCCAATTCGGTATCCTATACCATCTATCTGCCTCGCAACAACTACCAGAACCTGTCGCTCGCCAATACCGGAAGCGCAAAGAACGTGAAGATTACCGGTGCAAATGCCTGCAAGGCTCTCTCCCTGGAACAGGAGCAGAAGGATACCATCGACAGTCACAATATCGGTCTGTTCACTTCCCGCCTCACCATCAACGAGGCCGATTTCGAACACGACCTGCAGACCACCCTCTATATGGCAAACTGTGCCGCAGCGGTAGTCATCAACCAGCAAGAAGTGAAACCAGCCGAACTCTGGGGATTCGTAGAAGGAATGGCAACCCACTTTCTCGTAAACGACAGTATTTACTCAACATCCCGAAACACCATCGTGAGAGCCAAGCGAATCAACGAAGCTTCAACAGCCTCAGCCCAGACTCACGATGCTCTCTATGCCGTAAGTTTCCCGTCCAGCAAGGCAGAGTGGCGCTATCACATCATCGCCAAGGTAAACGGGAAATATACAGAAACCATTCTCACGCTGAACGAACCGCTGAAAGCCGGAAGGCTGAAACTGATCAAGGCAAAACTCAAACCCGACGGTTCGCTGGTTGTTACCAATACATCCGTAGGAGTAAGCGTGAAACTCGACTGGAAACCAGGAGGAAGCCACGACATTGACATTTAAGTGAAGAGTGAAGAACGAAGAGTGAAGAATTCAACGGCTATAAAGATTTGATACATGAATCATATTACGAAATACATATTTGCGATACTATCGCTTATCATGCTGGCAGGATGCAGCGAAAGCGAAAAGAACGAGGTAAGACCGATGGATACGTTGGCACCTATCTCGCTCACCCTATCTGTGCCTGACGATAAGACAAAAACACGCATCGGAGATCCAGGAGCAGACACCAACGACAAGGTAGACTGGGACCGGCTCACCATCATCGTTGCCTATAAGGAAAAGACGCAAGGCGACGAAATACACGATGCAGCCCCCCAGAAAATGGTGTATTACGATACCTATACCAAGGACGAATTCGACAGAAAAGCCCTCGTCACCCATGCCACCTCAACCCTATCAGGACCTGATGCCAACGGCTTTCGCACCTATACGATGTATCTGCCGCTAGGCACCTGTTACGTTTATGGGGTTACCTACAGTAACGGAGAAGGACTGAATCTGGAGGAGATGTTAAACCAAATAGAACATAACGGGCAAAACCATGACTCAGACATTTATAATTTACAGATTAGCAACGACTATGCTCATAAAAACGGAGCCATAGACGTAGCCAAGTTTATCAGCGTAGCCACAGGATATGCGCTCAAACTGGACCCAAAAACGCAAATTCTCACCAATGACAGAGAGATAAAAGTAGAACAGAACATCAACGCCAATATCAACACCAAACAATACTGGCGCATGGTACTGGGCAGACTGGCTGCCAAGATTGACATCCAATGGGATGCCAAGGGAGCCTATGAGAAAGATGAAGATGGAAATCTGAAATATACCAAAGTGAAAGTAAGCCAGTTTACTTATCACGGAGAACCGGAAGGAACAACGAAATCAGATGCAGGATGCGGAAGACTCTTCCCTACCCTTTACTATAAGGAAGTAACTTCCAGGACTTCGGTAAGCGGCAATACAACCTTTGTGAACACTTCAGAAATCAGCAAGCGTAACGGAAGAGTTTATCACTATACCTTCCCAGACGGAACCAATCCCCCTCGCCTCACCTTCCAGCTTGATACAAAGAAAGAAGGAACGGCAGAGAGCAAGACATACAACGTAACGTTTGACATGAGCAATCTGAAAGATGGCTTTATCCCAGCTCGCTGGTACAAGATAAACGTAACCATCAAGGGCACCCGACTCGGTGACAATTCAGATATCACGATCAGCAATTTCAATATATAAAACTCTTTTTAGCATGAAAATATATCACACAACATACAGGAAAATCATAGCAGTCCTCATCCTCCTGAGCTGCACCTGCCAACTGTATGCACAGGGAAAGATTTATCGAGTAACTGCGCAGGCTACAACCGGCGGCGACGGCTCATCATGGGAAAAGGCGATTCCATTAAAAGAGGCACTGAGCCGTGCTAAAGCTACCGATGAAATCTGGGTAAAAGGCTATGAGAATACGAACGTTGAAAATATCTACATAGCCCCGAAGGAAGGTTTTGTTCTCCCTTCGGGCGTTGCCATGTATGGAGGTTTCGAAGGAACAGAAACCAGCAGAGACAAACTGTCATTCAGCCGACATAAATATCAGATGACCAACCAGACCACACTGGTGGGCGATATTAATGTAGACGACGAAGCCAATAAGGAGCAGATTATCTATCCAGACAACCCTACCCGAACTGATAACTCTACCCACGTCCTGACCCTTAACGTTGGCGTAACCGATGACAACACGAACGACAACAACACCCCAACCATCGTTTCCGGTTTCCAGATTGGAGCCGGTAATGCCCAAGGTAAAGTTACAGACCCTGACGGAAGAGGTGGCGGAATCTACGTGGTGAACAAAAGCAGCAGAAACAGCGACAGCAATGCCGACAAACGCGCTTTCCAGATTACCCAATGTAACATAGCCAACAACTTTGCGATGCGAGGCGGTGCCATCTATGTGGATGCATCATGCACCAATGCGCTATCTTCCATCAGCTATTGCGGTCTCTTCAATAATGTGGCAGGCCGGCGAGGAGCCAGCGACAACGAGGGAGCCGGAATCTGGGCAGACGGAACGGTAACCATCTACAATACCAACATCAACAACAATACCAACGGTGGAGTACGCCTGTCGGCTACCTCGAAAATCATCAACTGCTCGGTTGTGGCAAATACCGTATCGGCAGTAGACCTGGTAGATGCAGCCCGCACTTCAAACAACGGAGGAGGAGCCGTTTACAATACCGTACTCTGGCATTCCACCGCTGTCAGCAAGGCGGATACCCGTCCTGCCTTCTACAACTGTGCCATGACTGATGTAAAGGTAACCGATGAGACAACCCATACCGACAAGAACGGCAACGTGCGCATCAGCAACCAGAACCACTCTACCGAGCCAGCTGCCTGGTTTGCGCAGAGCGTAGTTTCACTGGGTTACGACTTCTCTTTCCAGAAACTCACCCGACTCATCTACACCTCGTTCGCCTTCGAGGAGACCTCAGCCCTGCTGGGTAAGGGTAATATCAGCTATTACCAAAAATATATCGAGAATGATAATATAGAACAGAAATCTACCGACGTCATGGGCAAGCAGCGCTATGAAAGCAACAACACCATCGACATCGGAGCCTACGAGTATGAACGACTCAAGACGGGAAGAATCAGATACGTAAAAGAAAAAGGAACCGGTAAGGGAACCTCCTGGGATGATGCCATGGGCGATATACAGGACGCCATCAACTCGCTGGCAGATGATAAAGGTACAAAAGGCGAAGTCTGGGTAGCAAAAGGTACATACGTGGTAACCAAGCTCATCGACCAGTCTACGGGTTCACCAACTTCCCTCCTGATGAAAGACGGCATCAGCGTTTATGGTGGCTTTGCCGGAGGAGAAAAAACACGTGCTCAGCGCATTGCCGAATCAGTTAATCTGAAACCATGGGGATGGAATAACGAAACCATCCTCAAAGCCAACGGATTCAACAGGGATGATGCCTCCTGGAGCGAGCAAGATAAAGCATGGAACATAAAGAGCAGTTCCGCTCATGTAGTCTGGTTTGCTTCTCTGCCTGGCGGCAAGGCTTTTTCTGACAACGTGTATTTGGAAGGTTTCACCATCGAGGGTGGAAGCTACCAGGATAAGGACGATTCGATTTACGAGCCACAGCATGGTGCTGGTGTCTATATCAACGATGCCAACGCCAAGATGCGTTATTGTACAGTCCGCTACTGCAATCCAGGCGCAACAAAGACTCCATCCCTGACTCCAAAGGGTGGCGGTATCTACTGTAAGAACGGTATGATCGAAGGTAACCTGGTATATAACTGTTCGGCCTATCAGGGCGGCGGTATCTATATAGAACAAGCCGGATACGTAACCCGAAGCATGGTAACCAACTGCTCAGCCAATCTGGGAGCAGGTGTTTATCTGCATGGCAGCGTATCAGGTCCTGCCTACTATCAGATTCTTTCCACCTCCGTCATCAGCAACAATACCAGTACCCGAAACGGGGCTGTCTATGTAGACGGGCGCGGACTGGTCATCAACAATACCATCACCAACAACTATACCGCCAACTCAACGGATGTTGCCGACCAGGATGCATCCTATACGGGTGGCGTCTACATCAAGGAAAAGGGACTGCTGGCAAACAATATACTATGGAACAACTCATTGCTCCAGAGTTCATCAGCTTCCAAGGCACAGGTTTATGCTGCCAACCCTAGCAAAGAGGGCGTACAGTTCTACAACAACGCCATCTCTGACGTAAGTGCTGCCTCTTGGAATGACACCTATCAGACCGGAACCCTCTCCATCAACAACTATTATTCGGGTAAGGGATTCGTGAAGGGCGAACCAGGAACACCATTTACCAGCGACGATGATTTCAACACGAAACGTGGAGTAATCGGTTCGCTTACCGAGATCAACTACTATTGGGAACTCTACAAAGGAACCCGCCTGCGCAACGAGGGCATCAGCTTTACGCTGCTGCCTAGTGCCTATCTGTACCAGCCCCAGATGGACTTGAGCGGAAAACCATTCAAATCAGTCCCTTCTATGGGTGCCTATATGGCAGAAAACCACGATGTGGTGTTCGAAAAGAACGCAACAACCCAGCGCCTCCGCGTCTATTTTGACCGTTCACAGGAAATTCTGAACGGTACGGGCGAGTCGTGGGAAAAGAGTTATACCTCTGCATCAGTAGATGAACTGATAGAATATCTTGCCACCATAAAGGAAGACGAAGAGGTGGATGTGGTAGTAAACGGCAGCAAAACCACGCATAAGATACATGCCCAGAGCGGATACCAGTTTGAAATCTGTTCCCGTGCGGGCACTTTTGCTCCAACCATCGCTTATATGAACGAAGAGAGCGATGCGAAATCACGTGCATTCCGCATTCAACCTACCGTGCTCCCACTCAACCTGTATGGTGCTTATCCGAAATATGAAATCAACCCAAAGCCTGCTGATACAGACCGCCACCCTATCAAACACCGTACCGAACTGAATGGCAACATCAACGGTACGACTCTGAGCGAAGGACTTTATCACCTGGTACGCATCGAGTCGGGTGCCCGTGTAACCATCAACGGCTATGCCTTTACCCATGCCTATGCAGCGGGTACAGCTTATATGCCATACGGCGGCGGAGTTCTGATTGGAAGTGTGGATGATGCTACAGCAGCGACCAGCGTGAAGTTTGAAAACTGTATCTTCGAAGATAATACGGCGATGAACGGAGCAGCCATCTCTACCATGCCGGATGCCGAGAACGTAAGTCTGGAACTGGTAAACTGCGTTGTGAACAACAATACGAGCGAAGATACATCTGTCAAGCCTTCCATCATCTATCTGAATCCTGCAGAAAACAGCAACAACACGCTGAAGCTCACCCACGTAACAATCGTCAACAACGTGGGTGTGGCACCAGCATACAATCTGGTAAAAGAGACCTCCTTTGCAGCCGGCAACATGCTGAATCTGGGAGGCGTATGGAGTTCATCTGAATGCAACAACAGCCTGGAAAATAATCTTAATACGCTTGGCAAAGAAGGCGCCCTCAACTTTATGAACCCAACCAAGGAGATAGGTGCCAAAATTAATGGAAACGTCTATTACGGAGGCTATGCATCGTTCCGTCCGTTAACCAGTTCCAGTCAGGCAAGTGTCATCATCAACAGCGTGGCTTCGTCACCGCTGAAGACAGACATTCTGGGGGATGACCGCCACCAAGGCGGTGCAGCCGACCTGGGTGCCTACGAAGCGCTGCTGCCAAAGACCGGAAAGATTATCTACGTGCGTTCCTACAATACGGATTATACGAGTGGCAAGAATGCCAACTATGATGATCAGGATGGAAAGCCAGATTTCGATCTGCTGAAGCATACAGACATCTATTATGACGGAACCTCATGGGACAAAGCTATCATCGGCAATGCCATGTGCGATAAGGCTGTACCAAGAAACAACAACCTGTTCTATGTAAAGCAGAGTGACAATACGCTGCTTAGCACCACTATTGACAATACAGATTATAGCCAGGCAGGAGGTAAGTATCGTTCTAAGATAGATTCCTACGGCGATTTCTGGGGAAAGAACTCCGGCAACAGTTATAAAGACGGTTACTGGCACAACTATTATAATACGATCACGAACAATAGAGACGAGCGATATATCAGCGGTCTGCAATATGCCGTAGAAAGAGCTGCAGTACTGAACAAGAATCTCCCTGCAGGCGAAGAGCCTGTTGTGGTTTGGGTAGGCGCTGGCGTCTATACCGACTACAAAGGTTTCGTCATCAGAGACAACGTAAAGGTTTATGGCGGTTTTCCACACGAGGGTTATCCGGGTGAAAGCGACCGCCATCCGCTGCTGTCACAATACGTGCCGGCACGCAAGGAATACCAGGGGTTAGACGTGACAAAATATGAAACCATTCTCCAGATACGCAAGGAATCGCCTGTCTATTTCACCGACAGCAGCAAGGAAATGTGGTATCAGGAAGGCAAACCTGGTGATGGTTCTAAGTATGATTATACCCAAACATTAATCAACAACAAGACACAAGAGCGACACTATGTGCTCTACCAGCCGGATGTCTGCATACCAACCTGGTCACAGACAAATGATGAAACAGGTAACAGATACGGTGGAAACAGCAACCGCTATCCGGGCTCTACATACCCAGATGATAAGTATGTAGAATATAAGAATGCCAAATGGGACGGATTCTCTATCCGTCATGGTTACATCGTCAACTATAAAGATGCCAACCGTGACGGAGGAGCTGGTGTGCGTGTTTTCCGCGGAGTAGAACTGGAGAATCTTATCATCGTAAACAACTTTAATCACGGATCCCGTGTCCGTGGTGGCGGTTTGTATATGGATGGTGAAAACTCCAAGATTTCGAACAGTTACCTGCTCAGAAACCTGAGCATGACTACCAATAAGGAAAACTATGGTGGAGGTGCCTATATGATTCAAGGCACGGGCTACAACCTGGTTGTTGCCAACAACCGTTGTGGAAATGGAGTAGAAAGTTATGGTGGAGGCATTTTCCTGGAGAGTGCCAAGTTCTACAACAACACCATCGCCTACAATATGTCAGCGAATGGTACAGGCATCTACCACTGGCAGGATAAAAGCACCGGAGTTGCATCGCAGCTCTCACTCTACAATTGTCTCATTTATGATAATCATAATGGAGGCAAGGAGGTGGCTGATCAGGTAAATTCCCTGGCATGGGACAAGATGAAGCCTTCTCACAACTGTTATATGAACAGTAGCGATGATAACAACAAGTTCCTTGCCGAGGATGGAAACTTCACCGGACCAAATCTGGATTTTCCATTTGAAGACAAGACCTACGAAAGTGGAAAGGAAGGGAATTTCCGCTTCCGTAATGCCCGCCTAACCAATAACTTCCGTCTGAACGAAGCGGATGATTTGGCTGGCAACAAATGTCTGAATGGCGGTTCTACTGATGTAGGAACAGGTGTCAAACTTCCGGAAACCGATATGGACTATACCGACCGTATCAAAGACTGCCAGATTGATATCGGCGCCTACGAGGCAGATAATACCGCTAACATTGCTGCTCAGGAAAAGAAAAACAGCGAGGGTAAGGTGGAAGCCTACGTTTACTACGTAACCCAAAACGGTTATGGTAACCGTAGTGGCGACAGCCCTGCCAACGCTGCCTGTGCAGAAAAACTGCAAAGCGTACTGACCCAAGCCGGCAAGAAATTTGCAGACGTAAACAAAGACTTGAAGCTCGGAGCCGACAACCAGAATAAGGATGACGACAAGGCTATAAAGGTTTATGTGAAGGTAGCCGGTTATGAGGCAGACGAAAGCGGAAACCGTTTCGTTTATCATGCCAACACCTTGGCTGACCCGACCGTTCCACAGAGCTATACCTTCCTGATTCCTAACGGAGTTTGGCTGATGGGTGGATACAACGAGGGTACGCAGAAGAATGGTGTACCGGATCCAACCACCTACAACTGGGACAAGGACCAGCGCGACTGCATCAGATATCAGACCATACTGAGTGCCAAGACTCAGGTGAAAGAAGGAACTACCGTTACCCAGGAGGTGAACGGTTACCACACCGTGACCTTCGGCAAATGGCCTTCGGGAGAAATAGACACCTACTTCAAAGATGCCGTTGGCTACCGTGCTGTGGTAGACGGTTGCCGACTGATTGATGGTAATGCAACCGAAAAGACAGGTTATAACAGTATGGGCGGTGCAGCCATCGTACCAAGAAGTGCCCATGTGCGCAACTGTCTGATTACCGGTTGCCAGGCAACCAAGGGCGGTGCGCTCTATCTCCTGAAGGGAGGTATTGTGAGCGGCAGCGTCATCACGAGAAACTCTGCAACAGATGGTGGTGCCATCTATGCTGCACGGATCATCAGCAATAAAAAGAAGTATCATGCCTATGTGATTTCCTGCACCATAGCAGGCAACGAGGCAACTTCTGCAGGTGGCGGCATCTACCAGGAAGACTATGCGCTGATTAGCGGTAACTCCGTGATATGGGGTAACTCAGCAGCCAGCGATGAGAACATTAGTGGTAAAACAGATCTCCAAGACGCAGATGTCCTGCAGGATGCTAAGCTGCAAGCCCAATTCTACCCATATGACTACTGCTTCGTTGAAAAGATGAATTTGCCTGCCAACGTGATGAATACAACGATGACCAGCGATTTGGATACCTATTTCGCCAGCAACGGATATTACTATCCTCGTGCTTATTCACCTTTGATTGGTAATGGTATAGGTGCAGCATACATCGCGGGTTGGAAGAGCTATGGTGTTTCCGACTACGATATTCTGGGCAACACCAGACATCTGAGTAAGCGCCAGACAGCGGGAGCATACGCCCTCGATTTGCCGGAAATCAACAAGGATAAACTTCTGACCCGCCTCTTTGTTTCGAATGAAGGTGGAGAGGAAGTGAGTGATGAACTGAAACATAAATACTACGGTCGTTCATTCCTCACGCCTTTCAACAGTCTGGATGCTGCACTCGACTATATCGAAGAGGTTCGCAAGCAACCTGCTGAGGGTAAACCTCTGGCTACGGAGGCAACTCACTTCGAAATTCTGATGACAGGTGGAACATATAAGCCTAGTCAGATTAGAAAAGATGTATCAGATGCACAGACCAACAACGACCGCCGTTTACAGAGTTTCACCATACCTGTAAACGTAGATATCTATGGCAGTTTCTCTGTGGAAGACAATTACTCATCTGATCCTGAGGGTGCTGTTGCTACAGAAAGTTTTACCAGCCTGGATACTATAAGTTTGCGTCCAAACTTAGATATCAAAGTTATTCTGAGTGAGCGCAACGAGAAGCATATGGCAGACAACAACAAGAATGGACTGATAGACCCATGGGAATTTAAGAATCCTACTATCTTCTCAGGTGACATCAAGGAATCTGAGAAGGAGCGAAAGGTGTATCATGTGGTTTACAGTAGAAAGAAGACTACAGGAACTTCTGCAGAAAATGTAAGCGATAATGTTGTGCTCGATGGTATTACGATTATGAATGGTGAAACCATGACCGAACTTAAAACCAATGAAAATACAGGTGGCGAGATGGACGAGATTGGACGTGGTGGAGCCATCTACACCGATCGTGTTCACTATACGCTGAACCGCTGCCGTCTGATCAAGAATACCGGTCTGCACGGTGGAGCCATCTATGCCAACAACGCCAGTTTCGACATCATCGGCAGCTACATAGGCGGTAACAGGGCCATCTCAGAAGAGGCTTCTGCCACCAATGCTATAAGCTATCCGGGAAAAGGTGGAGCCATCTATCTCTACCTGACAGAATCGAAGAATGGAAATCTGCATATCGTCAACTCGCTGATAGCCAACAACGACGTTACATCGGGTAATTCTCTGAGTAATGGTACTCCTACCGGCGGTGCCATCTACATCCGAAGAGCAAACGATGCCGGAACGACAGGATTTTATCACGATGTCAACATCACAAACAGCCTCATCGTCAACAATAAGGCGAAGCAGGATGGAGCTATCCACATCGAGAACCAAAGCAGCACCATTACACCTATATTATATAATACTGTAATCTGGGGTAACGAATCGCAGAATTCTGAAAAATCTCTGAAGAGAGACCACATGAAACACTGTGCTTGGGATGAATTGCCTGCAACCTTAAACAATGGTTCTGCTCCATCAACAGATGACGGCAACATCATGTTGGGCAAAGATAACCTGGCGGTCAATGGTCCGTGCTTCGCTTCTCCTTCTACCACTAAGGGATATGCTGGCTACAGTTTGTCAGACCAGTGGAATCCAAGAGCCATTTCTGTGCTTACGGACGCAGGATATGGTGAAAAAGATAAAAACGATGCAAACGAAACAGGTGCATACAAGGCTTGGTGGGATGTTCACCAGGAACGTCTAGACAAATATGGTTATCCGACAGAATACATCCGTTCTACTGATGCTACAGATTATCTGCGCTATGTAGGTCCGATAGACGAGAATGGTATGGTTAGCAGAAAGCCTATCGATATTGGTATGTACGAGTTCCAGTACGTATTCAAACTCACCGACCGCGACCAGTTGTACATTGGTACGGAGCAGAAGGGAAAAGGAGATGGCAGCGATTGGGATAATCAAAGTACCGACTTGCGTGGTGCCATCATTGCCATGGCAAATGCTACCGGCAAGGAAAGTACTCATGCCCACAAGAAAGTGTATGTACGTGGTGGCACCTACTACTCACCAACCTATTCCGGTAATAATGATGCCTTCACCCTCTTTGTTAACAAGGGAGAGAACGCAAGCTTCGTACAGTCGCTGGAAATTGTGGGTGGATGTACCGGAAAAGAGATAGATGGTAAGGAAGAACAGGATTTCAGTAACCCATCTGTAATCATCGAAAACCCTGCCAAGAAGGGGCAAACCAATGTATTGCTCAACATCACCACCAATGGTAAGCCTGTAACCCTATCAGGTTTCACATTTACCAATGAGAGCGGTATGGGAGTAAAGGCTTTGATAAATAAGGATAATGGCGGAACGGGAAATGAATTGAAGGTTCATCATAGCGCCTTTAGACACAATGGTAAAGCCGGAATGGAAGTTGACAACACTTTAGGATGTGGAATAAACATGTGGAATGTATTGTTTGCTGACGGAAAAGATGCCGGACTTACAATCACAGGTTCACAATCAGCAGACATAACAAACGCTACGTTTGTCAACAACAAAGGACGAGGTGTAGAAGGAACACGCAGCATTTACAACTCCTTAACTTGGAACAATGGAGACAATAAGATAAAAGATAGCGACACTAAAAATGAAGCAAACAATAACATTGCTTTCCCTGAGAATACAGAAAACGGAGATGTTCTGAATGGTCCTAACTTTGTTGATCCTATAAATGGAGACTACAGAATTCGCCCTAGTTTCAAGTTACTCAATAAAGGAAGCAATAGCAAGTATCAACAGAATGTTGGCTTAAAGAAGGGAACAAATGATACAGAAACTTTTGCCGCAGAAAAGGACTTGGCAAATATAAGCCGTCTGATTGGTGATAGTATCGACATCGGTGCTTACGAGTGTGATGCCAATATGCAACCTATCATCTACGTGAATACAAGTAGCGCAGTAAACGGAACGGGCGAAAGCTGGAAATCTCCAAGCAACGACCTGAAGGATGCTATCAGTCTGGCAGAACTCTATGCCAACAAGCATGAAGGTTATGGATACGTCTTTGTAGACAGAAATCTGCAAGCCACGGCCATCAACATCAATATGCCGGGCGTAAAGATGTATGGGTCCATGAACGGCGAGACCAGTACGACAACAGACTTAAGCACACTGACCAAAATTGAGACTGTGGTAAAGGATCTCTTAAGGCAAAGGACAGGCATCATTGAAGCCTCAACCCAGTCATCTATTAAGGGTCTGACCATCGACAATCAAGGAATAGAAAACAGCAAGGTGAGTCTGGTGGATGGTTTCAAGATTACGGGCAACGTCAGTCTAAAAGGCAACAGCATGCTCTCTACCTCTGTCCTTGATGCAACCACAAACGTAACTGGAGATACAGAAGGTTTACTCTACAACTGTCTGGCATTAGGAACCGTGAAGGATGTGAAGTCTGTCAATGTAACAGCTTACGGCGCATTGCCATCAACAACGGGTAGTGCTGCCAACAGATTTGCAGTATCTACCTATAATGAATATAATAAATATGTAGAAGCAGATTACTGGAAATACCAGCTTGACGAGACATCAGCCGACATCAACGCTAACACAGACGCAAGCAAAACCCAAGGATGCATCGACAAGGTGATGCACGGCCATGATCTTGCCGGCAATCTGCGCATCAGAGACAATGTTGACAACGGATGTTTCGAGACTTGGTATCTGACTGTTGACAAGAAGATAGATGATACAGATTATCCACATGGTAAATCGGTGGTTTACGTCATGGAAAAGGATAAGGAGCTGATACTCGACAACAATTTCTATAATGAGTCGAACCCGTTCAGCCCAGGCTTCCTGCTTCTGAAGTACCATTCCGGCTTGAGAGGAAACAACGGTTATGTTGACCTCAACAACTTTGCGGTAGAAAGAGAACTGAGGAAAGGAACCAACCTCTTTATGATGCCGTTCGATGTGACCAAGTGTGATTTCATAGGCACAAAGGATCATAAGGCGGATCTTACTTTCTACCAATACCATGCCGAAGAACGAGCCAACTACGACTTCAAGTTCGGCACAGACTCCGTTTGGGGACCTGTAAACTACAGCCAGATTAACAACAGTACAGGTTTCAGAGTAGATGCCGGTAAAGAAAACATAACCATACGCTTCTACGGAAACGAGTATAACGAGCAGGATGGAAGCCAGGACAGCAATAAGCAGGGCTACATCACCTTGAAGCAGAACAACAACCAGCAGCCATGGTCGGAAAGCAAGGCTGGCGGTTTGAAGTTCACCCACAAAGAGAACATGGGTTGGAATCTCTTCGGTTCGCCTTACCTCTGTGCCATGAACTTTAGTGATATGGAATACGGCAGAGTCATCTACACTTACGATGCGACGAAGGGCTATACAGCCATCAACACCGATGCTGATGCCACAAACAGCACAACAAGCGGTTATATTCCTGCCATGGATGCCATATTCACTCAAACTGCTACGCTGGACAATACGGAGACGATAAGAGTGAAACATTCGGACGCAAAGGATGGAGATGAATACGCTTCAAACGCCAGAATGCTCAATATCGCCATCTGCAAAAGAAGCGAAACGGCTACGGCTGAAGATCATCTCCAACTGGCTGCCGTACCAGCTCAGGAGGCGAAATCGGACTTCGACCTGGGAAGCGACGGAGTGAAATGGATGATGAGTCTCAATCCGCAAATTTATGCAACCCGCAACGGTGGACGCTACTCACTCCTTTCAGCCGTAAGTATCGAAGCAGAACAGACTATCGGAGTCAGTCTGCCGGAAACCGGTGAATACTCCATCAGCATCCCTGAAGATTGCGATGCCAGCGAATATGAAACCGTTTGGCTGAAGGACAAGGAAACCGGAAAGGCGGTAGATCTGAAGGATGGCTGTTATCCATTCTATGCTGCCCAAACTGGTGAGATGAACAACCGCTTCAATATCAGTTTCAACCGCAAGGAGACTGACATGAAGGCAGACATCGCCATCATTCCTAGCGGCAACTATCATATCCTGATAAAGGGTCTGAAACAGAACGA
>ERZ1034976.1586-NODE-1586-length-17110-cov-56.844327_pt1 | contig 17110 bp, 8 predicted proteins | sample MGYA00520623_ERZ1034976 | MGnify/ENA primary metagenome ERZ1034976 (study PRJEB33766, sample SAMN09781774) | gut metagenome | biome: gut microbiome | host: Homo sapiens | place: Madagascar | study: EMG produced TPA metagenomics assembly of the PRJNA485056 data... | reverse complement strand
ATGTTCAATTCAGTTGTTTGCTTTCCTAATTAAGTTTTCGGACAGCCTCCCCCTAGAATGATATTTGGTATTTCCTGAACGATTTTTTCATTATCTTTTAAACGAATTGTCATCGCAATCGTCTATAATAACGTAAAAAGAGCAGAAATGCTGAGTTTTTAGGGAGATTCATACCGCGAAATAGGGATTTTTCTTATCGTATTTCCGATTTTTTTGCGAACTTTGCACCCGAAAGAACAATAGGAAGTATTGGGTATATATAAATAAGAGTGATAAAAATAAATATATAGAAAGCAATGAAAAAGGTATTTCTTTTGGCTGCCCTCGTGCTCGCATGCACAGCTGGCAGCAACGCAAGCGCTATGAACGAGGCAGCGCTCAATGCCTCAATGTCTGAGATGATGCCGGTTAAGAAAACGGCTAAGAAGACAACAAAGAAGACTTCAAAGAAGACTACGACCAAGAAGACTTCTACAAAGAAAACAACTTCTGCAGCATCTAACACAACAGCAGCGACAACAACAACTGCTGCTACAACAACCAGCAATGCTGCCGCTTCTACCAGTGCAACCAGCAATGCTGGTTCTTCCATAGCAGGTATCTTGGGTGCTGTACTGGGCGGAAACTCTAACAGCAGCAGTTCTGCAGGTAGCAGCATTATCAATGGCATCCTGAATAATGTAATCGGTTCAGGTACCTTCAGCAAGCAGGATCTCTGTGCCCATACCTGGAAGTACAGCAAACCGGGATGTGCCTTTACCTCTGAGAATCTCCTGGCAAAGGCTGGCGGTGAGATCGCAGCCAACAAGGTAGAGGAGAAGTTGGGTGAGTATTACAGCAAGTTTGGTTTCAGCGGCTCAAATACCTATTTTACCTTCAATACGGATGGAACTTTCGCTGCCAAGATTGACGGCAAGTCATGGCAGGGTAATTATACTTTTGATGAGAAGACTCATGCCATTCAGATGAAGGGATTGATCTTGAGTATGTCGGGCTATGCTACGAAGACTACCAACGGCATCAGCTTGCTCTTCGACCAGAAGAAGTTGCTCAACCTCATCAAGACCATCGGTTCCCTCAAGGGTAATTCTACGCTCAGCGCTCTCGGTACTATCGCCAACAATTACGATGGTATGCGTGTAGGTTTCGAGATGACTAAGTAATTTGAAGGATAGAATCCCCATATCCGAGCCTTCTGTTGGAGGGGCTCAGTAGATGATAATCGCCCTGTAAGAAGGAAAGCATCTTTCAAGCTATGCTTTTGCTTCTTGCAGGGCGATTTTATTGTTTATTCAAGTTTCGCAAGTTCAGTTGTTTACTTTACGCTCAGTTTCATTGTCTTTACCTCCTTGCTGTTGGTTCCTATCATAATCTGGAAGTCGCCAGGTTCTATCACGTGCTTCAGATCTGAGTTGTAGAACTTGAGCATATCTGGGGTGATATCAAAGCTTACCTCCTTGCTCTCACCTACTGCCAGATGGATGCGCTGGAAACCTTTCAGCTCCTTTACAGGACGGGAGATGCTGGCTACCATATCACGGATGTAGAGTTGCACAATCTCGTCGGCATCGCGGGAGCCGTTGTTCTTAACGGTGACGCTAGCTGTAATCTTCTTGCCATCCTGCCATTCGGTAGCCTCCTCATTGCTGATGCCGGCCTCCTGGCTGCTCAGGCGGAAGTTGCTGTATGAAAAGTAGGTATAGCTCAAGCCGTAACCGAAAGGATAGAGCGGACCATTGCTTACATCCAGGCAGTTGCTGGCGTACTTGGCAAACTTCTCATTATCGTCTGCTACAGGGCGACCGGTGTTCTGATGGTTGTAGTAGAGAGGCTCCTGACCGGTAGTCTTAGGCATCGAAGTGGTGAGCTTACCCGATGGCGATTTGTCGCCAAAGATAACATCGCAGAGTGCATCGCCCATCTCTGAGCCTCCAAACCATACATTCATGATGGCTGGTACATGAGCATTCTCCCAGGTAAGAACCGTAGGACGGCCCGCAAAGTTGAGGAGCACTACAGGCTTGCCCGTCTTCAGGAGTTCGGCAAGCAGTTCGCGCTGTACGTCCGGCATCTCCAGGTTGGTACGGCTACCGCATTCGCCGCTCATCTCGGCACTTTCGCCCATAGCACATATAATGACATCTGCCTCTTTAGCAATCTTCAGTGCTTCAGCCTTCATTTCGGCCTCGTTGCCCCAGTTTATCGGCTTGCCGGATTCGCCGTTTTGCTGCAGCTCCTTATTGCGCCAGATATTGCTTCCCTGGGCGTATAATAAGGTGGCTTTTCCGGCAAGTGCATGCTCCATTGCCTCCTTGATGGTGGTATATTTAGATGGTGCCTGTGCCACGCTCCATGTACCGGCTATGTTGTTTCGGGTGTCGGCAAGCGGACCAATCAGGGCTATCTTTCCTTCCTTTTTCAGTGGCAGGATATTTCCTTCGTTCTTCAGAAGCACGAAGGTCTCTGCTGCTACATCGCGGGCTGCCTGACGGTTCTCTGCGGTATAAATCTCGCTCTTGCTGCGCTTGGTGTTGCAGTAGCGGTAAGGGTCGCTGAACAGGCCCAGTTTATATTTCGCTTCCAGAATGCGGCGGCAGGCGATATTCACATCTTCCTCGCTCACCTTTCCTTCTGCTATGCTCTTTGCCAGATGCTTTACGAAGGCGCTGGAACACATGTCCATATCGGTACCCGCCTTCAGTGCCTGTTCTGAAGCCTCCTTGAGGTCTTTTGCCGTTCCGTGCTGCAGAATCTCGGCGATAGAAGCGTAATCGGTAACAACGAAGCCATTGAATCCCCACTGCTTTCTCAAGACATCGGTCATCATCCATTTGTTGGCTGTAGCAGGTATGTAGTCGATAAGATTAAATGAAGACATCACGCTTCCTACGCCTGCCTTCACCACAGCCTCGTAAGGTGGCAGATACTGGTTCATCATGCGCACGCGGCTCATATCTACCGTGTTATATTCCTTTCCGCTCTCAACGCCTCCGTATAGGGCAAAATGCTTCAGACAGGCCATGATGCGGTTGGCTCTCAGAATCTCTTCTGTGCGCATATCCACGCCCTGGTAGCCCTGGGTCATCGCTGCTCCCATCACGCCGCTCAGGTAAGGATCCTCGCCATTTCCTTCGCTGATTCGTCCCCAGCGGGCATCGAGTGCAATGTCTACCATAGGAGAGAATGTCCAGTTGATGCCGTCGGCACTGGCTTCCTTGGCCGATACTTCGCCTACCTTCTTCATCGCCTCGGTATCCCATGAGCAGGAGAGGGCGAGAGGGATAGGGAACATCGTCTCGTAACCATGAATCACGTCCATACCTACGAGCAGCGGGATGCCCAGACGGCTGTTCTTGATGGCGATTTCCTGCAGAGCCTTGATTTTATCGAGCCCTTTGATATTGAAAACTCCGCCCATGTTGCCCTGGGCGATATCGCCGCCTACCTGAGTATCAAGTGCGCCGCCGGTGGTGATGTCGCCAGCTACCATCAGGTTCAGCTGGCCAATCTTTTCCTGTAGCGTCATCTTCGCCATCAGTTGGTCGATATACTCCTTCATGGGTAGAATCTTGCCTTTCTTGGTTGTGGCAGTTACTTTTTTCTTAGGGGCTGCGGTATGGGCGAAAGTAGGTGCTGCCATAGAACCAGCCAAAAGAAATGTGAGTGATAAAAGTGCTGTTCTCATTGTTTATTATGTTAATTGTTATTTTTATGTTTATCTTATGCAAAGATAATAAAAAAGATGATACGATGCGCGATAGAAATGTTAAAATGTGGATGAATTTTTCTTTTTAGATAGGAATGTGTCTGATAATGAGATGGATAAGAAAATGGAGAATATATAAAAAGTGGATGCGGTATAGACGAAAAATACGAAGAAATCTACATTTCTTCTATATTTGATTTGTCGTTTCCGATTTTTTTATTACTTTTGCACATGAAACCTCAAGAAAAGAGAACAATCTAAACGTAAAAAATTGATGTATCGCGTAAATGAATTATGGGAAAAGGCATTCTTCTTGCTCTTGGTCTTGATGCCTCTTTCTTTTTCTGCAAAAACAACAGATAACAGAGAGCAGCTTTTTCAGAGTCTGGACAACGCCATTGCCCATTCGGCTGATTATGTGAAGGTACGTGAAGCCCGAATTCGCGATTGGGAGCAGAAGCTGAAGACCGCCAGGCGCCTAAGCAGTAAGTATGATGCCAGCTTTGCGCTCTTTGAGGAATACCGCTCCTACAAGAACGACATGGCGCTGAAATACATCAACCAGTGTATGGAACTTGCCTTCAGAATGGGTGATAAAAAGAAGGTGGGAAATGCCAAGGCGCTGCTTGCTTTCCAGGAATCTACCACGGGCGATTATGCCGAATCGTACGACCTGCTGAAGTCTGTCAATATCGCTGATCTTGATGCTGAGGGCAAACGCAACTACCTCTGGGCTTGCCAGCACCTGTATGGCGAGATGGCATATTATTCCAACGTTCCTTCCTTGAAGAAATATTATGCCGGCAAGCATAATGCCTATCAGGCTGCAATAGATAGCACATTCAGCCATGATGATGACCTTTATCTGCAGATGCAGGAGGTGAGGGCACGCGATGCAGGCAATATGAAGGAGGCTTTGCGATTGAGCGATAAGCGGCTGGCGATGACGAAACCGGGCACCCATCAGTATGCCATCGTACAGTTTTATCGCGGCTTGACCTACAATCAGTTTGGCGATGAAGAACAGTTCCTCCGCTGCCTCTTGCGTTCTGCTATCTGCGATGTCCAGTTGGCAGTGATGGACCAGGGGTCGCTCTGGGAACTCGCCAATCTGCTCAACGCCGAACCGGGCGAGCAGAAGCGCTCTCATGAGTATATCAAGTTTGCCTGGAAGTCGGCTACCGTTTTCAATACGCCTATCCGCAGCCGCCAGATCATGCCTGTGCTCACGCAGATTGAGGAGGGATATCAGAAAGAACTTTCTTCGAGCAACCAGCATCTGCGGCTCATGGTAGCGTGTTCAGCCTTGCTTCTCTTTGTGGTTATGCTCTTGCTCTACTATGTCAACAAGCAGCGCAAGCGCATTGCTGCGGCCCATCATAAGCTGAAGGAAACCAACCATGCCTTGCAGTTGGCAAATGAGCGTCTTAACGAGATGAACCAGTCACTCAACGAGAGTAACAAGATGAAGGAAGTATATATTGGTCGATTTCTGCGCCTTTGTGCCATCTATGTCGACAAGATAGAGACCATGCGCAAGCGAGTAGTGAAACTGGTGAAGGCTAGAGAACTCAACAAGTTGCTGGAGCAGATGCAGGCTGGCGAGGCCTACATGGGCGAGCTGTATGAGTATTTCGATTCCGCCTTCCTGAAGCTCTTCCCTGACTTTGTTGAGGAGTTCAATGCCCTCTTGAAGCCTGAAGAGCGTATCGTGCTCGAAGATGACAGCCATCTTTCTACCACCCTCCGTATCTTTGCCCTTATCCGTCTGGGCATCGAGGACAGTTCTAAGATTGCCGAGTTCCTTCACTATTCTGTGAACACTATCTATAATTATCGCGCCAAAATCAAGAATAGTGCCATCTGTGACAGGGAAGAGTTCGAGCAGCGTGTGAAGCAGATTGGCATGAAATAAGCCTTTCTGGGCGTGATGGCGCAAACTTGCGAAAATTCAGGAGTAAATGCTGCAGATACCCATGCGCCCTGTTTTAGGGTGTCAAGTGGGTTAATCTTCTGATAATCAAGATATTGATATTTTGGAAAATCCACGTTTCTACAAGTTTGTCGATAGGATGAAAAGCAGGGGAATACAATAAAAGTTTGTTACGGCGTTTCACCGTAACAAGCTTTTATGCGTTATATTTATTTCTTCCCTCCGTTCAATTTCTCAGAATCGAATCATTCTTTTTAAAAGAGCTCGAAGGCTTTCTTGAGCTTCAGGTTATCGGCTGCATTACCAACAAGAGCCTCAAACTTTCCGGCTTCAGCCTTCCAGGATGAAGATGCCTCATCGTAGAAACTGAGGGCCTCTTTGCTGATGGTGATGCTGATATCCTTGCTCTCACCTGGCTGGAGATAAACCTTCTGGAATCCCTTCAGCTCCTTCTGAGGGCGGTCTACTGATGACTTGACATCGTGGATGTAGAGCTGAACCGTCTCGGCTCCGGCACGCTTACCTGTATTCTTTACGTTTACGGTAAAGGTGATTGTGCCGTCCTGCTTCATCTGTATCTTGTCGCTGCGCAGATTAGAGATGGCAAACTGGGTGTAGCTCAAGCCGTGACCGAATGCAAAGGTAGGCTTGATGCGCTCCTTATCGGTCCAGCGGTAACCTACATAGATGCCTTCCTTATATTCCTCATCAATGATGTTGCCCTTCGTGCCGGCTCCACCTTTCTGGCGCCAGGTTCCCGGGTAGGTATTGAGTGCATGAGCACCTGTTTCCTTCAGCGAGTTGACCCATGTAAACGGCAACTTACCGCTAGGGTTTGCATCGCCTGCAAGGATGCTTGCAAGGGCTTCGCCGCTCTCCGAACCGATGAACCAGCCCTGTACGATGCCGGCAACCTTAGCCTTCCAAGGCATGGCTACCGCATTGCCCGAGATGTTGACATAAACGAAGTTTCTGTTTGCCTTAGCCAAAGCCTCAATCAGCTTATCCTGATGGTATGGCAACTCATAATGCTTGCGGTCGTGACCCTCACAGTCCTGGAAATCGCTCTTGTTCAGACCGCCAAACATGATGACATAATCGGCAGTCTTGGCTTTCTCTACGGCTTCGGCTATCAGTTCAGCCTCGCTGCGCTTGTCTTCCAGGTTCTGACCGGTTGTAACGCCATTGTAGTTGCCCGTTACATCGCCCACATATCCGCGGGCATAATCTACCTCGATGCCGTCCTTGCCCAAGCGCGTCTTCAGGCCATCGAGAGGCGAAATCTCGCGCTGTACCTTGAGCGAAGATGAGCCTCCGCCTACGGTCATCATCTTGATGGCATTCTCGCCTACTACCAGTACGCGCTTAGCCTTCTGGGTGTTGATAGGGAGCACATTGTTCCTGTTCTGGAGCAATACGATGCCTTCCTCAGCAATCTGTCTGGCAGCTGCATAATGGCTCTCTGAGCAGAGGAAACCATGAGGACGGTTCGGATTCATCGTGGTGCGATAGAAGAGGCGCAAAACGCGGCGCACCTTATCGTCCAGTTCCTTCTGGGTGAACTTGCCTTCCTGTATGGCCTTCATGTAAGGCATGGAGAGATAATAGTTGTCGTAGGCATTGGTAGCACCCATCGTAAGACCGTCTGTCCAAGTGCCGAACTCCATATCCAGCCCGTTCTTTACAGACTGCTCCAGGTCGTGAGCACCGCCCCAGTCGCTCACCACGACACCATCATACTTCCAGTCGCCCTTCAGAATCTTGTTCAGGGTCCACTGGTTGTGGCAGTTGTGCTCATTCTTATATAGGTTGTAGGCTCCCATGATACCCCATGTCTTACCCTTCTCAACAGCCGCCTTGAAGGCAGGGAGATAGATTTCGTGGAGAGCACGGTCGCTGACGATTACGTTGACCTGATGGCGGTATTCCTCATCGTTGTTCAGACAATAGTGCTTTACGCAGGCTGATACGCCCTTAGACTGCAATCCCTGGATATACGGCACTACCATGATGCTTGCCAGGAACGGATCTTCGCCCATATACTCGAAGTTGCGGCCGTTGAGAGGCGTGCGGTAGATATTGACGCCAGGCCCCAGAATCATGTCCTTGCCGCGATACAGGGCTTCTTCGCCCAATGCTTCGCCATAGATGCGGCTCATCTGCGGATTCCATGATGCGGCAAGACAGGTGAGGGCAGGGAAGGCTACACAGGAGTCGTTGGTCTGACCAGCCTGTTCCCACTCATCCCACAATACGTCAGGACGCACTCCGTGAGGTCCGTCATCCGTCCAGAAGTCAGGAAATCCCAAGCGTGGTACACCGGCTGATGAAAACTTGCTCTGAGCATGGATGATGCGTATCTTCTCTGCCAGCGTCATGCGGGAGATGGCATCATCGATGCGCTGCTCTACCGGCTTGGTCTGGTCGAGATAGACTGGCAATTGTCTGGTAGTCTGCTGTGCCTGAGATGGAGCGATGGCTGCAACCGACAGGACACATGATAAAATGAACTGTTTCATAAGTAATGAATATTTATTATGGTTTGTTTATTTCTCGCAGTTGTTTGTTATGCACACCGCCTCTCACGTTTTTTGTGCGTTTTAGGCGTATATGCTCATTCATCTGCAAAATTACTAAATAAATAATGAAAAAATGGTGGGTGATAAGTGAAAAGTGGATGGGTGTAAAAAATATAGCTTTTGTAAGCCGCTGATAATTAAGAAGATAATTAGTCTGTAGCGCGAACGAAAAGTGGCAGAGTGTGAACACTGAAAAATACTGATGTAACTTTTTAAGGGTGTTCCAGCCTCATTTTCTTTATTTTAATCCATCCACTTTCGTGTAGTTGCTAAAAACTGGTAAGTATCTGAAAATTAACAATATAGGTTGTTCTAGAATAGTTTTCTTTCCACTTATCTGTTGAAGGGGCTAGGAATTCTCAAAAAATCATATTATATTTGCAATCGAAAACACGGCTTAACGCATTTTAGGAAATGCACAGCCGCACAGTCTTATACATTATTATAATAGAGTGAACTAACAAATAGAAAATTTTTCTAAACTAATAATCGAATATGAAAACAAAAAGTCTATTGCTGGCGACTGCATTATTGATGTCGACGTCAGCGCTCGCACAGAAAAACACCTTTAAGGGTGTCGTGTTGGATGACCTGGGTGAACCCGTTATCGGAGCCACCATACAGGTTAAAGGCGTCAAGGGTGCCGGTGCAATTACCGACCTTGATGGTAACTTTGTCATTGATGCAGATGCTAACCAGACCTTGGTTATCACCTACATTGGCTACAAGGATGCAGAGATTCGTCCTTCAGCCAACATGAAGATTACTCTGAAACAAGACGACAAGGCTTTGGACGAAGTGGTTGTTGTAGGTTATGGTGTTCAGAAGAAGAGCGTGGTAACTGCAGCTATCGCTAAAGTGAGCACCGAAGATTTGGCTGGCAAGAGCCCAGTGCGTGTTGATAACGCATTGAAGGGTCTGGCTGCCGGTGTCAACGTAACCTCTTCTTCAGGTCAGCCCGGTGCATCTCCTAAGGTTCGTATTCGTGGTACAGGTACTATCAACAATTCAGATCCTCTCTACATCGTAGACGGCATGCCTATCGAGGGTGGTCTCGACTATCTCAACCCTAGTGATATCGAGAGCATCGAGGTGTTGAAGGATGCTGCTTCTGGTGCCATCTATGGTGCCCGTGCTGCCAACGGTGTAATTCTCGTAACCACCAAGAAGGGTAAGATTGGAAAGGCACAGATTAACTACAATTTCTCTTACGGCTGGCAGAGTGCATGGAAGAAGCGCGATGTAACAAGCGCCACTGACTACGCCATCCTTCAGAACGAGCGTGCAGTGAATGGTGGTCAGGCTCCTGTCTATGCCGACCCGTACAACTTGAAAGATTCCAATGGCGCCCCAATCAATGGTTTCGGTACTGATTGGCAAAACCTTGTTTTCAATGACAATGCACCAGTGCAGAATCATGAGGTGAGCATCAGTGGTGCCTCTGAAAAAATCAACTACTATCTCTCTATGGGCTATTACAAGCAGGAGGGAATCGTAGGCGGTAACTACGGACAGAGCAACTATGAGCGTCTCTCACTCCGCTCTAACAATATATATAATGTGATGGATGCATCGAAGGAGCGCAACTTCCTCAACAAGCTCGATGTGACCGTCAATATGGCATATACACGTGTCAAGAGCACCGGTATCTCAACCAATTCTGAGTTTGGCTCTGTGCTTGGCAGTGCCCTCTATATGGCTCCAACATTGGCTCCAACTGTTACAGATGGGAATGTAGCAAAGTCTTATTATGACAAACTGGAAGATCCAAACGTTTATGATAGTGAAGGAAAAATAATTGGTACACGTGATTATTATGATATTCCTCGTGATGCCAATGGCAACTACTATACCATTCCTGGTATGGCAGGAACCTATCAGGAAATGAACAACCCATTGGCTATGATGAGTATTCCTGCAGCCAAGAACTGGTCACATAAGTTTGTGCCTAAGTTCTCCATCGACCTCCAGTTGTGGGACAACTTGAAATATCATTTTACTTACAGCGCCGATCTCAGCTTCTGGGGTACAGACAGCTATGTGGCTTCTAAGTACTACTTGTCTGGTAATAACAAGCAAACCCACACCTCAGCTACCAAGAGTTCTAGCAAGGGTATCAACTGGCAGGTGGAGAATACTTTGACTTACGACAAGACCATAGGTAAGCATAGTTTTGCTGTGGTGTTAGGTCAGAGTGCCATGAAGAACAAGAGCGATTACCTAGGTGGTAGCCGTTGGAACTTGGTGAATGTAAACAAGCCTTCTATCGACTATGCAACAGGTAACTATGTGCAAACTATCGTTACTGATGAAGAAGGAAAGATAATCTCTGTAGGAACTCCTACCATTCAGCACTCTGTATATGGTGGTAATAATGTGGTTCATACCATTTCTTCTCTCTTCGGTCGAATCAGTTACAACTATGACGAGAAGTATATGTTCCAGGCAACTGTACGTCGTGACGGATCAAGCCGTTTCGGAACCAATAATAAGTATGGTACTTTCCCATCTGCATCTGTTGGATGGAACATCATGAATGAAAAGTTCATGGAGAGCACTCGCGACTGGTTGAGCAACTTGAAATTCCGTGCCAGCTGGGGTAAGAATGGTAACGATAATATCGGTGATTTTCGTTACACAGTGCTGACCTCTATGGGCAACAACGTACTCTTCGGTAAGAATGCCACCAAGTTTAATGGCTCTAAGGCGAATGCTACAGCCAACCCAGACTTGAAGTGGGAGGAGAGTGAACAGACTGATATCGGTTTCGACTTCGGCTTCTTCGGCAGTGCATTGACATTCAGTGCCGATTACTATGTGAAGAAGACCAACGGTATGTTGATTACCATGCCTATCCCAAGTTATGTAGGTGAGACAAAGCCTATCGGCAATGTGGGTGATATGAAGAACTCTGGTCTTGAGTTTGAACTCGGCTACAAGTGGCACATTTCTGATGCTCGCTTCAATGCCAAGGCTAATGTAAGCTACTTGCACAATGAGTTGACCAACCTTGGTAATGACACTGGTTATATTGACCTCGATAGCTTCCAAGGTCTTTCAGGTGGTGGCACCCGTGGTAGCAATGGTCAGCCTTTCCCATATTTCTATGGTTATAAGACCGCTGGTGTATTCCAGAACATGGATGAGGTGAAGGCTTATGTCAACAAGGATGGTAATATGATTATGCCAGATGCACAACCAGGTGATGTCCGCTTCGTTGATGTGAATGGTGATGGTAAGATTAGTGCAGACGACCGTACCAATATCGGTAACGGCACACCAAAGTGGACCTTCGGTTTCAACCTTGGTGCTGAGTGGAAGGGATTCGACTTCAACCTCTTCCTGCAGGGCGTGACAGGCAATAAGGTGTTTGATGCCACTTATCGTACAGATGTCTACTCAGGTAACTTCCCATCTTGGATGCTGAGCCGTTGGACAGGTGAGGGTACATCCAACAAGTATCCTATCTTGAAGGCTGGTGATGCAACCAACTGGCAGGTATCAGATCTCTATATTTGTGATGGCTCTTATCTCCGTGTGAAGAATATCTCATTGGGTTATACTTTGCCAAAGAACTTGACGCAGAAGCTCTCCATCAGCTGTTTACGTTTCTATGTGATGGCAGAGAACCTGATTACATGGACAAAGTATTGGGGCTTCGACCCAGAAATTTCTTCTGGTGGTACCTCTCTCGGTGTTGACCGTGGTATCTATCCACAAGCACGCACCTACACCATCGGTTTCAACCTTTCATTCTAAATGTAGAACATCTTAAAACATTGACAATTATGAAGACAATGAAATATATAGCACTCGGTGTGATGGCAGCCAGTATGACCTTGGCAACCACATCTTGTAGCGACAACTTCCTTGAGGTAGAGAACCCATCGGGTGAGCCTCTGGAGGAATATTATACCACAGATGAGCACATCAATGAGGCTTTGAATGCTGCTTATGACCCTATCCACTGGCCAGATTGGGGATTGGGACAGTATAATGCTCTTAATATCGATGCCGAAATCATGGGCGATGACTTCTGGGTAGGAGGTAGTGACAAAAATGATAACCAACAGTGGCATATGCTGTTTAACTTTGAGGCGAATGCTAGCCATACATTGAGTTCACTTTGGACAGTTGATTACTCTGGCATCAAGCGTTGCAACGACCTCTTGAAGTATATTCCTTGGGCATCGGGTAATCTCACCGCAGAAAATAAGGCTTCCTATGAGATGCAGGGACGTGCCCTCCGAGTATATTTCTACAACAACTTGTGGCATTACTTCGGAAATATCCCTTTCTATCTTGAGAATTTGAGCATTCCATATACAGCTCCTCAGTTGAAGGCAGACGAGGTGTATAATAATCTCATTACCGAGCTTGAGGCAGTCATTGACTCTAAGGTTTTGCCTATGCGTTGGGATGACAAAAACAGCGGTCGTATGTCTCAGGCGATGTGCTACATGATGTATGCCGAAATGGTAATGTACCAAAACGATAAGACCCGCTATCCAAAGGCATTGCAATATATGCAAGAGATTATCAACGACAAGAGCGAATATGGATTGATGGATAATTTCGCCGACATTTGGAAGGAAAGTGGTGAATGGTGCAAGGAGTCAATTTGGGAAATCAACTACGAGGATGGTAACAACGAGCGTGGTTGGAATTCTCCATTGGCTATCGGTGGCACAATTCTTCCTACTTTGATTTCACCTAATGCATGGCCAGGTGGTGATGGCTGGGTGAAGCAAGCCAGTGATGGTTGGGGCTTCTTGCCTGTAAGACAGGAAACATACGACTTGTACTCTGACAATGATACTCGTCGTGCAGCTACTTGTTGGGATTGCCGTGGAATGGGTACTGATGGTGATGCTGATGATACGCATTATCATAAGCGCTATCAAGATACAGGTCTTTGGTTAGCTAAGTACCGTCCTTTTACTGAGAACAACGCCGATGCAGGTTTCGATACCAATCTGAACTATAACAACAACTATCGTTTCTATCGAGTAGCCGAAGCTTACTTGAATGCAGCCGAGTTGTTGCTTGAGACAGGTGGCGATGCTAATTTGGCAAAGGATTATGTCAATGCCATCCGTAATCGTGCTGGTGTTGCACAAAAGACCAGCGTGACTGTAGACGATGTTATCGAGGAACGTCACTTGGAGTTTGTTGGTGAGGGCAAGCGTTATTTCGACTTGGTTCGTACTGGTAAGGCTGCCAGCGTCTTGACTCCAGATAAGTATGGCTATCGTACAAATTCTTGGACAGAATCAAAGAAGTATATTCCTATCGCTCAGGCAGAGCTTGATTCCGACCCTGCTTTGGTTCAGAACAATTATTAAAACTTATTAAGGTAGAGGAACAATAGTTTCCTCTACCCCCTAATAAAATATTAACTTTAAGATTTCGACAATATGAAAAAGATATTTCTAAATATGGCATTCGCCTTCATGGCTATGCTCATGCTAGGTGCTTGTTCTGCCGAGGAGTTTTCGGGAGCAGACAAGAGTCAAATTCCTACCATGGAAGGAGTGAATGTAGATTGGCAGGTAGACGAGGAAACGAATACTGTTACAGCTTCTGTTAGTGACTTGAAGGGTAAATACCCTCTCTGGTATATTTCTTGGAATAATGCCAAAGGCGATAAGCAGTCAATTTATTCCACATTGCCTACTTTGAGCAAGCAGTTTGTCAGCGCAGGTACTTATACCATCTCTTTGCGTCTTGGCAATCGAAATGGTTTCAGTTCTGATGAGGTGAGCAAGACAGTTACTTTCACCAAGTCACAGGTAGATTGGAGTGCTGTAACTTCTAAACTCTGTGGTACAGCAGAAAAACCTAAGGTATGGCGTATCGACCGTAAGGCTGCTGGACACCTAGGTTGTGGTCCTTCAGGTTCTGCCGGTACAGCATGGTGGTCGGCTGCTGCTAACGACAAGAAAGATTTCGGAGTCTATGACGACCGAATCATCTTTACTATGGGTGGCGAGACAGGAGGTCGTTATAGCTACAATCCGGGCGAAGATGGCAAAATGTATGTAAACAAGGGTACAACCATTTGGGGAACAGGTGCTGCTGAAGACTTCGATACTGATGTTCAGAAAAATGAGACATCATTCTCTTTAGAGTCTGATTTCTACACACCTGAAGGTGCAAATGAAGAGGTACAGGCCAACTACATCGTTTTGGGAGCACAATCTTACTTCCCTTATATTTCTGACGACTCGCAGTATAATAATGGTAAGTATCGCATCGAGAGTATCACAGCTACCAAGCTGGAATTGGTTTTCGATGTTCCTGGGGCTATAGCTTGGCATTTCATCCTTACAAGCACAGAAGACAAGCCAGACAATCCTGATGCTCCAGAGGCTATAGTTGATTGGGATTATAATTCTGAAAACAATTTATGGAAGCCATTCATGGGCATAGAGCCTGCATCATTTTTCTATGCTCCGGGTTGGGCACAGATTGACAATCCTAAGTTTACTTATAAGGATGGACTCTATACTGTAGAGTTGCCTGCTGCAACATCTGATCAGTGGCAATCTCAGATGGCTTTCGAGACAGATTTGACAGCATCTTTGAGTGATACTTACAATTTCTATTGTGTACTCAACTCTAGTGAGGATCATCCTGGTGTAACCGTTAAGTTGACAGAGACTGATGAAAAGAATGAGGCTGGAGAAACTATCAAAAAGCACGATGACAACTTCTTCTTCGCTGATCGTGTGAAACTAACAGCAGGCGAAGATTATGTCTTCAAGAAGGAAGGTGTAGTCTTACCAAAGAACGATGCCCACGCTTTGAGTTTGGTATTCGACTTTGGAGGTAATGCTGCCAATACAGAAGTCTCTGTTGGTAAAATTTACCTTGAGAAGGTAAAGAAGTAAAGAAAAGACTTGTTTATGAATCTACTTTTGTGGGTTTTTAAACAAGTCCCTTTTGATAATATTAAAAGCTATATGGTATGGTAAATATTTTATGGAAAAATATAAAACAATCTTCTGCATTGTTGTTTTTGTTGCCAATTTTAAGTTTTGAATGCTCATGCTCTTCATTTGATGAGTTGGATAGTAGCTTACAGAATACAGATAATAGTACGCAAGTCCTTTTGGAAAAAGCAAAAAGTAAGCTGTTAGCGATGGGGCTTGACACTCTCGGAATGGAGGATGCTGGTAAGTATTATTTAGTTGAAAATGACATCCTTGTCGAGAAGCAGGCATTGTTATCTAATATTGAAACCCGCCAGTTTTCAACACAATATGTAGTGCCAGCACGCTCCTCTGTACGAATAATGGTGGATAACTCTATCTCTTCAACATCGGGATGGGTAGAAGCTGTCAAAGATGTGATTGAAATTTATAATGAAAATACGGGGCTTAAATTATCTTATGTAGATACCGCCCCTGATATACTTATAAAAAAAGGTTTTATAGGTAGGGAAGATGTTTGTGCAGAAGGAGTTTTTCCGATATCTGATTGTAAACCTGGTGCTTTTATAAATATAAATAATCATTTTTATGCAGATATTGATGGTTATTTAAATCATAGGCAAAAAGTCTTTTTGCTTATGCACGAAATGGGACATAATTTAGGCTTACGGCATTCTGACTGTAAAAAATGGGGTGAAAAAGTAAATCCTGAAGGTATGGTATTGGTTCCTAATACGCCAGAAATAGATTCTGATTCATTTATGAATTCAGGAACTTGTGGATATGAATGGAAAGGATTGTCTAGTTTTGATAAACTAACTTTAGAAACTCTTTGGCCATATTATTATACATTTACTATTCATTTTGTAGATGCTGATGTGCCAGATATAAATGTAAAGCAAAATAATGAATATTATTTATCTCGGTATTTAATTCCGGAAAAGAAAGGATACGTTTTTTCTGGTTGGAGAAACACTCTGCAAGCCTATTCTCCTTTCTGTTATAATAGTGCGTTAAAAATGAATAGAACCTTGTATGCTACTTGGAGGCAACCACATAGCCTGACAAAAGAATATGTTTATACTGGGGAAGGTGAAAATAGTGTCACTTTTTACTTGAGTTCTGCAACACCAGTAACATTTACAAGCAAGGTAAATCGCGCATTGAACTCTTGGTATGATTTAAGAAAGTATGAAGGCACTTATTCAAAGCTGGAGAAGCTAAATGATCCTTTTTGTAAAACGACTTTAATTATTGATATGAGGAATAAAGAGATGTGGGCATCAGATGATGTTAATCATATCTCACGTTCGGCAACATTTATGTTAGAAGAAGGACAATATAAGTTAACTTCTTCAATCACAACAAAGTTGGGCGATCAAAATTATACAGAAAGTGGAAGGCATGGAAGTGTTGAATCTATTGTGGAATATTATTAAAAACATATAATTGATATGGGACGATTAAAAATTTTTGCTCTCATGATGTCTATCTGCTTGCTCTCTTGCAGCAGTAGTTCTTCGGACGACTCGGGTGACAACTCTGGTGGTGATGTGAAGATTTCTTGTTCACAGACGAGCATCAAGGCTCCTGCCAATGGTGGCTCTTACAGCGTAGCTGTGGTGGCATCTACTGGTGGATGGACGGCTGCTGCAGACGGGAACAGTGGCAATTGGGTGAAGGTGAGTGCCAAGAATACCAACAAGGCTTCTGGCATGATTTCAGTCACCGTAGACGAAAATACAAGCAAAGAAGCACGTAATGGTGCCATTAACGTGAAACTTGGCAGCAAGCAGATGAGCATCTCCGTGACACAGGCAGGCAGAAGTGTTACCCCTATCGAGGGTGGCGAAATGGTGATTCCTGAGGGTTACAAACTGGTATGGAATGATGAATTTAATAAAGGCTCTGAATTGAATAGTACCGATTGGCGTCATGAGGTGCAGAAGTCGGGCTG
>ERZ1034976.1582-NODE-1582-length-17148-cov-5.171474_pt1 | contig 17148 bp, 12 predicted proteins | sample MGYA00520623_ERZ1034976 | MGnify/ENA primary metagenome ERZ1034976 (study PRJEB33766, sample SAMN09781774) | gut metagenome | biome: gut microbiome | host: Homo sapiens | place: Madagascar | study: EMG produced TPA metagenomics assembly of the PRJNA485056 data... | reverse complement strand
ATCAAGCCCCGGGCTTCCTGCGGGAAATTCTGTGAAAGGCTCTGACGGGAAACCGCCGGAGCTTTTTTTGGGCGGCGGGTTTTTAAACAATCGCTGAGTCTTGACGAAAATCAAAAGCCGTAAAAATCATTGCATTTTTGAGGTTGAGCCGTAAAGACTCGGTGAAAGCCAGTAAAAAAATCCATGAAATCAGACGACTGAAACGGCCGGACTGAAAGTTATAAAAATAAGTCATTATGCTTATGGTGTTTTACCGAGGTTCTAACACCTAATTTGAGAAAAAACGACTAGTACCAATACAAAAAATAGGGTGTAGTATGTGGCTCGAAAGGAAGAGATAGGCTGTTTTGCTTAGGTGTAAGACAGCAATTCTTCCGGCGTGACGGTCCGTCCGGACCACGGGCAGGGGAGGTTGAAACCCGGCACGCAGACGGACTGAAGCATTTTTAACGGGCAGAGGGCATGTTTTTTTAGCGCTTTGTCCTGAACGAAAGAGGAGCTGTAAAAGATGTCTCGTATTGAAAACGATTTTCTGGGCGATCTGGAAGTACCTGATGATTGCTACTACGGCGTGCAGACGCTGCGCGGCAAGCAGAACTTCCACATCACGGAAATGCCGATGAGCCAGGAACCCTTCTTTGTCATCGCCTTCGGCTATGTCAAGAAGGCTGCCGCCATGGCCAACAAGGAACTCGGCACGATTCCGGCTGATGTCGCCGACGCTCTCATCTGGGCGTGCGATCAGCTGATCGCCGGCAAGTACCGTGATCAGTTTGTGACCGACTGGCTCCAGGGCGGTGCCGGTACGTCCACGAACATGAACTGCAACGAAGTGATCTGCAACCTCGCTGCTGAAAAGCTGGGTTCCGTCAAGGGCGACTACAAGCGCGTTTCCCCGAACGACCACGCCAACTTCGGTCAGTCCACCAACGACACGTATCCGACGGCTCTGCACCTTGCGCTGATGCTCCGGAGCAACGTGCTTCTGAAGTCTGTTGAAGACCTCGTTGCCGCCTTCTACAAGAAGAGCGAAGAATTCAAGGGTGTTCTGAAGATGGGCCGCACCCACCTGCAGGACGCTGTTCCGATGACCCTCGGCCAGGAATTCCACGGCTGGGGCTTCACGATCGCCGATGAAATCAAGACGATCCGCGAAGCGCAGGAACACCTGAAGGTCATCAACCTCGGCGCCACCGCCATCGGTACGACCGTGACGGCACATCCGGACTATCCGGCTCTGGCTTCGAAGTACCTCGCTCAGCTCACCGGCATCGACTTCAAGAACAGCGAAGACCTCATCGCCGCCACGAGCGACTGCGGTGCCTACGTTGCGATTTCTTCCGCGATGAAGAGCCTCGCCATCAAGCTCACGAAGGTCTGCAACGACCTGCGTCTTCTCGCCTCCGGCCCCCGCTGCGGTCTTGCTGAAATCAATCTGCCGCAGCTGCAGCCCGGTTCCTCCATCATGCCGGGTAAGGTCAACCCCGTGATCCCCGAAGTCACCAACCAGGCTTCGTTCCTCGCGATCGGTCTTGATCAGACGGTGATGCTTGCCGCTTCGGCCGGCCAGCTCGAACTGAACGTTATGGAACCCGTGATCACGTTTGCTCTGTTCACCGGCCTGCGCGTTCTCTCCAACGCCTGCAACACGCTGCGCACGAAGTGCATTGACGGTGTGACCGCCAACGCCAAGCGCACCGAAGCAATGGTGATGAACTCCTGCGGTATCGTCACGCTTCTGAAACCCCACCTCGGCTACAAGACCTGCGCCGCCATGGCTCACGAATGCTATGAAACCGGCAAGTCGTTGCACCAGGTTGTGGTGGAAGAACGCAAGATGCTCACTCAGGAAGAGTGGGACAAGACGTTCAACCTGCAGAACCTTATTGCACCGAAGTTTGTGCAGTAATTGAAAGGGCGTGAAAACGCCTGTATAAAAAGCGCGCTCTGTTTTGAAGGCAGAGATGAAACGGAGGGCGGGCCTGTAGGGTCACCCTCCGTGCTGAAGTTTTAAGCCCCGTTCCCCGGGTGTGAGGACTTCAGACAATCTCAAGTACGGTTCCTTTCCTTTTGCCGCACTGTCAAAGCTTTCCGGAGCAGAGCAGCCGATAAACACCAAACCTCCACCTGAGGAGATATCATGGACTTAATGGTCATCCTTCAAATTATTGTGCTTTTGGGCGCAATCTATATCGGTGTGCGCCTCGGCGGCATCGGTATCGGTTATGCCGGCGGCGCCGGCGTCCTGGTCCTCGGTCTGTGCCTCGGCATGAAGCCGGGTAACATTCCCTGGGACGTGATTCTGATCATCGCATCGGTGATCGCAGCCATCTCCGCCATGCAGCTTGCGGGCGGCCTTGACTACCTCGTTCAGATTGCCGAACGGATCCTGCGCAGCAATCCGAAGTACATCAACTACCTCGCCCCGATCGTCACCTATGTTCTGACGATCTTCGCCGGTACCGGCCACACCGCCTTCTCGATGATTCCGGTTATCGTTGAAGTCGCCAAGGGCCAGAAGATCCGCCCGGTCGTTCCGCTTTCGATCGCCGTGGTTTCCTCCCAGATCGCTATTACGGCGTCTCCGGTTTCCGCAGCCGTCATCTACATGTCCGGCGTTCTCGAAGGCTTCGGCTGGTCTTATCCGGCTCTCTTGGGGATCTGGATTGTGACGACCTTCATCGGCTGCATGATCACGTCCTTCGTGATGACGCTTTGCTCCAACATGGACCTCGACAGCGACCCGGTTTACAAGGACCGTCTCGCCAAGGGTCTCGTGAAGGCTGTTTCTGATGAAACTAAGACTGAACTCAAGCCCTACGCCAAGCGCTCCGTTCTCATCTTCCTGATCGGCGTTGTCTGCGTGGTTCTGTATGCCTCCGCGATTTCTCCGGCCGTGGGCCTCATCAAGCCCGTCGTCGTGCCGCGTGACGCAGCCATCATGAGCCTGATGCTCTTGGTCGGCACCCTGATCACGGTTCTGTGCAAGATCGAAATCGGTAAGATCGCTGACTGCTCCGTCTTCAAGAGCGGTATGGTTGCCTGCGTGTGCGTGCTGGGCGTTGCCTGGCTCGGTGACACGTTCGTTTCCGGCCACATCAACGAGATCAAGACGCTTGCTGCTTCCACGGTGACCGCTTACCCGGCTCTGCTTGCAGTCGTGTTCTTCATCGCCGCTATGCTCCTGTACTCTCAGGCTGCTACGGCTAAGGCCATCACCCCGGCTATCGTTGCGGCTCTCGGCATCACCGCCGCCAACCCCGGTGACAGCTACATGCTCGTTGCCTGCTTCGCCGCCGTGTCTGCCCTCTTTGTTCTGCCGACCTACCCGACGCTTCTGGGCGCCGTGCAGATGGACGACACCGGTACGACCCGCATCGGTAAGTGGGTGTTCAACCACGCCTTCTTCATGCCGGGGCTCCTCGCCATCGTCTTCAGCGTGGCTCTGGGCTTCGTGGCTGCGAAGATGTTCTAAGGTTTGAGACATCGTTTCGAATCTGCCTGGTTTAACGCCGGGCAGTGACGGAATCTAAGCCTCGGGCAGAATCTGTGGGTCCACGGATTCTGCCTTTCTTATTTTCGGCACCCGAAAAAATTCCCCGAGCGTTTGTATCGAGACGCTTCCGCCTGTTTGTCCGTGTGTTCTGCACGGCTACAATTCCGACACGTGTTTTGCATGCCGCCCGTTTGCGGCTTTCTGCGTTTTTGACGAGGACAGGCTCCCCTCATGACGGAAATTCTTCAAAGTATTCTGATTTACGCGGTGCCCGCGATTCTCGCAATTACCCTGCACGAGGCCGCGCACGGCTTTGTCGCCAAACGTTTGGGCGACAACACGGCCTGGATTCTCGGCCGCGTCACGATGAATCCCCTCAAACACATTGATCCCGTGGGAACGATCCTTGTGCCGGGGCTTTTGCTCGTGGGCTCCATGATTGCCGGGGGCGCCGGTTTTCTCTTCGGGTGGGCAAAACCCGTCCCCGTGAATTTCAGCAGGCTGTATAACCCCAAGCGCGACATGATCTGGGTGTCGCTTGCAGGTCCCGGGATGAACATTGCGCAGATGTTCTGCTGGCTCATTGTTTTAAAGATCATTGTGCTGGGTGAGCCTTCCGGCATGATCGGGCAGACGGCCGTTGATATCTGTCTTGCCGGTGTTTCGGTCAATATGATTTTGGCGGCCTTTAATCTCCTTCCGATTCTGCCGATGGACGGCGGACGGGTACTTGCGGGGCTTTTGCCCTGGCGGCAGGCCGTCGCATATTCACGCCTTGAACCCTACGGGCTTCTCATTGTGATCATTTTGCTTGCCACCGGGATTCTTAACTATTTTCTGAGGCCCTTTATGCAGTTGGCGCAGACGTTCGTCGAATGGACCGTGATGCTTTAAGGAGCCCGTGACGATGCCCGTTGATATTTCGGTCGCCTCGGACCCGGCAAGCGCCTGGCTGATGCGCTTTGCCGGGCTCATAAAGCCCGAGGGCCGCGTGCTGGAGATTGCCTGCGGCAACGGCCGCAACACACGGTTTTTAAAGCTCTGTGGGTTCCACGTCACGGCAGTGGATGTGAACGTGCCCGCCGCGCACTTTCCGGCGGGCGTGGACTTCCGGCAGCTCGACCTTGAGCAGGAGGACTGGCCCCTGACGGGCCTTGCGTTTGACGCTGTGGTGGGGATTAACTACCTGTGGCGTGCGCACTGGGCGTCGCTTTGGAATAACCTCAGCGAGGGCGGTCTGTTTATTTATGAGACATTTACCGGGCATCAGTTCAGGCGGGTTGGAAAACCGAGAAGCGCCGAACACCTCCTCGGGCCCAATGAACTCTTAAACCTCTGCCGCACCCGCGGCGAAGTGGTGGCCTATGAAGAGGGGCTCACGGACGCCGCGATGTCGCTTGCGCGCATCGTGGTGCGAAAGGGCAGGGGTGAGATGCCGGAAAGCTGCCTATATTGCCCGAGATAACGAATTCTGATTTGAGTGGTTGTTTTAAACACGATGACAACGAATGTGATGCGCCCGGCAGTAAACGACGGGCTTGATGCGTGGCTTACCTACGCCGAACACTTAAACGAAAAGCCCATTGACATGGGGCTCACACGCATGAAGGCCATGATTGAGCGGCTGGGCATTGCCTTCACCTGTCCGGTCTTTACCGTTGCGGGCACAAACGGCAAGGGCAGCACCTGCGCGATGCTCGAAAGCATTCTGCGTAACGCCGGCTGCAAAGTCTGCATGCACACGTCGCCGCACCTGTTGCGCTTTAACGAGCGCGCGTTGATTGACGGCAAAGAAGCCGAAGACGCGGCGATTGTTGAGGCGCTTTCCGCGGTCGATGCCGCAAGAGGCGACATGCCGCTCACGTACTTCGAGATGACGGGGCTCGCGGTACTCCTGCTGTTCATGAAGGCAAAACCGGATGCCGTGATTCTTGAGATCGGTTTGGGCGGCAGGCTTGATGCCATGAACGCGATTGATACGTCCTGCGGCATTGTCTGCGCGATCGGCATTGACCACGTGGCGTTTTTGGGCAACACCCGGGAAAAGATTGCCTACGAAAAGTCCTGCATCTACCGTCAGGGGCGGCCCGCCGTTGTGACGGACCGGGATGTCCCGGCGACCCTTATTGACAACGCCCGTGCGATCGGCGCGGAACTTAACTGCTACGGGCGGGACTTTGAAACCAAGGTCAATGCCGACGGCACCTTTGACTTCTCGGTAAAGGGGCAAACGCTCTGGCAGAAGCTTCCGCATCCCGCGCTTGCCGGTGACAACCAGATCATGAATGCCGCGGGCGTTCTGGCGGCCTTGTACCTTATGCGCGACAAACTGCCTGTAACGGAAGAAGCGGTCCGCAAGGGGTTGACGACCGTACGTATCACCGGGCGCTTTGAGACGGTGCAGAAAGGCGAGGAGGTTGAGCCCGAGATCATTTTTGACGTGGGGCACAACCCGCAGGCAGCGGCGTCACTCGCGGCAAACCTGAAACGCACGCGTGAGCCGGGGCGCAAAACCTTTGCGGTTTTGGGGATGCTTGCGGACAAAGATATGACGGGCGTGATCCGCACCGTGAGCCCTGAGGTCGATCACTGGTTTGTGACGGGCCTCGGGACAGCACGCGGGGCGTCTTTGGAGGTTCTGAAGAAGTCGCTCATGGAAGCGGGCCTGACCGCCGCCGACATCACAGAGTGCGCGAGCCCCGTTGCGGCGTTGTCTGAAGCCCGAAAAGCGGCCATGACCTGCGGTCATCCTGTTAGAATCATCGGATTCGGTTCTTTTGTCACGGTGTCGGCTTTAATTGAGGCATTGCGCAGTGACAAAAAGACGCTTGCGGTCTGGCCGTAAGCGTTTAACAGGGACGGCGCACCTTTTTCCATGATCGACAAATTTCAAAAGCTTTTCGGCCCCAATCCGCCGCGCGGCTCTGAAGCCGAGCCTCAGAGCGCCGGCGTGGAGCCGCTGCAGTTTGCCGATGCGCTCGGCGACGAAGCGCAGAAAAAGCGTATGCAGCGTATCAGAAACAAACGCCGCATTTTGGGGTTTGCCGCTTTTGTGCTTGCTTTTCTGATTGCCGCGCCCACGTTTTTTGAGCCCGACAATACCTACGCCGACCGTACTGCCAAAACGCTTATTCCGCCCCGGGAAGACGTGAAGCCCGCGGCGGTTGTGAAAATCAGTCAGACCGAAGAAGCCGCAAAGAATTTGCGGGAGCCTCCGGCTTCGCAGTCCGCGGTGGATTCCGCGGCCAAGTCGCTTTCGCGTGCCAACCCCGTGACGGCTTCCGCAAGCCTCGCGGCGGGCACGGAAACGCCTGCATCCTCGGCGAAAAACGACGAGAAGCCTGTGCGTAAGGCGGGGGTTGTGAGCGAGGAGAAGCCCCGTGAGGCGGCTGCCAAAAAGACGGAACCCGTAAAGACCGCCAAGGCAGCCGACACAAAGCCCGCGCAGAGCGCAAAGGCTGCAAAGCCCGCGGCCGGCAAAAAGACGGTTGCCGGTCCCTACGGGATTACGGCCTCGGAGACCGGCCGCTACTACATTCAGATCATCGCGACCGCAAACCAGAAGTCTGCGCTTGAGAAGGTGAAGTACCTCAAGCGCCTGGGGCTGCCTGCCTACGCCGAAACCGTGAAGCGCCGCAATTCCGATCTCTGGCGCGTGAGGGTGGGGCGTTTTGAAACGCTTGATGACGCCAAGGCCGCGCGCGACCTTCTGGCTCTTAACAGTGAATCCCACGGCGGCATCAGTCAGCTGCCCGCTAAGAAGTAAACGAACGCCATGAATGAAGCTGATTTTGTGATCTGTGCCGTGCTCCTTGTGTCTACCGTGGTGGGCGTCAGCCGCGGCGTGGTGCGTGAGATTCTCGCCATCGTCGGCTGGGCCGTGGCGATTTTTTTGGCGTTGAATTATTCGCCGGAATTGGCGCGCGTGATTCCTCTGGAAAGTCTCGGCACGGCTGTGAGAACGGCCTGCGCCGCGGTCATCATCGTGGTGCTCACGCTTTTTACCTGCGGGCTTTTCGGGAAAATCTGCTCAAGGCTTCTGGCGGCTGCGGAAATCACCTTTGAAGACCGCGCGATCGGTTCGGTTTTCGGTTTTGCAAGGGGTGTCGTTGTCGTGTGCCTGGCGGTGTTTCTTCTGGGGATGACCTCGGCCGTGAGAACCGGCCAGTGGCGCAATTCCGTGCTGATCGTTCCCTGCGAGCGCATCATCGACTTTACGATGCCCTATATGCCTGAAACCATCGTTGAGATGCGCAAGCGCTACAGTGTGCGTTAACATTTCGTCATAGAATTCCGAAACTTTTGCTTCAGAGAGGCTGAGCCCCTGAGGCACCTCCTTCTTTTTTTACATAATCCGGGAAAACTCAACATGTGCGGTGTTGTCGGCTTGGTCAGTAAGGAACCTGTTAACCAGCGTCTCTATGATGCGCTGCTGCTTTTGCAGCACCGCGGTCAGGATGCCGCGGGGATCGGTACGTTGGACGGCCTCACGTTTCACTCCTATAAGGCGATGGGCCTGGTGCGCGACGTCTTCCGCACCCGCAACATGAGGGATCTCACCGGCAACATCGGTATCGGGCACGTCCGTTATCCCACGCAGGGCTGCGCCAGTTCCAACCAGGAAAGCCAGCCCTTTTATGTAAACGCTCCCTACGGCATCATGTTTGCCCATAACGGCAACCTCACCAACGCCGAAGAAGTGAAGGACAACCTCTGGAACGTCGACCGCCGTCACATCAACACCACCAGCGACTCCGAAGTCCTTTTAAACGTCCTTGCCGACGAACTCTCGCAGGCCGTCAAGCCCGGTGAGAAGTTTTCTCCTGAAGCCGCCTTTGAAGCCGTCAAGGGCGTGCACCGCCGGGTGAAGGGCTCTTACGCGGTCGTCGCCTTGATTGCCGGCAAGGGCCTTTTGGCATTCCGTGATCCGCACGGCATCCGGCCGCTTTGCTTCGGTACGCACGTAAACGCCGACGGCAGCAAGGATTACCTCGTGAGCTCCGAGTCCGTGACGATGGTGGGCCTTGAATTTCAGTTTGAACGCGATGTGGCCCCCGGTGAAGCGGTCTTTATCAGCCAGGACGGCGAATTTTCCTGTGCGCAGTGCGCGGAGCACCCGATGCTTAATCCCTGCGCCTTTGAGTTCGTTTACTTTGCCCGTCCCGACAGCGTGATTGACGGGATCAGCGTCTACGGCGCGCGTCTGCGGCTCGGTGAATACCTCGCCAACGAAATTGCCTCGCACATCGATCTCTCGGAGATCGACTGCGTGATGCCGATTCCGGATTCAAGCCGCCCGGCGGCGCAGCAGCTCGCGCAAAAGCTCAACATCCAGTACCGCGAAGGGTTCATCAAGAACCGCTACATCGGCCGCACCTTCATCATGCCGGGGCAGACCACCCGCAAAAAGAGCGTGCGTCAGAAGTTAAACGCGATGCCCGTGGAGTTTGAAGGGAAGAACATTCTTTTGGTCGACGACTCCATCGTGCGCGGCACGACGATGGAGCAGATTGTCCGCATGGCCCGTGAGTCGGGCGCAAAGAAAGTGTACGTGGCGTCTTCTGCGCCGCGCGTGATGTACCCGAACGTCTACGGGATTGACATGCCCACGCGCGCAGAATTGATCTGCGGCCACGGGGAGAGCGCCGAAGAGGTCGCCAAACGGATCGGCGCCGACGCCGTCGTGTATCAGACCGTAGAGGGCTTAAAGGATGCGTTGACGGACCTCAATCCCAGGGTCGAGCAGTTTGACTGCTCCTGCTTTGACGGCGTGTACGTCACGGGCGATATTACGAAGGAATACCTCGATAAGCTCGAAGCCGACCGCATGAAGCCCAAGGCGCCCGCGGCCGGTGACGATGAATAACTGAGTTTACGGGTTGACGAAGCGGGGTTTCCGGTGAAGGGAGATCCCGCTTTTTTAATGAATCGATACGCATGATGCAGTCCCCGCAGATGCCTTACCGCACGGCGCTATCCGCCTGCGCGGCCTTTTTTGCCGGTCCCGGGATTTTCTACGGGATGCTCACCTCCCGCATGCCCGCCTTAAAGGCGCAGGCTGGTGTTAGCGAGGGCGAGATCGGGGTGCTCCTTCTCTCGCTCGGCCTTTCGGCCCTCGTGATGCTTTTAATGAGCAGCCTGCTGGTGACGAAATTCGGCAGTCGCCGGGTGCTGGGCTGGGGAAGCCTCGTCTGTATGGCGGGGATTCCGGCTGCTGCGTTTGCCGCGGACTTTTGGGTACTGTGGGGCGCCTTCATTCTCTTTGGCTTTGGCATGGGCCTCTGGGATGTTTCGATGAACGTGCAGGGGATGGGCGTTGAGCGGCGCTACGGCAAATCCTCGATGCTGATACTGCACGCAAGCTACAGTACGGGAAGCGTGATCGGTGCGGCCTCCGGCGCCTTTTTTGCGGCGGCGGAGCTTGCCGTCGTCCCTCATTTTCTCACCGTGTTTGTGGTGTACCTTGCGGTACGGGCCTGGGCCAAAACAAAGCTCTATGAGGATCAGCCCGCAGGCGGCGCCGCAAAGAAAAGCGGCTCGATTTTCGGGCTCCCCCTCATCGTTTACGTGTTTGGCCTGATGGCTGCGTGCGCCTACGCCTCTGAAGGGTCGGCGGCGGAGTGGGGAAGTCTCCTGCTGCATTCCGTCAAGGGCGCGGACGAAGACATCGCGGCCTTGGCCTTTGCCGCGTTTTCCAGTGCCACCGTGGCCTGTCGCCTGCTGGGTGAACCAGTGCGGCAGAAGCTGGGGGACTTCCGGATGGCGTTTTTCGGGGCGCTCATTGCCACGTTTGCCGCGGCCGTCGTGCATTTCACGGAAAGCCCCTATTTGTGCCTTGCGGCGTATGCGCTTTTAGGCGCCGGATTGTCTCCGATTGTGCCGCTTTTGTTCAGCCGCGCGGGAAGTTTGTCTTCGGTGTCGCCGGCGGCCGCAAGTGCTTTGATTTCGGTGCTTGCCTACGGCGGGATGCTGATGGTGCCCCCGACCCTGGGGATTCTTGCCGAAGACTATGGGCTTAACAATGCGCTTCTTTTGGTGCCCTTTTTGTGCGGGCTCATTGCCTTGGGAAGCCTCGTGCTTCGGATCCGGTAGGTGATGGACGGATCAGAGCAAACGCCGCCTGCGGCTTCTTTTTCATCGGCCCCGCGCTTTTTTACGGGACCCTGATGGCGCGGATTCCGGCGCTGAAGGCGCGGGCCGCTCTCTCAGAGTCTGAGATCGGGCGGCTTCTTTTGGCGCCCGGCTTCTCTGCCGTTCTGATGATTGCGGCGTCGTCCCGGCTTGTGGCGCGCTTCGGCCGCCGCCGGATTCTTGCGGCGGGTGTTCTTTCGGCTGCGGCCGGTCTGGTGACGGCAGCCGGTGCCGCCGATTGTTGGTGCCTTGCTGCGGCCTTCGTGCTCTTTGGGCTCGGTGAGGGGCTTTGGGACGTGGCGGTGAACGTGCAGGCAATGAGCGGTCAAAGGCGATGAAATCTGCGTGTCATGCTCATCATGCACGCGCTTTATAAGTGCCGGAAGTGTGATCGGTGCCGCCGGGACTTTACGGACTTTGTGCTTTTGGTGCTTACGCCGGGCTCATTGACGATGCAGCTGCGCATGCGGCAGAAGAGGGGGGGCGAAAGACGTTTCAAGCTTGCGCCGGTTGTCTGGATCATCGGGCTCATGGCGGCCTGCGCGTATTTAGCGGAAGGTGCATCGGCCGAGTGGGGCGCCTTGCTTCTGATGACAGGTGCCGGGGAGGATGCGGCGGCATCGGCCTTTGCCGCCTTTGCGGCCGCTGCCGTTGTCTGCCGTCTCGTCGGCGAGCTCCTGCGGCGGCGCCTCACAGAGGGGGTGCTGATGACGGGCGGCAGTCTCACTGCGGCGGCCGCGGGCTTGATGCTCTGTTTTTGTGATAATCCCGTTTTCTGCCTGGCGGCTTTTGCGCTTCCGGGAGCCGGGCTTTCGCCTGTTGTACCGCTTCTTTTCAGCCGCGCCGGACGTCTTGACGGCGTCAGTTCTGCCGCGGCGGCCTCGCTGATTTCCGTGCTTGCGTACGGAGGGCTGTTGGTGGTGCCGCCCGTGATCGACCTCATTGCGGAGCAGGCAGGACTTGAAGCGGCGTTACTGACGGCGCCGGTTCTTTGTGCAGCGGTAGTTGCCGGAAGTTTGCGCTTCAGGCAAAAATAAAGCCGCAGGAAAGCGGTCTTTCCGTGCGGCTTCGGGCATTTCAGTCAGAAATTACTTCTTCGCAGGCTTCTTTGTGTCGGTCTTGGCTTCTGCTGCCGGTTTGGCCGGAAGCTTTTCAATGCCGTCAATACGCATCACAAAGTGCGCGGACTTACGGGGTTCGGCCGTGTTGAGTTCGAGCATTTCGATTTCGTCCCCCACCTGCCAGCCCACGTTATTGAGGTCGCTTGCCTGGGGTTGGGCGGTCTTCACGTCCGTGGCCTTGCCCGTATGGTCAAAGGTCTTTAATGCCGTGAGCGTGTAGCGGCAGGCGTTGTCCGGACAGGTTTTGCCGGTGCCTTCTTTGAGTGTCTTCCAGTAGGTGGTGCCGTTTTTGGTCCAGGTCTTGTCGGTATCGAGTTTGGCTGCCAGCTCGCGGTTAAACACATCCTCTTCCGCAGCCTTTTGCTGCAGCACTTCAAGCCCGCGGTAAATCTGCTGCTTAGGGCCGGAGTAAACGCAGGTCAGCCCCGCCTGATTCATCGCGACGGTGTATCGGAGATCACACCAGGCCGCGGCAAAGTCGACGGTCAACTGTTCGTTTTTCCAGTCTTCGGGTGCAAAGTAGATGGAGTCGCCCTTGGTGCAGCCTGCGGCTTCGGCGTAATTGCGCACAACGCAGAGCTTTTCAGAAATGGGCGCGGGTTTGACGGTTTGTTCGCCAGAGCCGCAGCCCGTGAGAGTCAGGGTGCCGATAACGGCGGCGGCAATGCCCGCAGCCGGAATGAAACGCGTGAACATAAGAAAATGAATTCTTGGGTTTATGGATTTTTAGCCGCGGATTTATAGCACGGTAGGGGCGAATCGGGGAGAGGGGATGCGTAATTTCGCTGCGGCCTTTTGCCTTTTCTTTTGAAAGAATCATGCGGCAGGTGAATTTTGGGGGCGGCAGAGGGGGGCTATTTTGAAAAACGGACTACGGAAATTAGTGGGTGTGTACCCGTCACCTGTAATTTGAAATTCTGAGCTGTCACTGCACACCTAATTTCATAAAGTTTTCGGGCGAGAAAAATTCAAAAGTGTTTGAAGAAAGCAACAGTATTTAAAGAAAAAAAGCTGAAAACGGCCGAAAAGCATTAGGGAATACCCCTCCCCCCTGATAAAAATCCGTTGAATTTTTTATCATGGGTTTGTACCTGCGTAAAAGGCAGGTGTGTACCCGGAAGTTTCGGGTACGACAAAAACGAAAAATTTTTCGGAGTTTTGATAAATGAATAAGTCTTTTAAGGTCGTCTTCTCCAAGGCGCGTTCTGCGCTGATGGTGGTTAACGAAGCGACTTCTTCCATTCAGGCCAAGGGCACAAAGACGGTGATCGCTGCGGCAGCGGCTGCGATGATTGCCGGCGGTGCTGTGGCTGCGACGCCTTCGACGACTGTTATCGCCGATGGTAATGAGGCCGTGGAAAAACTGGCAAATGGTACGGCTTACGACAGCTATACGATCGTCGGAGCCGGTGCTTTCGGTGCTCTGTCTGTCAAGAACACAACAGGTACAACTGTAAAAGATGTAGCAAATTTAAGCTTTACCAACAACACGACTTCGGGTAAGGCCGGTGCTCTGGCTTTGGATAGTGCCAGCCTCAAGCTGACGGACGCTCAGTTCTCGAACAATTCGGCCGCCGGCTGGGGCGGTGCGGTTCGCCTATGGGGTAACACTGACACAAAGAATCCGACCCATTCTGCTCTGACGCTGACGACAACGCGCGATCTGACCTACGCAGGCAACAAGGCCGGCCAGGGTAAGACGGCCGAAAAGGACGGCTCTACGGCTCTCGGTGCCCGTTATGAAGACATGGGCGGTTTTGCCCACCTGCAGGGTAACTCCACGCTGACGCTTAATGCAGCTGCCAACACCACCCTTACGATCGGCGAAACGGGTGCTGCTCAGACGGCAGGCCTTGATTCCATTACGACGTCCAACGGCGGTAACACACTGGCGATTAACGATGCAGGCACGGTCAACGGTGCAGGCACGGTCAATCTGAACGGCTCTCTGGAAGGTTTTGTCGGTGCAATCAATGTTAACGGCGGTACGGTCAATATGGCCACCGGTTTTGGTTCCATCGATAACGACACCCAAGCTAGTGTTAATTCTCAGAAGGTCAATGCTTCCGGTGCAACAGCTGGCAATGTTCAGTCCGTTCTGACGGTTAAGAGCGGCGCCACTGTCAACATGGGGGCGCTCACGATCAACCGCAGTACGAAGGCCGATGCCGCTACTCAGGCGGGTACTCAGCTGAAAGTTGAAAATGGCGGCAAGCTTTATGTTGAGTCCATTACGCTGGGGACAAAAGAATACAAGGATAAGGCGCTGGGTACTACGTCTGGTGAAAAGCTCGCAAGCGGTTCTCTGACCACGACCGGTCACGGTCAGGTGGATGTGGCCGCGGACGCCGTTGCTGAAGTGAAGAAGGATGTGACGGTTGCTGCCGGCACGACCTTTGACAAGACCAATTCCGGTGCCTTTACGGTTCTCGGCACGCTCAAGACCGAAGCGGCTGTTAAGGACGGTGCTAAGGAAGGTGCTAAGGAAGTTTCTCCTGCCGGTGTCTTCGATGTGAAGGGCGGTACCGTTGCCGTTAATACGGTTACCAACGCCGGTAAGACAAAGGTCGCCTCGGACGCTACCTTCAGCGTGACCGGTACCGGTTCTACCAACAGCGGAGAAATTTCTCTGCTGCAGTCCGGCGCAAAGTTTGAAGTGCAAGCCGGTGCTGATCTGACCAATACCGGTACTATTGTTGGTGCTCTGGATAACATGGCCTATGTCGGCGACGTCAACGTTGCCGGTAAGCTCGTTAACGGCGACAAAGGTAAGATTCAGACCGGAAATCTCACCGTTGAAGACGGCGGCTATGTCAGCACGAAGATTACCGATGCGTATGCCGTTGGTAAGACTACAGTGAAGAAGGGCGGTACCTTCAATCTCACCGAGCTCAATTCTCACTTGGACGGTACGGCTGAAGGTGCGTTTGACCAGCTGCTTTTGGCGGGTGGCGAGGTGGAACTTGCAGGCGGTGCCGTGACGGTTGCTGACAAGGCCTTTACGGGTAATGTTCAGCTCGGTGTGAATAAGACTACCCCCACTTCGTATAGTAAGGCTACGCTGACGATCTCGGCCGGCGAATATGCGGCTGATACGTTCACTACGCTGCCGAACAAGACTGGTAATAAATCTACTCTGAACGTTACCGGCGGTCAGTACACCATCAAGACGCTGAATGCCAATGGCGGTGCGATCAACGTCGCAGGCACTGGTAAGCTCGTCATCGATACCAAACTGTCGACGAATAGTGGTTCTGAATTCAAGATCAGCCAGGGCGGTACGGTTGAAACTACTGCGGCTGCTCTTGGGCTCAAGATCGGTGCAACGGGTGTGACCGTCGATTCGGATTCTACCTATAAGAACGCCATCAGCAACAACGGCGAATTGGTACTTTCGGATCTGACAGGTATTAGCACGACGAAGGCTTATCTTACTGACATTAAGAATGCCATTCAGGCTTCCGGCAGCAACGGTCTCCTGAATCTCGGTGCGCTGACCATTTCTGATGCAGTTACAGACGGCAAAGCTCAGTTCGCCGATGTGACTGGTTCCGGCGCATTGGTAGGTATTGCCAGCGATGCGCTCAGCCAGGCTACTGTTACCGGTGTGAACGGTAGCTTCATGAAAGCCGGTTCCTACGGCAAGCTGGAGGCTGCTACGGCCGCCGCTGCCGCCACGGTTTCCGGCGCAGCTCTGACACTTAACGGTACCGGCGACCTCTTCACGTATGTGAGCGGTTCCGAGACGACTGTTAAGGGTATTACTCTTGGCACCAGCGGTTCTCTCACGACCACGGGTTCTGCCAACGGCGGTGCAAAGATTGGTGCAGTTCTGAAGGGCGATGGTGCTACCGGCACCGCCCTCACTGTTGCTGATAACGGTGTTCTGACTGTTTCCCAGACGGATTTGGCTCCTAATGATCAGGAGATTAAACTCGTCAATGTAGACACTCTGACCATTGGTAAGGGCGCTCAGCTTACCGCCGGCATTACGAAGGCTGCGGTTGCTGCTTCCGGTCAAACGCCTGCAACTCCGGCGACCTATGGTGATATTGAGGCTGGTACTCTGAACGTTGACGGCAAGCTTGATGCTTCCAACAGCACGGTGACCGTGACTTCCGGCGCAACCTTCACGGGTGACGTTGCTTCTACGGTCAAGACTCTGAGCCTCCAATCCGGTGCAACTGTCAGTGTCGGCACGAATACTGCTGCAGGTAAGCTGGTCGTTAACAATGTTTCCGGCAATGGTACGATCTTCGCGGATCCTGCCTTTGTGAACGGTGTTTCTCCGTCGCACAGCACGGTAGCTGTTGAAACGGTTTCTGCTGACAGCACCGTTGTTGCAGGTCAGAACTCTGTTGTCGCTGTCGGCTTTAAGGACACCGCAGCAGCTGATGCAGCGTTTGCCAAGACCGGCTTTGTGCTTGCTGACACGACAGCTGAAAACGCGCCTGCCAATGCCGTGAACTCTGTCCTCTATGTTCAGGGTACAAAGGATGCCAACGGCGGCCATGTCTCTGCTACCGGTAAGTTCGCTGCGACTAATGAAACCATCCCCACTCGGTACGAACAGGGTGTTCGGATCGAGAAGGGTTCTCTGCTCGTCGTTGACGCATCTACAGTTGATGCAACCTACGGCAATACAGCAGTGTTCAACGGCAATGTGAACGTTGAGGAGGGGGCTAAGGTTTACTTGGCCAACGTTGTTAACGGCAACACGATCAAGCTTGGTACAGACGCGCAGTTTAACGGTGATCTGCACTTTGAAGGTGATCTGCTTCTCAATGAACAGATGTCCGGTCCGACGGTGACCATTAAGTCGGCTGATCTGAAGACGCTCAAGAGCGAATTCGGTGACGTGGCCGGTATTGATGCGGCCTGGGGTATGTTTGACGAAGGTGCCAACCTCAACAACAACTCCAAGTCTGCTGCGTTCAATAAGTGGTTGTACACAAGCACGAGCTCTGCCGGTGTTGCGTCTGGTGATCGGGTCGATACGGTTCGCTTGAACAAGATCGCTGCCGATGTTGCCTCTCTCGGCGCCACGACCGGTGTGCAGACGATGACGATGGACGCTGTGAACCAGATGGGTGAAACGGTTGCTGATCGTGTTTCGCTCCTCACCCAGCGTGCTGCCGGTGTGAATGTCTGGGCTGCCGCCAACGGCGGTATGTTCGAAGCCAAGTCGCTCTTTGACGGCGCCGGCTACGAAAGCGACATCTACTCCGGTGTTCTCGGTGTTGACTACCAGTTCGCCTGCAACGCCGTTTTGGGCGCCGCTCTGACGATCGGTACGGCCGACACGGACAACAAGAACTCCGGCGTGAAGGCGAGCACGGATTCCGACTTGGTCGGCTTCTCCGTCTACGCCAGCAAGACCTTTGCAGACGTTCTCGGTGT
>ERZ1034976.1580-NODE-1580-length-17173-cov-4.236418_pt1 | contig 17173 bp, 14 predicted proteins | sample MGYA00520623_ERZ1034976 | MGnify/ENA primary metagenome ERZ1034976 (study PRJEB33766, sample SAMN09781774) | gut metagenome | biome: gut microbiome | host: Homo sapiens | place: Madagascar | study: EMG produced TPA metagenomics assembly of the PRJNA485056 data... | reverse complement strand
CAAGCACATCCTATTTTCAATATTTCGCTGATTTTTCAAAAAAGCGATTTTATGCTATCTCTTTCATTATAGGAGAAAAAGCGGATTGCTTTGTAACATCAACGTAAAATAAATGTTAAGTTTTCAAATATTCCACAAAGTTTTGACTTTTTAAACAAAAACTGCACGAATTTCTTCGTGCAGTTTGTAATAGATGACAAAATTTGTAAAAAATAGATAAAATACAAGTGAATGGAAAATGAATCCAAAAGCAGTTCTTATTCTTATGCTTCAGCGTAGCCGTTCGGATGATTCTTGTGCCATCTCCAAGCATCGCCAATGATTTCTTCCAGACTTGCGTGCTGCGGATCCCAGCCCAGAACGTCTCTTGCTTTCTGGCTGGATGCAACCAGTCTTGCCGGGTCGCCGGCTCTTCTCGGGGATTCAATTGCCGGAATCGGATGACCAGTCACAGCTCTTGCAGTTTCGATCACTTCTCGAACAGAATAGCCGATGCCGTTACCCAGATTGAAGATGTTGCTTTCACCGCCATCCTGAAGATAACGAACCGCCAGAATGTGAGCCTGTGCCAAGTCGGTTACATGGATGTAGTCCCGAATGCAAGTGCCGTCCGGTGTGTCATAGTCGGTACCAAAGATGGAGATCGCTTCCCGCTTGCCGTTCGGAACTTGCAGGATCAGCGGAATCAGGTGGCTTTCTGGATTGTGTGCTTCGCCGATTGTACCGGTCTTATCTGCACCGCAAGCGTTGAAATACCGGAGGGAAACATACCGCAGACCATGTGCCTTTGCAGTCCAATAGAACATCTTTTCCATTGCCAGCTTGGTTTCGCCATATGGGTTGGTTGGACAGGTGCGGTCGGTTTCCAGAATCGGAATGTTTTCTGGTTCACCGTAAGTAGCAGCTGTGGAGGAGAAAACAATTTTCTTGACATCGTGTGCCACCATTGCTTCCAGCAGTACCTTTGTACCACAGAGGTTGTTGTCATAATACTTCAGCGGCAGGTTGACACTTTCCCCAACCAGAGAGCAAGCAGCGAAGTGAATGACAGCGTCAATCTTTTCCTTGGTGAACAAGTCATCGAGGAATGCACGGTCACGGATGTCGCCCTGATAGAAGGTTGCACCTTCCGGAATGGCAGCCCGGAAACCGGTTTGCAGGTTGTCAGCAACAACAACTTCTTCGCCGGCACGAATCAGTTCGAGTGCGGTATGAGAGCCGATGTAACCAGCACCGCCGAATACTAAAATACGCATAAAAATTCATCCTTTCCAATGAGGTTTAATTTGTTTTTGTGTTCTGTTTTTTATAAAAAGACGAAGAACCTCGTCCTTTTTTCGGTAATGACGCAGAGAACTGCTGCTTAATTTGCAGCAAGGAACGCAAATCGGATAAAATGGCGTACAAAATCGCACGATTTTCAAACTGTTCTCTTGTTTCCGGCAGTGGCTGTTCCTGATAGAACCGATGCAGAGCATCTAATTTCTCCAGCAGAGCCACTGCATCATTTGTTTCATGATACTGGTCGCTGATGGCCTGTAGACAATCAGAGAGCGGCTTTGCCTGTGTGGGAATCAAGGTCAATTTACAGATTTGCCGATAAATCATCCGCAGGATCTCACATTGTTCTCGTCGCATCATAAGATACTGCATGAAATAGAGGTCTTGTTCGAGATAATGATTTCGCATAAACCGGATGGTTTCCTGTTCCATCTCGGTCAACAATTGATCTGTGCGATTGAAACAGCTGCCGTCATAATCCGGATGTTCTGTCTTTAGAACATGAATTGCCATTCGATGCAGAATCTGCTGCAATTCGGCATCCAGTTCGGCTTGTTTGGCTTGAATCCGCCGCAAGTTGTTTGGCATAAAGCTATTGAGCAAAATGCCCAATCCAACGCCAACCAGCAGCAAACTGCATTCATTTTTCAGCATGGGCAGCGATACGCCACCGGCTGCCATGTAATGCGTTGCCAAGACGGTATTCACGGCAATGGAATCCTCCATGCGGCAGGTAAAACAAATCAATAGAAACAAGGGGAAGAATACGCCGAATGCCCATGGACGATTCCCTAAAAGGGAGAAGATGGGCAGGCAGAGCAGTGTCATAATGCAAAAGGCAATGCCTCTTCGCAGGGCACTGCTGCTGGTTTCCTGTCGGGTGTCCTGAATGGTCAGGAATGCAATGACTCCGGCAGAAGCAGCATATTCTAAGTGCAGCAGTCCAGCGAGTTCCATTGCCAGAACTGCACCGACTGTCATTTTTAAAATCTTTAACCAAGGAATTTTTTTCAAAAAGGTTGCGTTCAATGAGTTTTCTTTCTCTTTTCCTGCATCCATTTCACGAATGTGGTATAGTCCGGATAGGATGCAATTGCACCGCTTTTTGTAATGCTGTAATTCGCATAATAAACGGCAAAGGTCAACCATTCCTGCACCTGTTCCGGCGAGCAGGTTGCCAGCTGGGAAGCAGTGATATGATTCTTTGCCAGACAGTACAGATATGCACCAATGATGGCATCGCCAGCTCCAGTGGTATCTTTTACCCGAACTTCCGGATTCTCTACATGGCTGGAGAAATGCGGTGTTAAGATCATAGCACCTTCTTTTCCCATGGAATAGAGTACCATTTTGCAGCCCTGTTCAAACAGCCAGTCCGCTGCATCTAAAATAGAGTGCTTGCCCGTAACGAAGAAGCATTCTTCATCGGAGAGCTTGACTAGATCCGCATAGGGGAGAAATTCCCGGACGGTTTCCTGACAAGCTTCTGCAGAAGGCCAGAGTGGCAGACGGATATTCGGGTCAAAACTGATGATGGCATGATTTTTCTTTGCCAGTTTTAAAACGGCTTTGTGGGTTTCTTTCATTGGGGATTCGACCAGAGAAACCGAGCAGAAGTGCAAAATTCCGGTTTCTTCCAGCCAAATCGGCTGAATCTGTTCCGGCTGTAAGAGCAAGTCTGCACTGGGTTTCCGATAGAAGGAAAAATCCCGGTTGCCATCTGCTTTTAAGGAAACAAAAGCGAGGGCAGTGTTTGCGGCATCCGTTCGGCAAACGCCATCTGTTTTAACGCCGCAAGCTTGAATGGTATCGACAATATAGTCGCCGAACGCATCGTTGCCGACCTGCGTCAGCAGGCGGGCATTTCCCTGTAATTTTGCGACAACAGCAGCAACATTGGTTGGTGCTCCGCCACAAACACGGGTGAAAGATTCTACTTCTTTTAGGGCACAGTCCCGCTGTGCTGGAATAAAGTCAATCAGGGCTTCCCCGATCGCAGTCACATCATACATCTGAATCAACGCTCCTTTTAATGGGTCAGAATGGGTGAATTTTCGCACAAAAAGAATGTGAAATCGTTTTCGTCATGATGTTATTATACCATATTCCTGTCGCAAAAGATAGATGGATTTTTCACAAAGGTGAAAAATGATTTTTATTTTGGTTCTACAAAAAATGTGAAAAATCTTTCATCCGAGGGTGCTCTTGCGTTCGTGGAGGCAGCAAATCATTTTTTCGCTGCGGCGAGTGGGTTCTTGTTCCTGGATCAAATCCAATAACATGGCTGCTGCTTCTGAACCGCCTGTGCGGTGGGAGAGGGAAACCGTTGTCAGAGGCGGATCATACAGCGTTGCAAGGCGGTTGTTGCCGACCGCAGACACCTTGACTTGTTCCGGAACGAGAACATTTTGCTGTCGCAGGTAACTCATCGCACCAAATGCGAGTTCTGCTGTTGCACAGAAAATGCCATCAAATGGTACATTTCGTTCCATCAGAATCCGAGCTGCTTCATAGCCGTCTTCCATGTCAAATTGTGTTTCGACCATTCTTCGTTCATCTGGCTGGATCTGATACTGAGCGAGAGCATCTGTAAAGCCAATCCGGCGATTTCGACCGACTGCACGGTCTTTCAAGGTAACACCGATGTAGGCAATTTCCCGGCAATCTCGTTTCAGCAGAATTTCCGTTGCCAGATAGGCAGATTGATAGTCATCAAAATAAACGCTGGGAATAATTTCTTCCTGCTGTGCCAGCAGAACAATCGGCTTTTGATAGGAACGCATCACAGTAAGATGGCGTTTGGACATCAGCGTGCCCATAAAGATGACACCATCCACATTGTTGGTGCGGAAAATTTTTAGAAATTCCAGTTCCTTTTCCACTTGGTTGCTGGTGTTGGCGAGCAAGATTTGATAGCCAGCCTGTGCCATGATGCGAGTAATGCCTTCTACCATTTCTGCAACAGGTTCTGAGTTGATACGAGGAACGATGACACCGACCAGATGATTTTTTCCAGTGCGGAGCATCTGTGCAGAAGGGCTCGGGGAATAACCGGTCTGTTCAATGACATTCCGAATGCGTTCTTTTTTTTCTTCGCTGACATACCCCTGATTTAAATAACGTGAAACAGTGGCAGGGGAAACGCCTGCCATTTTTGCGATGGTGTTGATGGTCACGTTCATCCTCCGTTCTTTTTGGTGTAGCACCAATTTTTTTATGATGTCTCAAAATCGTAATTTGCACTCACCTTATTATAACATGAAACCCATAAATCTGTAAAGAATCGAAGCAAAAAAATTTCTGTGTGGAATCGTTTTCATTGTTAATTTTTCTTTTATAAACTTCCTAAATTATACAGAACATCTTCTATTTTTTCAATATTTTCAGCATCGTGCATGACTTCCTTTGCGTATCGTTGCACAATTATCATGCAATCTGTCAGCGTGTAAGTGTGCGTTTCCCGTAGCTTCCAAGCGGAAACGATGGCAATTTCATGAAGAGCAGCGAGTAACTTTTGATACTGGATCAAGGCGTTTCCGGTGTTCAACGCTTGCAGCCAATATAAATAGAGATAATAGGAACAGAAGTTCCGGAACGCTGGAATCAATGGTTCAGCGATTTCTGTAAATGCCTGTAAATCTGCATCGGTAACTGGATGTTGTTGGATTTGCTGCATCCAATCTGCCCATTCTGGGGTCATCCATTCGAGGGCATCGTATAAATGTTGAACAGATTCGTGATGAAGAAATACGGGCTTGCTGGGGATGGACTGTAATTCTGGGAAATCGTCTGTCTTTTCTGCAATCCAATCTTGAAACTGCTGTACATAATGCAATCCATAGCAGAGAGCCTCTGCAAGTGGAATGCTTGTTTCCTGAAACAATTGCAGCAGAACGGCACGAGTTTCAAGCAGGCAGTTCATCCAGTTCAGGGAATAGGGGAGTTCCGCTTCATTGATTGGTTCGGATGGTTCAGCTTGTGTGAGCGGAATTGCTTGGAACGGTTCTGTTTGTGTCAAGACCAGACGAGCAGCCTCTGGACAGGCAAGCGAGAGCACATGCTCTGTAAAAAGCGTATAATCCTGCGGAATGCGTGGAAATTGTCGGCAGGTATCACAGAGCAGATGTTCTCCGGCTTGTATTTGTAAGTCGCAGAGTTTTTCAGCATTCCAGAACGGACAGTTTCCATCTTCCCGATTTTGAAACATCCACTCATCGTCTTCATTTTTTGTGAGTGTTGAGCGGATGGTTTCCCCGATGGGGGAGCAGGTCTGCTGATAGGTTTGGAGTGTTTTTGGGTCAATGACAATTTCCCAGCCTTTACAACAACTGTCTGGACAATCGCCAGCAGTGCAATGAAATGCTTCTGTATAGGGAAAAGTATAGTGTTGCATAGTGTGAAAGCCCTCCTAAGAGAGAATGGTTATGGATTGGTTGGGGTTTCGGTAGAACTGGAATCCGCATCATCAGACGGCAGATTCATCAGAACAGAGGCGGAATCCGAAACAACATTCGGGTATTTGCCGTCCCATTTCTGAATTTGCTGATACCGCAGTACTTTGTCATTCAAAGAGGCATTGATTTTTTCGTTGGCAGCGGCTTCTGCTTCTGCCTTTTTCAAGGTTGCTTCTGCATCGGCATCCGCTGCAATGGTTTTCTGTTTTGCGGCTGCCTCTGCTTCAATAATCTGCTGTTCTTTTTCGGTTTCTGCCCGAAGTTTGTTTTGTTCGGCAACTTGTTTTTGTTCGATGGCAGCGTTAAATTCCTCGGAGAAATCAAAGTCAACAATATTGAACTTGTCGATTAAAATGCCATAGTCGGAAACCTTTTCCGAGAGTGTCTGCCCGATTTCGTCCCCAACAGCAGAACGCTTGGTAATCAGTTCTTCTGCAGTGTACTGTGCAGTAACTGCCTTGACTGCTTCTTGAATGGCAGGCTGTAAGACCGTATCGGAATACTGTTCGCCGATGGTTTGATAGATAGTAGCGGAAGCGTCTTTTGTGATGTGGAAGTTGATGGCGACGGAACTGGAAATGGTTTGCAAATCCTTGGAAACGCTGTTGGAGGCGACTTCTGTCTTTTGAATCTTGTTGTTCATCATTACAACCTGCTGGACGAATGGCACTTTAAAATGTAAGCCTTCATCCAGTACACGATTGCTGACGCTGCCCATGGTTACGACAACGCCGGCATGACCAGCTGGAACAATGGTGGTTGCACTAGTAGCAGCAACAATGATTAGGAGAGCAGCGACACCGGCAATGATCCAACCGGTTGCTTTTTTCAGTGATTTCATAAAAAGTCCTTTCTGTTAAAAGAGGGGGCGTATTTGATTTTTGGTGAAATGGTTTCAAATTGACAAGAGAAATCAATTCATGTTATAATCCAATCAGGATTCCAACAGAGATAAAAACAGCTGATGTAATTCTGGATTCTGATGGGGCAACCGCAGCGGTTTGCGGTCGTTGTTGGTGAAGCAGTGCTGAGAAGTTCCTGTCACGCAGCAGCGAGATTCCCCCGGCTTATAGATTTCGTAGGATAATGCAATCCGAACGCCGTTGTACGCTGTAATTTTGCAGGTTGCCTGAAAGGTTTCTCCGAACTGGAAGGGGATGTGATAAGAGCAGGTGACACCCAGCACAGGCATTAAAATACCGTTGTGTTCCAGCTGATCATACGGTACACCTTTTTGTGCCATGAATGCCACACGGATTTCTTCCATCCAACGGATATAGTTGGAGTGGTGGACAATCTGCATTCGGTCGGTTTCGTAGTACTGGACGGGACGCTGATAGACAATGGATTCTGGAGCAATCATATGATGATGCATAAAACAACAACCTTTCTATGAGAAATAAATGGAGGAACAAGAATGAACGAACAAATCACCATTCCGGCAGACGGCATTTGGATTTTAAACCGGTTACAGGCACATGGTTATGTGGGGTATGCCGTCGGCGGATGTGTGCGGGATGCACTGCTGCACCGAACACCGCATGACTGGGATTTCTGTACCTCTGCAACGCCAGAGCAGATACAGGTTTGCTTTTCAGATGTGCCATGTCTGACCATTGGCAGCCAGCATGGAACAATTGGCGTTTTGCGAAATCATACGGTGTATGAAATCACCACATTTCGCAAGGAAACCACCTACCATGACCATCGTCATCCGGATACAGTACAGTTTGCCGATTCGCTGCAAACAGATTTACAGCGGCGGGATTTTACCATCAATGCAATGGCATATCATCCGGAAACAGGAATCATAGACCCCTTTCATGGAGCAGCAGACTTGCAGAAACGGCAACTGCGATGCGTGGGCATTCCAACAGAACGCTTCACAGAAGATGCCCTGCGGATTTTGCGAGCAGTCCGATTTGCTGCGGTATATGGGCTAACCATTCAGCCGGAAACAGCAGCAGCGATGGAACGAACAGCACCATTTTTAAAATGGGTATCTGCGGAACGGATTCTCTCTGAATGTGACCGCATTGTCACTGCTCCGTATGCTGCTGCAACATTGGCAGCATATCATTCGATTTGGTTTCGTCTGTTTCCAGAGATGCAGCCATTACAGGGTTTTCAGCAAGATCATCCACGCCATGCACATGATGTATGGAAACACAGTCTGCTGGCATTATCTCACAGCAATCAGCAGGACACAGTACTCTGCTGGGCAGCATTGCTGCATGACATTGGAAAACCAGCTTGTTTTCATCAGGATGCAGCCGGAATCGGGCATTTTTACGGACATCCGGCAGAAAGTGCAGCGTTGGCAAAGCAAATTTGCAAGCGTCTGAAGATGGATCGAAAGCGAACCGATGCCATTGTCGCATTGATTGCCGCACATGAAGTGCAATTATTACCGCAACGCTCTTATTTGCTGCGGATGCTGCGAAAATATGGAGCGGTACAGACAAAACGCTTGCTTGCTCTGCGAAAATCGGATTTACAGGCACAAGTTCCAGCATATGCAGAGCAGGACTTGCAAAAACTGGAGCAGATGCAGCAGCTTTTGCAGGAATTATTGCAAGAGCAGGCATGCTTTCAGCTGAAAGACTTGGCGATTCGTGGAAACGATTTGCTTGCGATGGGGATTCCAAAGGGTGTTCTCATTGGGAAGCTGCTGCAAGATGCATTGGAGCAGGTCATTCGTGGCAGGTTGCCGAACGAACGGGAAGCTTTGCTGCAATGGGTGCAGGAGCGATGGAATCGAAGAAAACAGCATCAGAATCCTACTGATTAGTATAAACCAGTTTGGGAAATCTGTCAAGAAAGTTCATAACGCCGTAGGCGAACTGCGGTCAAGCTGGCTCAGCTTGGCGGAGAGGAATTGTTAAGGGGGACAAGCTGTCCCCCTTAACAGAGGTTTTGATTGCATACAACAAAAATCTAAGAGAAAATCGAACGAAATTGCAATTGCCTTTTAAAATCTGGAGGTTGTAATAAGAGATAAGGTTTCAGGGGCAATTGCAGTTTCCAAGGCAAGCTGGGGATGTGCCCCAGCCTTGCCGAATCAGTTTCAGGTGGCTTTCCAAGAATCGTTCTGTTCCTAGCGTTGTTCAGACGTTCTTTTGTACAAAAAACACAAACCAAACACACGATGATCACATAAAATAGTAAACTTAAACTTTTGAAATCAAAGTTCAATTGCTTGAAACAGAAGAAAATAAAGTAAACAAAAAAATAAAAGAAAGCAAAATCCACCTTTTACGTTATTAAGCACATTTCACACTTAATTTATCAAAATCGTGGAGAAAACTATTGACAAATCACAAAAGGTGTGGTATTATATAATCAAGGAAAGGGAAAAAGAACAGAAACCAAAAAGAAGCTTCCCAGATGGGAACACAGGTTGGTGGATGTTCCAAATGAACTTTCGGAATGCATATTAAGGTTTAAGACAATCGGTCTTTTAGTATGCAGATATTTTTCCAGTGAGGAGGGTGAGATCCCATGGCAAGTGAAGAACCACAGTACATATGCTGTCAGGATCGCATCCTGATCCAGTCGCTGTAAGAATCGGGTATTAGGATCAGAAAAACTGGTCGCATGCCAAGGAAATGATAAAGTTGGCAGACTGGAAAATGGAATGTGATTTGACGAGTGTGACTGTACCAACAGAAAATTCGGATTGGCAGCATAGGTGAGAACCTAATGCAAGATGATGACGATCTTGTATCGACGGCGAAAGCCTTGAGAATAGATGCCGGAACGAAATTTTGCAGGCAAAGGGATGATTCTTATGACAAGAAGAACCGATTTGTGCAGGCAGCTTACAAAATAATTGAAAAAGGTGAGTCCAATGGAAGGGAAAGCTTTTTAATTGGTATTTCGTAGAAAAGGAATGATTCCCATGGAAGGTTACCAGATTACTTAAAATCAAAATTTTATGTAAGGGTGGTTCCCATGTACTAAACAGTATAAAATTTCTGGAAAACGATATTACTTGAAAAAGGTGAGTCCAGTGGCAAAGAAAAGAGATTATTTAGCTGAAAAATAAGATGTTGGGAGTGAGTCCAATCGAAGCTTCAGCGAAAGAATGAAAGTTCTTTCAATCCTTTATCTGAAAAAATAAAAAATGCACCCAAGCGGAGGTCTACTGCTGTGGGTGCTTTTTCGTTTATCCGGAAAATCGCATTCCCTGTATAAGGTTATGTGATTTCTGATAGGCAGCAATGGCATTTAAAACGCCACGCTTGTTTCTGCTCCAGAGCGGAGCAACCAGTGTTCGTGCATCGCCATCACCAGTTAATCGTTCAATGACGGTTTCCGGTGGGAAATAGGTCAGCTGTTCTGCAATGAGAGCAACATAAGTTTCTTGGTCAAGCGTGGAAAGTCTGCCGTCTTGATACCACTTTTCCAATGGTGTACCCTGAATGACATGCAGTAGCTGCAATTTCACTGCATCCGGCTGCAACTGTCCCAGCTGGCGAGCGTTGTCCAGCATTTGTTCAATGGTTTCTGTCGGCAGTCCGTTGATGAGATGCACACAGGTGCGAATCCCACGAGCTTTTAAGTTGGAAAATGCAGATAGAAAGACCTCGTTTTCATAACAGCGATGAATGAGGGTTGCAGTTTTCGGCTGAAAGGTCTGCAAGCCTAATTCTACAGTTAGAATGGTACGGTGAGAAAGTTTCTCTAAATAATCTAAAACATCTTCTGGCAGGCAGTCTGGACGTGTTCCGATAGAAAGCCCAATGACATCCGGTTGTTGCAGAGCAGTTTCATAGCGTTCTTTTAAAATAGCGAGCGGTGCATAAGTGTTTGTGTGTGCTTGAAAATAGGCAATCAGCTTTGCAGCTGGGAACTTTGCATGAATGCGTGCCCGTTCCGTTTGCAGTTGTTCTGTAATGCTGCCGGAATGGGTGAAATAGCCGCTTCCACCATCGCAGAAAATACAGCCGCCAGTTCCCTTTGTTCCATCTAAGTTCGGACAGGAAAAACCGCCGTCTACAACTGCTTTCATAACACGGCAGTGAAATTGCTTTTGGTCGTATTCAAATCGGGCATAGTATCGTCTGCCACCATCCCACATGAACATTCATCCTTTCTGAGAAAAGTTAGAAAAATAGCTGCCGTCACAAAAAAATGACGAGCAGCTATTTTTTTATTCTTCGTTGGCAGCCGCCGCTTCGGTTGCAGTCTCTTCGCTGTCGCTATTTGTTGCAGTGTCACCGCTTGCTGCATCTGCATTGTCGTCCTGTGTTGCAGCGTCAGTAGCAGCTTCTCCGCTGATTTCGCCAGCACTTTTCTGTACGGTGATGATAAATCCATCCGTATTATTTCCGGAAATACTGTAGCTATCCTTCTTCGGAATTTTCACTTCTGTTTCTCCGTTGGAGTTTGCAGCATAGTAATAGATCTCATAAGAAGCATCATCGGTTGTATAGGTGAGTGGCTGGTCGATGGTATAGGACTTGAGATAGTCCAGATACTCTTCCAAGCAGTAGTTATTTTCGTACATAATCAGGGAATGTGGCAATCCAACATACCGGAAATGATGCGGCATATAGTCCACACCAGTGATACTGGTTTTATCGTCCGGATACCGCAGAATAAAGCCGTAATACCAGCAGTTTGCAACCATCCATTCATTCCGCTTTGTCAGGTAGGCAACGACTTCGCCTGTGGAGGTAATCAAGCCAATATCAAACGTGTAACCGCTGCTGCGTTCTGCCAGAACATTGGTATATAAGCTGTCAGAATCGGTATTGGTTACGCTGGTGCTGTGAATCTGCAAGTTTACTGTACCCTGAGAAGCCTGATATGCATCAAACAGATTGATAAGTGGATTCCGCATTTCTGTCTGGAACGTCAAAGATTCAGAACGAGGCTTTAAAGACGTGTCAGAAAGTGTAGAAAAGTCGGTGAAGTCTGTCTTTCCAGAATAAGGGCAGGTGTTGCTGACCATGACCAGAGAGCCATTGTGCAAATCCGAATCGGAAAGTGTAATGGTATCATAATTCGGGTCGTCATTTTTTGTGGTAGCAACGGTTTCATTGTCTTTTTTGTTGTTTTTTGCTTCTGTTGGTTTGTCGGTTGCCTCTGGAATGCCATTGTTGGTGTCAGTTGAGAAAGTGCCCTCACTCACAACATAGGTCACATTTGCTCGTGTAACCGTTCGGACAGTAAAATCAATGACTAAAATCAAACAGATTAAACAGGCAAGAGCAATCGCAACACTGATGATTTGCGGTCGCTTTTTGGTTTTCTGTTTCACGTTTCCATCTCCTTTTATTCATAGAGTTCCGAGGAAGATTCTTCTGGGTCAGTGGATTCTATATCACCATAAAGGTCTTCGCTACTGGAATCAAGTTCTGTTTCTGCATCTGATGCCGTTTCTGCGCTGTCTGAATCATCAGATGAATCTGTGGTGGTTGCTTCTGTTGGCGGATAGGTTGTTTTTTCCAGATGGGTTGGCATTTCATAACCGCCATTGACCAGCCCATACATCGCAAAGCTATCAAAAACAGGGTTCATTTCTGTCGGGGCATATGCCGTTACAACAACATATTCGTTTCCATCTACTGCAGTTGCATAGCTTGCCAGACACTGCATTGCCTGGTCAGTAAAGCCAGTTTTTCCGCCAATAATGGTCATATTTTTCACTTCATTGCCATACATCCGCTTATACATGGTGCTCAGTAGAATCATACCATTTGGATGCTGTTGGGTGGAAGTGGTGCGGTATTCAACACTGCCGAGAATCTGCCGGCAAGTTGGATTTTCCATTGCCGCTTTCATCAAAATGGCAATGTCCAATGCAGTGGAGTAATGATTTTCATCGTGTAAACCAACTGCATTCGTGAAGTGGGTGTGATTCATACCGAGAGCTTTTGCTTTCTGGTTCATTAGAGCAACAAAGGTTTCTTCGTTGCCGGAAACATAGTCCACAATTGCCATGGTTGCATCTGCACCGGACGGCAGAGCCATGCCATATAAGAGGTCAGTAATGGAAACCGTTTCGCCGGATTCAAAGCCAGCCCGAGCAGCTTCCTGTTCGATCAATGGGGCGATCAATTCATAGGTCATGGTGTAAGTATCATTGAAATCCTTGATATTTTCAACTGCGACCAAAAGGGACATCAACTTTGTCATAGATGCCGGATACATTTTCTGTTCGCAGTTGCGGTCAGCCAAGATTTGATTGTTCTTGACATCCAACAGCACAGCATATTTGCTGTAAATGTTGTTTTCTGTCAGTTTCTTTTCATCCTTCGCATATTCAGGATAATTGTCAATCACCATCGAACCATCACTGGCTTCACTATAGGAAATATCCGTGATTGGCTGTGCAATCATGCTACCGCTGCCGGAGGAGGTTGCCGTACTTTGTACGGGGTCGCCTCGAAAGACTTCGGAGAGAATGACGGTCAACAAAACGATGAGAAATAATCCGCCTGCAATTGTACCCAATAGGGGGATCCAATTGATTTTACCTGTATATTTGTTGCGAAAGACCATAATGACACCTCTGAATTTGATGAAATCGTTTTAAAATAGGGGATTGTGTTTCAATTTTGCAGAAAGTTGCGAAATTGCCTCAATACACCATGTTAATTATAATACAGAAAACTTCGTTTGTCAATAGCATGGGAAACATGATTGATAGAAATTCAGCAGAAGAATAAAAAGAAGCGGCAGGGAAATTCTGCCGCTTCGTAAGATTTTGAAATCAATCTGCTTATTCAGTCATGCCGATTGCCTTTTCCAGTCGATGGTAGAACTCTAAGATACCATTTCTGGAGGTGAAAGCAGAGCGTTTTGCAAGGAATCCGGAATATTCGCCATTTCGCAAAATATAATAGGATTCCTTGTCCTTTGCCAGGAATGTAATGGCTTCGGTTGTACCATCTTTCAGGTTGTAAGTCAATGTGATTTCTGGTTCTTCTTCCGTTGGAACATTGTCTGTCAAGTCCAGCGTAGAAGTGGTAAGTCTAGTTAAGTTGTCATATAAGGTGGTCAATGCATCCACTGCATCTGTTCCAAGTGCATCGACATCAATCTCATTGACAGTATACTGTTTGTTTTCGGAATCCAGTTCCATATTCAAATCGGTTTCGCCGTCAATATGAACTTGAACAGAAGCAACATCTGCCATATCGGCATCATAAATGACATCGCTCAGAAAATCCGCTGGTTCTGCCAGCAGGAAACTAATATAATTTGCAGCACAATAGAAAATCTGTCCCGTTTCCTTTTGCAGACATTCTACAAACTGCGTGGATTCTGTGTCATAATCCTTTGCATAGATGGTGGTTTCCGTGCCATCCTCCTGTGAGAAATAGAAGGTATAAGCAGGGTCATCAAATCCATATTCTGCATATTGGTCTTCTGTAACATGTTCTTCGCCGAACTTGTCAATAATCAGCTGCATGATATTGGTTTGCAGGTTGTTGATGTTCAGAACATTCACAAAATCGGATTCGATCGGGCTAACCATTTTCCAAGAAGTTGCATCTTTTTTCTTTAAATCGAAAACGGTTTCTCCATTGTGAATCAACTTCATCTGGTCAATCTGGGAATCCTGATTGGTCTGCACATAAATGCTCTTGAGAGAATTTTTGTTTGGGCGGAGGTAATCGCCATACTTGGCATCCACTAAGAAAACATCGTCGGATTTGTCAGACATTACATAATAGTACTCCTTCGTTGCGGTGAGTTTTCCCGTATACAATGTACGAGAACCATCATCCGTGGAAAGGGTAATGGTATATGGGTTGTCCAACTCATATTGTTTCTTGATGTCTTCCGTTGCAGTACCCAGATTTTCCGTAGCGGTCAGGTTGCAGAGTGAACCGGCAACAGAGTTCAAGAAGTAAACATTGATATGAAAATCAGTTTCTTCTGTCAATTCCCAGACATTGCTTTCTGCTCCGATCACAGCGGTGTAATCATTGCCATCCGGCGTTTGAATTTCAATCTTGTTGATGTTAGAAGAATTAAAATCCACCAGCTGCAATGCAGCAGCGTCTTCCGATTCTTTTTTTTGTTTTTCTTGGTTGTTGTTCCGAACGAACAAATAAGCTCCCAACGTAATTGCAACCAGCAAAACCAGCGAAAGAATCACAATCACTTGTTTTTTCATAATCGCATCCTCCGTTTCTGCTTAGCTGTTCCGCCGTTTTACCCAAACGCCAACACCAATGATAATGATAGCGATCGGCAGAGCGGCAAAGACAATCATCAGCGAACGAGCAGAATTTGCATCCGGCAGGGAAATTTCATCGTAAACAGTGGATTTGCTGTCAATGCCCATATCTACATCAGTATCATACATCCAGCTGATGGTACTCAGATACAGATAAACAGCAACGATGTACCGGCTGTCCTGCAAGTGGGTATCATCCAAGAAATCAGCGTTTCCGAAGACAGCCAGCTTTGCATTGTTTTTGGTGTTGCTCTGAGAATAACCAGCCAGCATCAATTCACTGTTGGTGATTTTCTTTGTATCGTATGCACCGCCATTCGGTTCACCAACTGCGGTATCATTGGTTGTCAGCAGTTCTGCGGTGGTAAGTGTGCCAGTGGTGTCTGTATCAAAGTAAAAGCTTCTAGAGTTCGTCATATACGGAACTAAGCCCTGATTTATCAGAGAAGAAGTCAGGTCAGCTGCTTCACTGTCACTGCTCAGTTCGACCAGATTACATTGAATGGTGCTGTCATCACCAGAAACATGCATGGAAGCGTCGGTTTCCTTTACGGTGTCATAGTCCATGATGATGCTGAATTCTTCCATGATCAGATCCAAGTTGGTATAGTTGAATTGACCAGCATTCGGGGACATCAGCAGGGAAAGATTTCCGCCTTCGTTCAGATAAGCGTCCAGTTTCTCCTTGTCGCTGTCTGAAATATCGGAAGTCGGAGCAGCAACCAGAATCATGGCTGCATCACTCGGAACAGCATCTACATCAGAGAGCAGCAGGGATTTTGCAGCATAGTTGTAGTTTTGCAGATTCTTTTTAAATTGTGTGTAGTTGTCGTCTGCAGACTTTTCGCCGTGTCCGGTCAGGAAGTAAACAGTCGGCGTAAAGCCATCTACAACAGACTTAATTGCACCTGTCAGGATGTTTTCACCATTGAATGTCTGAGAAACAGCGTTGCCGTTGTCATCGCTATTGGTTGTGTACATGGTGTTGCCCGGGATTCGCTTTTTGGTGTCGCCGCAAACCAGCACCATATCACCGGTGCTCAGCGTCAGGGCATTATCTGGATTGATTTTTTCCATGGTAGCTTCATCGCTGTTCGGGTCAATGTCAATCAGGTTGATGCAGTCATGCTCATCATATTCTTTCAAGGCCCGATAGAGTGCCAGTGTGTCCAAACTGTCTTTGATGTCGTCCATCTTTGCGAGCACATAAAAGTCAATTTTTGTGCCGTTTTGGTCGAGTTCATCCAGATAAGCAGTGGTAGTTTTGCCCAAGCTGTATTGTTTATTTGGAGAAACGTCCCAGCCCAAATCCAGTTGTGAAACAATCATATTTAAAATGACTGCAATCACAATGACCAAAATTGCCATGATCCAAGCGATGCTGGAAAACTTTTTGTTTTTAAAGTTGTGAAACTTTCTTTCTTTTACAGCGGAATTGCTGGAAGTGCGATATACATTTTTAGAAATGAGAGCGTCCTGTTCTTCTTCCGCAGGAGCGTTCTTAGAAATGAGAGCGTCCTGTTCTTCCGCAGGAGCGTTCTTAGAAATGAGAGCGTCCTGTTCTTCTGTAGGAGCATTCTTAGAAATGAGAGCGTCCTGTTCTTCTGTAGGAGCATTCTTAGAAATAAGAGCATCCTGTTCTTTAGAATTGTGAAACTTTTTTTCTTCCATTGTGCATTACCTCCGGCTCCAACGTCTTTTTTCTACAGAAATCACAGTAAGAATCAGGAATACTGCAATTTCTGTGCAGTAAGCGAACAAATCCGATACCTGCATATAGCCGTTTGAGAATGTGATAAATTTCTGTTGATTCGAGAGCCAGTGCAGCAGGTCGGATAAAACTGGAATGCTGGAGAAGAAAGAGTAAGTACCAATGTTGTCCATCAGCAGCAAAATGATGATAGCAGCTTCGCTCATGATGATGGAAAGAATAATGGATTCTGTGAAAGAAGAAATCAGAATACCCAGTGCAATGCAGACCAGACCAAACAAATAGAATCCCACATAAGTACAAATTAAATTTGCCAGAATGACATGACCGTTTAAAGCAGTAACGATCGGGTAGAATAAAGAAACTGCCAGCATGACCAGGAAGATGGTAGCAGTTGCCAAGAACTTCGCCAGCACGATTTTGGTAACGCTGATCGGGCTGGAGAGCAGCAGCACTTCTGTTCCGTTCTTTCGTTCTTCTGAAAAGCTTCGCAGATTCAGAACTGGAAACAAAATGGCAAGGTAAAAC
>ERZ1034976.1577-NODE-1577-length-17185-cov-55.589259_pt1 | contig 17185 bp, 21 predicted proteins | sample MGYA00520623_ERZ1034976 | MGnify/ENA primary metagenome ERZ1034976 (study PRJEB33766, sample SAMN09781774) | gut metagenome | biome: gut microbiome | host: Homo sapiens | place: Madagascar | study: EMG produced TPA metagenomics assembly of the PRJNA485056 data... | reverse complement strand
GCAGTGGCCCTTGGTGATGTAGCCCTCGATGGCGTGGGTCAGAGCGTCCATACCGGTAGCGGCAGTCAGGCCCTTGGGCATGGAGGACATCATATCGGGGTCGACCACAGCGATCTCGGGGATATCGTTGGTATCCACGCAGACGAACTTGCGCTTCTTCTCCACATCGGTGATGACATAGTTGATGGTGACCTCAGCAGCAGTACCGGCAGTGGTGGGCACTGCAATGGTGAACACTGCGTGCTTCTTGGTGGGGGCAACGCCTTCCAGAGAGCGGACGTCCGCAAACTCGGGGTTATTGATGATGATGCCGATGGCCTTTGCGGTATCCATGGAGGAGCCGCCGCCGATGGTCACGATGCAGTCAGCCTCGGCAGCCTTGAAGGCAGCCACGCCGTCCTGTACGTTGGCGATGGTGGGGTTGGGCTTGATCTCGCTGTAAACAGCGTAGGCAAAGTTTGCAGCATCCAGCAGGTCGGTGACCTTTTTGGTAACGCCAAACTTGATCAGGTCGGGGTCGGAGCAGACGAAAGCCTTCTTGTAGCCGCGGGCGGTCAGCTCGGGAACGATGTTCTCGATAGCACCGTGGCCGTGGTAGGAGATGGTATTCAGAACAATGCGGTCAGCCATAATATAAATCCTCCAAATCTGTTTGCAGCCGTCTTTCCGGCGGCGCTTCTCTACATCTCAGAATAGCACATCGTCAAAAAATTTGCAATGTAAAATTGTTTAAAATTGTAGCATATTTTTATACTTGTGTATTGTTTTCTGTTATTTTTGTCTGTTTCCAAGGATTATCATCCCCCGCAAAAAACAATCCTTGCCAAATGGCCGTGCCTGTGTTATACTATCCTAGTAACCTTTGCTGGTGTGGCGCAATGGCAGCGCAACTGATTTGTAATCAGTGGGTTGCAGGTTCAACTCCTGTCACCAGCTCCAAGAAAAGCCGCTTAGATTCGTAGAAATCTAGGCGGCTTTTCTCTGTTTTAACACACTTTTTAACACACTTTTGGCATCGTGCGCATTGTTTGGCACTACTTTGAACGATGAGCAGCAGCGCTAAAAGGGGCTTGGGGTGTTCCCCAACAAGTTACCGGAACGGCGCTTTTGTACATACGAAAGCACTGCTTGCTGGTACCAAAGCGCACTGCTTGCCAGTGCAATGCACCCCGCCGGGCAGCTTACTGGGTGATCTCCGGCACTTCCAGCGCGTCAAGGGCTGCGGCAAGCAGCTTTGTGACGGTTGATGCAGAGCGTTCCAGCTTAACACATACAAGGTCAATCTTCATGCCTTGCAGATATCGGTAGTAAACGGCCATAGTCTGCATGATATCCGGCAGCGCTTCTATTGCGGTCTGAATCTCGGCATAGATCTGACAGCCCTGTGCAACCTCTGCGTCATACGCTCTTTGCAGTTCGTCAAGGCGCTGCACAGCGTCTGCGACACGGTCAGGGCGTAGACCCGCAGGAGCAACACGCACCCCGCCGGGGGTACTCTGCACAGACGTTGCGCGGCTGCGTGCGTCCTCAATCTGTAACAAGATGATCTTTTGTCTGCGCTGGCTGTTCTGGTATCGGTATAACCATTCCTTTTTCTGCTCAATTGTCACGCGCTGCGTCTCCTTCCAACGAAAAAACGCCCACAGCGTGAACCGCGGGCGCTAAATTTCGGCATTTTGCCGGTTATGTGCGATGCAGCACCCTGCGATCAGAGCGCCGCCGGGGACAAAATGCACAAATCAGGTGGTTTCCTGATAGTAGATACCAACCTTCTTATTATCCAGCACAAACGCATCATAGCAGACACGGCCGGTCACAATGGTGCCGCTGGAAAGCGGGGTGTCATCATGGATGCCGAAATCTTCCAGCTTGACAGGTGCCACAGTTGCAGAGGGGTGCGCCAGCATAAAGCCGAACTTCTCCGGCAGGCGTGCAGACGGCACCTTTACAACGTTTGCGCCATCCAGCACGGCCACAATGCCGCGGGCGCGCATTTCTGCGCCGATCTCGGTATGGTCAAACTCAACGGCCTGTTTAAGCAGCGCATAGGTTGCCGGGGTGACGACCAAAGAGCGCTCAGTTTCGGGCACTTCTGCATCGTCCAGCGCCTGAGATGCTGCCAGAATAGCAGCGTAGATGTTGGACTTGGTGAGCGCTGCGGCTGCGGGCTTGTGGCCTGCGCCGGTGGTCATCACAGTATACACGTTGGTGTCCACCTCGGGAATAACAACCTCACGCAGTTCGCGCGCCAGCGCGGTGCCTGCTTCTAACTGCTGCTGCGTTTCGTCCTGATCCAGACGGTCAACGTTGAAAATAAAAGAGCGGTCATGCTTCAACAGAAGCTCCTCGGTGGTTGCGGACAGGTCAAGCAGCTTGCCATAACGGGAAAGCTGCTGCTCTGCATCTTCCTGTGCAGCAACGCGGTGGCGGCTGTAGTCGTTCAGGGGCGTGGTGCTGATCTTATACAGCTTGATAGCGTGGGCACCAGTCCAATCAAAGTCGGTGTTGGTCAGCAGCCCGACCTTGCTTTCTGCTTTAAACAAGTCATCAGTCTGCGGTGCAAATTTAGTGGTAAGTTCAATGGACATATATTATAGCCTCGTTTCAGTGGTTAAAAGAGAATATCTTCGTAATGTTTCGGTGTATGCTTTCGCTCCCTGTTAAATGCAGTTTTTGCCACATTCGGCACAGTGGGCACGTGGTTCGGAGTACCGCCGTCCCTTACACTGGGATAACCGGCAGGCTGCTGGGGCTTTGCAAAATCCACAATAGCCTGCGCCTGCGCGGTGCAGGCTTCTTCCGTGTCGCCGGTCAGCAGTTCAGCCGGGCAGCCGGTTGCAGCTGCCACGCGGGCGATCATATCGCGCCGGGCGTTTGCGCTGTTCAGTGCATCCAGCTGTGCCTTTGTGGTATCATACTGGCTTGCCTTGGCTTTCAGATCATCGTAATCAGCATACTTTGCGCGTTCACGGTTCAGGCGGTCAGCAACGATGCTGTTTACCTCCTCCTGTGTGAAGGTGCGCGGCTCCTGCTGCTCTCCGGCTGCAGTGGTACGGGCTTCCTGCGTTGCAGTTTCATTCATGGTTTATTCCTTTCCCGGCCTTATCCGTGGCCGTGTACGTTTATTTCAAAAGGCAGATGCCTTTTTGACTTGTTTTTCGGGCAAAATCAGCAGTAAAAAGCTGTATGTTTTGTTGCATTTTCCAAGCGCCTATATAAGGCAGGCGCTAAAGCCTATAACTTTGCTGCATATCCAGCCCTTTAAAAAACTCCGCGTGTGTAAATCGGCGCTTACGGGCGCGGGGGTCGCCGAGGGCGGCGGGAGGGGGATCCCTCCCCCACCCCCCTGCCAGACCGCTGGCAAGCTGATAACCTAACGCCGATCAGAGCGCGGGAAGATTTAACAGAAAGCGCTGTGCATGGTGCTATGCGGCACGATCATGCAGCCACAGGCACAGCGCTGTTTTGCCTGTCTCTGTTCGTCCGGTGCTGCTGGGTAAGATTTCATCAGGAGAAAAAAGGAAAACAAGATGATGCAGCACAGACAAGAGCGCCCAGAGCGCCAGCGAACAGGTACAGCAGACAAAATAAAAAAGCACAGAGAACCGCCGAAGCGTTTTCCCTGTGCTTAATAGCTACCAGACGTCTGGCGGTACTCTATGCCTGCTTTTATTTTACCACATCAATGAACCAGCGTCAAATAGATCATGCAGCGTTCGCCGATCTGGCTTGTGTGCGTGCGGCAGCGGCCAAGCAGCTGCAAAAGAACCTCGCGCACCTTCCACGCCTGGTCTCGTTCTTCCGGGGTAAAAGATATGGTTACTTTCATTCCAGCATCCCCCGGGGGTCATTCTGGGGAGTGGTGGTCTTGAGCACCCCGCCGAGGTGTTCTTTTCTGGCTTTCCTGCGTTCCTGGTCGTTATACAGGCGGGAAACGCACCGCAGAACCCCCCGCACAGCTTCCGGGCTTTCCAGCAGATCAAGCAGTGTTACACACGATTCACGCAGGCGCTGCACCTCGTTCCCGGTCTGGGCGGCACTCTTTGCCTTCTCGCGGTTCACATCGTTGCCGTTCATGGTCATGACTGCATCGATCTGTTCAGGGGTCAAGCCAAGGTTTCGTAATTCGTTTCGTTTCATGTTTTTTTCCTTTCTTCATTTCAGCGTGTGTCGGACTGCAACAGCGCGCCCAATGATCTGCACGCCTGCCAGCTCGTCACGGGTGAATACTTCGGCCATGTATGCCGGGTTTGCGGGCGCAAGGATTTGCCCATCCGCCCACAAGACACGCAATAAATACTCGCCCCCGACCTTTACAAGGGCGATCTGTCCGGGTTCTACATGGTCACAGGCTGCAATCTCCACTCTGTCACCGGCTCTTATACCGGCATTCTTCATGCTGTCATCTTGTACCAGCATGAGAAAATCACTGTGCGGTGCTTCGGCCTGTGCGCTCTGGTTCTGCTCCATCTCGCCCACCTCCATTACAGGTTGCCGCTGTACCAGCAGCCCACAATGCCGATCAGGCACCACACGAAAAACGGGGCAAGGCACTGAAAATGATACATAGTCATTGAAAAGTCCTCCATTTTTGATATAATGGGGGCGGTATTGTCGGCTAAACTTTACCGCCCATCTGCCGCCCACGCTGCGCCAACAGTGTGAGCGGCTTTCTTTGTTTTTGAGCACCGGCGGTAAAATGCAACCGGTTGCAAAATGCAACTGGTATCCCCGGCAATTTGCCGGGGGTCATTTTGACCCGGGGTCTGACTGCGGCTTGCTGCGGCTAAATACGATCTCCGGCAAGCCGGGCAAGTTGGGGTGCACAATCTGCACCGGTGCACTTTTTGCACTAGTGCAACTTTTGCACCCGCCGGGGGATGCACGCGGACAGTCGCACCTTTCGCCGGGGTCAAGGTTTGCGCCGCAATAGGGGCAAGTGGTGAAATAGGTATGCTTCATAGGCGTTCCTTTCAGGGGCTATATAACGCGCACACGCGTGTGTAGGGTGGTGGCAAATGGCGAAGTTACATTTTTAAAGCGTTGCAGCGTTCTAAAATCAACTTCGCCAACGTGGCTAAGTTGGGGGTAACTTCGCCAATGGGGGTAACTTCGCCAATGGGGGTAACTTCGTCAAACTGGCGAACATTCAAATAACAACATAGATAAATCATTATTTTGTAACTTCGCCATCTGTTTCACTCTGTAAGGGAAGTCGCGTAAACCATCCATGCACCCCGCCGGGCTGATTTATCACAAACTTTTCGATCTCGCCAGATTTTACAAGCTCACTGTATGCGCGTTCATAAGTACGCTGGCTATGCCCTTCTTGCATAACCGCTGCGCGCAGTTCGCTGCTTGCCATGCTACCCAGCTTACACTCTGCCAGTGTATTCAGGATAGCGGCGGCGGTATCGTCCTTGGTCTGTGCCATGCGGAAACGCTTTTCCTCTATAAAATCCGCGTCCCGCTTGTCGGTGTAGCCATCGAACACGGCGCGGGCGGTATGGACACCCTCAACGCTGGTATCCTCGATGTGCAGCAGCACGGTCTGCTGCGGGGCGCTGTAGCTGGCTTTTTCATGGGACAGATATATTTTGCCATCATTCTTGCTGCGTCCCATCATAAGCACGCTGCGGGCGATATCCCATATATCTGAGCTGTCAGCCAGACGGGCACGGCCTGAAACGCCCTGCTTTTTGTTGCTGTGCATGGAGATCAGCGCGGCACAGTTCTGGCGCTTGCTGATGCCGCGCAGGGGCACAATTGCGCGGCGCATCTGGTTGCGACTGCCCATTTCCACATCTTCCGGCAAAAAGCCCTGCAGCGGGTCAACGATCAATAAAAGCGGGTCATACTTTACCGCATAATCTGCAAGCACTGCGTCCTTGATGGTCAGGAGCCTGCCCGCCTTGTCGAAATATTTGTCACTGGACATAACAAAAATCTTGTTTAAGTCTGCGCCTGCGGCTATGTAGCGGGCTTTCAGTACCGTGCTGGGGTCATCCTCGCCGGTCAGCACCAGCACGTTGCCAGTCTTGGGCGGCGGTACAGGAAAGAAGCCGGAGGTTTTGCCGGTGGTCACATAGGCGATCAGCTGCGCCTGCCAGATTCCTTTACCGGTGCCGCCGTCTGCACCCAACAAGGAAACTTCCCCCAGAGGGAGCAGACCGGGTGCAAGCCACTGCACAGCCTTTGTCTGTACGTTCCTGATGCAGTCCGGGGCGGGCTGCTGCGGCTTATTATCCCGGTAGGCTGCATAATCCGCGCCGATCAGAGCCGCAAAAGCATCTTTTCCAATGCGGGCAAACTCTTCCTTGTTGTCTCGCGCCCATCGTTCCATCTTCAAAGTAAGACCGTTCCAGAGTTTTAGTTCCTTTGCACGGTCTTCCACCATGTCAAAACGATCTCTTGTATCATCCGCGCTGTTCTGGTTTGCAAACCAGTAAGTCAACCGAGAAAATAGCGCTTCCTCTGTGGTGACTGTATCCAGATAGTTCAGAAAATCCATATAGCCGCCGGGGACTATCTTTTCTGCTTCGTTCAAACTATCACCCTACTTTCATTTTCCTGCCCGGTTCTTCAAAGAAGTAAGTGCCGATCTCGCTTGTGGGGATGTTCAGCACGCGGGCAATTGCGGCGATCTGGGCGCTGTTGAAGGGCTGCTTTCCCCTGATCCGCAGGCTGAACGTGCTGGGCACAATGCCCGCTGCCCTTGCAAGATCTTTCTGGTTATAATCCAGTTCAACCATACGCAAGCGCAGTTTTTTGAATGGTCTGTACATGGTCATTCCTCCTTCTGGTCGCCAATGCTGGCAAGGATTTCATCCTTCATGCGGCGAAACTCTGCCACAGCGTCATGCAGCGTGGTGATCTCGCCAGCTGCGATTTTGTCGCGCAGTGCGATTTCTGCGGTTTCTGCCACGGCACGGGCAAGGGTAGAGTAATACCTTGCACCGGGCTTTAAAATGCGCTTGGTGCGGCTCTCCTCTACCTCTCCCACGGTGTAAGCGTTCTTGCCTGCGGTCATGTAATAGTTTCCGATCAGATGAATCATGGTTTAGTCCTCCTTCAGTTCTTCAACGGTCACGCCCAGAGCGGCAGCAACGCGCTTTACGGTGTTTTCCGTGCAACTCTTACCGCCACGCAAGGCGGACACTGTGCAGCGAGATACACAAGCCATGTTTGCAAGCTGGCTAATGCCGATATCTTGCCGTGCCATCTCTGCGATTAGTTTGATTCTGTCAATGTGCATTTAGGTTACCTCCACAAATTCAAGCTTTTGCTGGAAACACTACAAGTATAATTCAAGCTTTCGCAAAAGTCAATGCTTTTCTTTTTGCTTTTGCTTGAAAAGCAGAAAGCGGAATGGTATGATTTAATAGAGGTGATATTGTGACAACGGGCGAAAAAATAAAAAATGAAAGAAAAAAGGCCGGATTAACGCAAAAGCAGCTCGGAGAGCGTTTAGGCGTATCATTTCAGGCAGTTGCTCAATGGGAAAATGATTTTCGACGGCCTAAATATGAAACAATTATAAAAATTGCAGATGCATTAATGGTTCAGCCTGAAGACATTTTGGGTGATCGTGATATAAGAATTGTAAGAATAACTAACAAGTTGGATGCAATAGATAGTGAATTCAAAAAAATCGAGTTACACCAATTGAACCGTTTGACACGTGCTTATGAGAAATTATCTACTGAGGGTAAAGAGGTGGCAATTGAACGTGTGGAAGAACTTGCACAGCTGCCAAAATACCAGAAAGCACCCGCCGGGGACAGCACCCAGAGCGCGGGCACTGGTGACGAAAACGACCCGGAATAAAAAGAAAAACGCCCACAGCGTGAACTGTGAGCATGAAACGGGGGCCAGTGCATGGAACTATTCGACCATGTAAGAATCAAATCCAGCGACGTCACCGGCATTATTGTTGATATCTCCAATGGGCGCTTTACGGTTGAAGCTGACAAAGAGCGCAAGCCCGGTGATGATAGCGGGTATCCGGGGCGCTGGCCGCTGTATACCTGTAGTTCCGGTGAGTTGGAACTGATAAAATAAAAAATTGGCATTTTGACGAAAACCCGCGATGCAGCACCCCGCGATCAGAGCGCCGCCGGGGACAAAATGCACAAAAAGAAGGAAGGTGCAGCCAGATGGGTAAACGGACAAATACAGCCGTCTGGGAAGAAAAATACCAGCGCTGGCGCATTGCCGTGCAAAAGGACGGGGTACGCAAACAGTTTTACAGCAGCACACCCGGGCGCACTGGGCAGCGGGAAGCTAATGCAAAGGCAGATCAATGGCTTGACACTGGCACAGATCCCCGGGGCGGCAGAATAGATGAACTGTATAAAGACTGGTACGCCACACTGGAACAGACCACCGGCACCGGCAACTGTAGGAACGTAGAAAGCCGCTGGCGCACGCGGATACTGCCCGCCGTGGGGAGAAAGCGGATCACCAGCTTGACGGAACAGGACTTACAAAACGTGGTCAACAAGGCGTTTGCGGACGGCCTGAGCAAGAAAACGCTGCAATCCCTCTGCGCTGATATGCGGGCATTCTGCAAATACTGCCGGGCGCGCAAGCTTACCACCTTCAACCCCGAGGGGCTGCGGGTGCCCGCCGGGGCGCGTCCAAAGGGCAAGACCGTGCTGCAGCCCTCTGCCCTGCTTACCCTGCTAAACGTTGACACAACGCTTTACAGGGGCAAGCGGGTGCATGATGATTATATCCACGCCTACCGCTTTCAGCTGCTTACCGGTTTGCGTCCGGGGGAGCTGCTGGGGCTGCGCTGGGCAGATATCCGGGGCGATATGGTGTATATCACCCGCGCTGTGAATGTTCTGGGAGAGCAGACGCAGGGTAAGAATCAGAATGCTGTGCGGGCTTTTGCCCTGTCAGACCGTGCCCGCGCCGTGCTGGAACAGCAGCGGCAAGTAACAGGCACGCAAGAAAGCGTGTTTGATCTGGTCAGCGAAGCATACTATTACAAGCGCTGGCAAGTGTATTGCAAATCAAACGGTATTCCCCCCATCTCTGTATATGAACTGCGGCACAGCTTTGTCAGCGTGGTGAAAACGCTGCCCGCCGGTGAAGTAAAAACATTGGTGGGGCACAGCCAGACTATGGACACATTCGGTGTTTACTCCCACGCCCTGAGCGGCGATGCAGCAGCTGCGGCAGAGGATGTAAATGCAGCCTTTGACCGGCTTTTGACCTCTGAAAAATAACACACTTTTTAACACACTTTTATTTGCAGCCTTGCAAACGTGATTTACACAAATAAACCAGAATGACGGTTTTATGCCATATTTCCGCGCTAAAAATGCTATATTTTCGTGAAAATGCTTCTGCTTAGATGTTCAACTCCTGTCACCAGCTCCAAGAAAAATCCTGCGATATACCGTTAAAACAGCGGCGTGTATCGTGGGATTTTTGCTTTTATATGCGCTGCAAAATGCCCGGAAAGGATGGCATAATCTAACAAAGAAGCCAACAAATCAGCATTTCACCCACTGCATAACACACTTCTGTATTACCTGCGCCGTCGGGTACCACCCGGGGTGACGAACAGCACCTGCCAAAAGACATCTAAGGTGTTCCCCCGCGGGCGTTTTTGGTGTATAATGGTAAAAACGCACCCAAACCAAAGGAGGAACCAAGCATGATCCAATTCGGTCTGCGTCTGCACGACGCGGAAAAGCTGCCCATTGAGCAGGTGCTGCCGCTGGTGCGCCAGAAGGGCTTTTCCTGCGTGCATCTGGCACTGAGCAAATCCCTGAAGGAGGTGCCCAACACCCCCTCTGCCCTCACCCCCGGCTACGCGGCCTATCTGCGCCGCCTGTTTGCCAAAAACGAGCTGGACATCGCGGTACTGGGCAACTACCTGAATCTGGCGCACCCGGATGCGGATGCCCTGCACGCCATTCAGGAAAAGTACTACGCCCATATCCGCTTTGCCAGCCTGCTGGGCTGCGGCATGGTGGGCACCGAGACCGGTGCACCCAACGCGGAGTACAAGTTCTGCCCGGAGTGCCGCAGCGATGCCGCCCTTGCCACCTTTATCAAAAACTTCAAGCCGGTGGTGCGCTGTGCCGAGCAGTACGGCGTGACCATTGCCATTGAGCCGGTGGTCAAGCACATCGTGTATGACGCCCGCCGCGCCCGCACTGTACTGGACGAGATCGGCAGCCCCAATCTGCAAATTCTGCTGGACCCGGTGAACCTTTTGAACATGGAAAACGTGGACCGCCGGGAGGAAGTGTTTGCCGAGGCCATCGAACTGCTGGGCAAGGACGTGGCCATGATCCACTTCAAGGACTTCTTGCGGCAGGACGCCGGCGGGCAGCTGGCTGCCACCGGTGCCGGGCAGGGCGGCATGGGCGACTACCGCACCATTCTGCGGTTCGCCAAAGAGCAAAAGCCCTATGTGTTCGCCACCTTGGAGAACACTACCCCGGAAAACGCCGTCCAGTGCCTGCACTATCTGCAAAAGCAGTACGACGAGTGCTGACTTAAACTGCACGCTGCTGTCCGCAGCCGTCTGTGGTTTCATGGTATAAAAAAAGTCTGAACCGGTGGCTGATGCCTCAGTTCAGACTTTTTTGTTATTCTATGCTTTTATCTGCCAGCGGCAAAGGCTCATGCCTTTACATTTCCATTATTTTGGCTATTTATTAAAAAATAGTTTTTGTTGCAGTTTCAGCTCATGACAAAAAAAGAGATAGACCGCCCTTTCCGGGAAGTCCATCTCTTTTTTGTCAGGGCTATTTGCCACCGTGCCTTATCGCTGAGAAATGCTTATGCTGCGGTGCGCTCCACGCCGTTGATGATTGTTTTGCCGTAGTCGGTGTTGCCGTTGCCTACAGTTTCTACATGGCTTTCCATATCTTTACCATTGGCAACAATCGTGCCGTAGTTGGTAGAATTACTTGCGATTCCGCCGAAAGGACTTATACCACATTCATAAGTGTTTTCTCCGCGGGTATAGGTGATGTCTACTTTATTGGTACTGTTTTCAATATAGATGCCGCCGCCAGTTAAACCGCCGACCCATGCACGGAAGCCGCCCTGTACATTGATTTTACCGCTGGCAGTACAATTTTGGATATAAACACTATCATTGAAGCCATCATAACCACCCACAATTGCTCCCACACAAAGCGTGGTCGTGTAGTTATCTGTACCGGTAATATCAATGTTCACATCTTTCAGGTTCAGGTTACTCACCCGGCTCTGGAAGGTACCGGCATAGTAATCGCTCCAATACGATTTCAGCCCACCAAACATACCAACATTAACTCTACTGTTTATGTTGGTGCCCGTGATGGTCAGATTGGAAACCGTGTGTCCCTGTCCGTCAAAATTGATGTAACCGTTATATGGTATCCACTCAATGCCGGAAAGGTCGATATCATTGACCAGCACATAATATGTAGCGGTTGCCCAATCATGGATGGCATCTAATTGCTCTGCCGTGGCAATCTGGTACGGGTCATTTTTCGTACCGCTGCCGCCTGCCATTGGTGCATTCGTATTGCCATCTGCGCAGTGCTTGACTGTACTTACAAAGCCTGCATTGGAATAATCGCTGGTTTCCGAATCCAGCATTACCGATACATTATTACGCCATTGTTTTACCGTACCTGCGTACTCAATTTTCACGCCACTTTTCGGGAAGTAGCCAAATGCTTCCTGTGCAATGTGGGTCAGGCTTTCTGGCAGGTAAAGTTCTTTCAAATTAGACGCTCCTTTGAACGCGCCGGAGCCGATACCCGTCACACCCTCACGGACGATGATCTTTTTTATCTTTAACACATAATTACTCCATGGACTAATTGGGTCTGTTGAAGAGGCATAATTCCGCATAGCACCTTCGCCGCTGATGATGAACGTACCGGTCTTTTCGTTGAAGGTATAGGTAATGCGGTTCTCGTCCGAGCCGTCATCCACACGGCCGCTGTTGAGCAGGTCGTCCAGACTGATCTCCGGGTGCTTTGTCAGGGTGACTTCCAGCGCCTTATCCAGCGTGAACTCCTCGTCCGTGGCGAATACCACGCCGTCCACCACCGAGTACAGGCGGTAAGCTTCGCCGTGTTCCAGATAGAACTTGGTCGGGTTGACGTAGGTGCACTCGCCGATGAGTTCCGGAGTGTTGCCGTTCTTTTGCAGGTACAGCGGCAGGGCGGTGGTGTTGTTTACCCCTTCCAGCGTTGCCGTGACACGGTACTCCGTGTGGGGGCACTTGGTAAAGGCAAACTCCTTGCGGAAGGGCGACCAGTAGGCATCGCCATCATAGAGTTCTGCATTCTTCCACAGGGTAAAGGGATCGAACATAATTCCGTCTTTTCCAGGGACAAGCTGCATTCCGATCTGCAAGTTGCCGGAACAGGTAATGTGCAGATTGAACGCAAAGCACACTGGGGCGCAGCCATCGCGGGATTCCGGCACATCCTCCGAGTCCGCTCCCCGGAAAATAGCATGGGCTGTAAGGGTATTTTCAAAGCTCAGGTTGAAGTACAGCTGCACCAGATTGTAGGCTGCACCTATATACGGGCTCAGGTGCAGGGTCGCCTTTACCACCACATTGGCATCTGCCGTCATCTGGTAATAGGGGTTGCTGCTCAGGTTGCGGAAGCCATAGCCCAGCTGGTAGGAAGCGCCGATGGTCGCGGTGGTCAGCAGCGTAACATTTGCCGAAGCGTTCAGATCCACATCAATGCTTGCCGCAACACCAAAGGAGATGCCCGTCATGACATCGGTGGCATCGTACTTGCCCAGATCTACAGTCGCTTTCAGGTTGGCTTCTACGCCGTAAACGCCCTTTATGCTCAGTGCCGCCGAGCCTGCCACATACACACGGTCCCATGCGATATAGTAGGCAAAGTTTGCATTCACTGCAACACTGGAATCAATATGCAGCTTGACGGAGTATTCCAGATCATCCGTATACTTCTTCTTGTACTCCTTGTCCATCAGGACCTTCAAAGTCTTTTCCTTTGATTGGTTGTCCTTTTTGGGCTCAAATATGTTGCCGATATCTTCCGTCAGATCATCCACAAAGCCGTTGTCCGCGTCTGCATCATCCGCAGCCGCATGGATGGCGTCGGCGCCCTCGCCGGTATACTCCAGCGCCTCAGGCGAGAAATCCACTATCGCAGACTCCTGCACGGTCACGTTGCTGGTCACACTGCCATCCGCGCCGCTCTCTGCACTGCCCTCCACATAGTGGAATTCGCTGCTGTCCTGATCGCTGTCGATCTTCAGCAGGTCGAACACATCCCGGATGTCCAGTTCCTCGTCACCAGTAATGACAAGTTTGCCGCCTTCCTCCCGAATGTCCTGCACACGGGCCACCAGCAGTCCCTCCGGGCTGTGGTAAACAAAGGTATCGCCTTCCTGCAGGTTCCGGAACTCCTCGGTGGGGTTTTCAACGGTATACACATAGCTGTCGGCATCCTGCGTGATGACGTTTTCGTCGGGTGCCACCGTGTCATTGTCCAGCAGTGCAACATCGGCTTTCACCACGCCAAAGTTCGTGTCATCCCGCTCGTCCAGATTGACCACCAGTTCCGGGTCAAAGTCGCTGGCCTTGGCCTCCTTCAGGTCGGACATTTCCTCGGTGAACAAGGTGCTGACATAAGTATCGCTCAGGGCGCTGTGCTCTTCCGTGTCCAGCAGAAATACCTTGAGCACAAAATATTGGGGCAGCGTGCCGGTGAGCGGGATCTCCGCCATGGTCTCCTCCGTCTGCTCCACCTGTATGGTGCCGCTGGCCAGCAGCTGCTTGCTGTCGGTGCTGTAAATGCCCACCACAAGGTCTGCCGTACCGGCGGCAAAATAGCGCACTGTGGCGGTCTGCCCCGTTACGCCTGCATCGATCACCCGGTAGTTCTGGGCATCGCTGCCACTGTTTTCTGCGTCCGGGTCTGCGTCCGGCATTCCCGCCAGCAGCAGGGCGCTCAGGCTGTCGGTGGCGGCCATGCTCAGCTGGTCGCTGGTCGTGGACTGAGAAAGCTTGCCGGTCTGCTGCTGCGCCATTGCAGCAGCGTAGGGGCGGGTATCCAGTCCGACAGGCGGAAGCGCTGTGGTTTGCAGCTGCTGTACCGCCGGGTCGGTCTGGGGCAGCTGCTCCGGGGCTGCTGCCAGCGCTGTGAATGAAAAGGTGCTCAAAAGCATAACGATCGCAAGGATCGCCGCAACAAATCGCTTCATAGGGCAGGATTCCTTTCTATCTTACTGCAAAGCTGTGAGACGGCCTTAAAGGGTCACGGTCAATCCCTTGACCGGGGCCTTGATCTGGATCGTCTTATGCACAAGCTGACCGTTTGCATCCGTATAAACAGCAGTCAGTTCGTAATTTCCGCGCTTGACCTTCAGTTCAAAGCTGCCCTCGGCGTTGGCAGTCGTCTGCGCCACCACCTTGCCGTCTTGCAGCAGCGAGATGCGTGCGTTGGCCGGTACGGTATGATCTGCCAGCTCTACCCTGCCCCGCACAGCCACCGGTGCCACAGTAGTCACTACACCAACTGCCACCGCCACAGCGGCCGCACCTGCGGCCAACGCAATGATCGCACCGCCGCCGTCTCCATCGCCGCCGGGGGCGGGGGTGGGGGAGTCCTTCGTGTCGTAGCACGCCGTCACCTCAACATCCAGACTGCCCATTACAAAGGTGGTCTGGCGGGCGGTCTCCTCGGCCAGCGTGATGTCACCGGCTTCCACCTTCCAGCGGGCAAAGGGCTTTCCGTCCTGCTCTGCCGGTGCAGTAATGGTGACCACTGCGCCCGCAGCAGCCTGTTCAAGGTCGGCCGTGCCGCCGTTTACCCGGACGGTGCGGCTTTCCGGTATTTTGCCGGGTCGGCAGGCCACGGCGTACCGGATATCTTCTGCCGCCGCACGGAAAGGCACGGTGAGCGTGCCGGTGTCCGTAGAGGCTGTCTCGGTCAGGTAGACCAGATTCTCTGCCGCCAGCGGCTGCTCTGCCGAGCGGCTGACGATGACGATGTAATCTGCCTCTGTCTCCAGATCATTGAAGCTGACATACCACTGGGTGCCTTCCTTTGTGTACGCACCCTCCGCAATGGTGTTGGTGGTCTCCGGTGCTGCGGGAGCCGCAAACGCCCCCATTGGCAGCAGGCTGACCGCCATGGCCGCAGCCGTGATCCACGCGGAAAGTCTGAACGCTTTTTTCATCTTGTTTTCCTCCTCAGGATCGCAAACCTGTTCTATGGCAGCCGGTTCTGGCTGCCGGGCAAAAGATATATTTTCAGCACACCCGTGTTGGCAGCAACACCGGTGCCGTACTTCGCAAGTGCAGCCTGTCAGAAATTTTTCTGGATATAACTATTCAGATCCTGCAGGGTGTTATAGGCTGTGATAAAATTGTTGAGCATGGCGCTGGTGGAAGAGAAAAAGCGCGCCATATAGTTGAATACTTTACTGATCTTGCTGATATTGTTCAGCACATCGGCAAAACCCGCACCGCCCGCCACGGCAGCCTGTTCCTCGGGTGCCAGCAGGGCATACTGTGCCGGAAGCCGGATCGTCTGGGCAGAATACTTCATCATAAGAAACCTCTTTTCTGAACGAAACGTCTCAGCGCAGATACAGCACGGCCATGGTCAGCAGGATCGTACCTGCCACCAGCATCGTGCCAACATGCGCCTTCCATGCAAAGCCGTCTGTCGATGCAGTGCCCGGCTTTGTGACCGCCGGGGTCTTGTCGGAGGCATTGGGCACCCAATGCGCATAGATCGTGGTGTCCGCGCCGAACTCTGTGTTCACAGTGATCTTGTCCCCTTCCAACTGATCGGTATACCAGCCTTCGAAGGTATAGCCGGACATGGTGGGGGTGGGCAGAGAGTTCAGCCTGCCCGTAGAGGTAGTACTGGCGATCACCGGGATCCCCACACCGCCGCCGGTCTCAAAATAGATGGTGTAGATGCCGTTTTGCTGCACGGTAGTCTCGGGAGCCGCTGCCGCTGCCGGCAGAGCCAACAACATCCACAGCAGCAACATCACCAAGGGCACAAGTCTTGTGGACTGTTTCATACAGATGCCTCCTATTGTTTTGTCTCCCTTTTATTATACCCCCTGCTTTGCCCCTGTCAACAAAATTCGACGCTGCAACAGGCTCTTCCGCGCCGCAAAAAATAATGAAAAACGCACGCTCCGGCACAAGCGCTCTCCCTCACACCATGCGGCAAAACTCCGTGGGCAGGGTGTTCCCGTATGAGATGCGCAGCCGCATCTGGTACCACACCACCCCGCCGTGGGTGGAAGCGGAAACGCCCTCGTTCACAAAGCCGAATTTTGCGTAATAGTGCAAAAGCTTCTCCTTGCAGGTCAGCACCAGTCCCTTGCGCCCCTGCGCGCGGGCATCTGCAATGGCTCTTTGCAGCAGCAGCCCGGCATAGCCCCGGCGGCGGCAGCGCGGGAGGGTGTTCACCCCAAAGATCATCTGCCATGCGCCGTTTTCATCATGCAGGGCGGCGTCTGCGTACATCGCATCGGTCAGGTTGGGCGTGTCGGTGCAAAAGCCATCCACAAAGGCTACCAGTTCCCCCTGCTCAAACAGCAGCCAGAAATGGCCGGCATAGTGTGCCAGCCGCCCGGCAAATTCTTCTGCCGTGGCAGCCTCCGCTGCCGGAAAACAGGCCGCCTCCACGGCGGCAATGGCGTGTAGATCGTCCATGGTCGCATTGCGTATTTCCACAGTATCTCTCCTCTCTTTTTTCTGTGCTGCCAGTGTACCACAGCTGCCGCACAAAGGCAAAGTGTTTGCATCTGTTCCCCGTCCGTGTTACAATGGCTATACTACGCTTAGAAGGGAGCTGAAACGCCATGCCCACCGAAAACCGCACTACCCTGACCCCGGACACCCCGGTGCGCTACCTGAAAGGGGTCGGCCCCAAGACCGCAGAGCGGTTCGAGAAGCTGGGCATCGTGACGCTGGCAGACCTGCTGTGCCACTACCCCCGGCGGTACATCGACTTTTCCAAGCCCTACTCCATCGCGGAAGCTCCCGCCGACACCGAATGTGTGGTAAAGGCCGAGGTATTCGCAAAGCCCGGCGGGCGCATTCTGCCGGGCGGGCGGCGGATGGAGCGCATCACTGCCGGAGACGATGTAGCCAGTCTGGAGATCACATGGTTCAATAACCCCTACGCCACCCAGAAAT
>ERZ1034976.1576-NODE-1576-length-17190-cov-7.106916_pt1 | contig 17190 bp, 16 predicted proteins | sample MGYA00520623_ERZ1034976 | MGnify/ENA primary metagenome ERZ1034976 (study PRJEB33766, sample SAMN09781774) | gut metagenome | biome: gut microbiome | host: Homo sapiens | place: Madagascar | study: EMG produced TPA metagenomics assembly of the PRJNA485056 data... | reverse complement strand
GCGTAGCCCCCGACAGGGTCTAGGGGCGGTAGCCCCAGTAATATAGCCCCTTTCCTTGGGAAAGGGGTTTGGGGATAGGGATTGAGGACAAGCACTTTTGTTGAAAAAACATACTTTTTCTACAAACTGAAAAACCGATGCTTTTTGGGCATCGGTTTTTTAATCTCTTAATTTACAGCACCTTTATAAGCTCGTCATAAATCGGCGCATAATGCTCGTCCGTTATGCCGAAATCCATTTCCTTGTACGACCATACCGCACGGGCAATATGAAGCTGTTCAAACGCTTCGTTTATCATTCTGAACCAGTTCAGTGTGCTTTCGGGGTCAGTTCTGTCTATTACGCCGTATTCACCGCAGTAAAGAGGAAGCTCCAGCTTTTCCGCTACCTTTACAGCGTCGGCAAACATCTTTACAAAGAATCCGCTGTCAATCATACCTGTTATACCGTCAAAATCCGAAGTGAAATCCTCACCGAAATATTTTCTGCTGTCTGCAAGAAGCTTTTCGGCTGTAGCAGGGAATTTCGTGCGGTATGACTTATCAAGGCGATCTACCCAGCCGGCACCCTGATGAGTGAAAACAAGCGGATTGTAGCAGTGGAATGTCAGCACTATGTTTTCATCCCAATCAATGTCAAGGAGCGTCAGCCCGTAAATGCTTGAGTTGAAGATACCGCCGATAACTATCTTTGTTTCGGGCGCTATTTTTCTTATCTCCTTTACGGTACGGCTTGCTATCTTGTTCCACGAATCTGTGAAATCTGCGCTTGTGATTTCGTTGAGCAGTTCGAACGCTATATGACTGTCATTTCCGTAACGCCTTGCTATCTCCTGCCACAGATATACAAACTGATCCTGCAGCTTTTCGTTGCCGAAAAATCCGCAATAGCTCGGGTCGTCAAAGATATATCCGCAGGTCTTGTGCAGATCGATAACGATATTAAGACCGTGCTTTTTGCACCAGACCACACAGCTTTCAATGTAAGCCATTCCGCTTTCGATGATTTCGCCGTCATCCGTCTGGATAACATTGTAATCTACAGGCATACGGACGTGATCAAGTCCCATTGTAGCTATCTTTTCAATATCCTTTTCGGTTATGAAGGTGGAATAATGTTCGTCATTGTACTTGCTTCCACACTGCGAGATCCAACCGCCCAGGTCTATACCCTTATAAAATCCGTCAAAATTTCTCATGGTTTTCCTCCTTGTTCTTTTCGGCACCGTACAGGGTAAGCCCCTGCAATTTCCCTTGTTTACAGCTTTATTATAACAGCAGGCAGGAAAAATCAATACCTGATTTGTGGCGGATTTTATATATTTGTGTGATTATTTTCTGCCGAGCGCTTTCGCAAGGTCCTTTTCCGGAATGTCGGTCGGCGTGATGTTGTAGTTCTTTACGAGTATATCAAGCACTCCCGGCGAAACAAACGCAGGCAGAGTAGGGCCGAGGAAAATATTCTTTATTCCGAGATATAAAAGCGTCAGCAGTATGCAGACAGCCTTCTGCTCATACCACGACAGAACAAGCGTCAGCGGCAGGTCATTCACCGAACAGCCGAAAGCGTCCGCAAGTGCAAGTGCGATTCTTATAGCACTGTATGCGTCATTGCATTGTCCGCAGTCGAGTATTCTCGGTATGCCTTCGATTGTACCGAGGTCAAGGTCGTTTATACGGTACTTTCCGCAGGCGAGCGTCAGGATAAGCGTATCGGGCGGTGTCGCTTTTGCAAAATCCGTGTAGTAGCTTCTGCTCGGACTTGCGCCGTCACAGCCGCCTATAAGGAAGAAGTGCTTTATCTTTCCCTGCTTTACAAGCGCTACTATCTCATCCGCTCTTGACAGTACGGCATTATGCGCAAAGCCCGTCATAACCGTATGACCGCCGTTCATACCCGTCATTTCCTTATCCTCGTCATAGCCGCCGCATTCGAGAGCCTTTGCTATAACAGGAGAAAAATCCTTATCGTCACCGATGTGGACAAGCTCAGGGTAAGATACTACAGAGGTTGTGAAAACCCTGTCGCTGTAGCTCTGCCTTACCGGCATAATGCAGTTGGTGGTGAACAGTATCGGAGCGGGAATATTGTGAAATTCTGACTGCTGGTTCTGCCAGCCCGTGCCGAAGTTGCCCTTTAAATGCTTGTACTTTTTGAGTTCGGGATACCCGTGTGCAGGGAGCATTTCACTGTGGGTGTAGATGTTTATACCCTTGCCCTCTGTCTGTTCGAGCAGCAGTTTTAAATCATGCAGATCGTGACCGCTGACCACTATAAACGGACCTTTTTCTATCGTCAAAGGAACGACAGTAGGCACGGGATTACCGTAGCTCTCCGTGTTTGCACTGTCAAGAAGCGCCATACACCTGAAATTCACTTCGCCTGTTTTAAGCACAAGACCTAACAGCTTGTCCGGATTGCTTTCGCCCTCGATTGCCCTGAGTGCCGTGTAGAAGAAGGAATTTACCTCGCTGTCGGTTTTACCGAGTGCAAGAGCGTGATACGCATACGCCGCCATACCCTTGATGCCGAACAGAATAAGCGATTTCAGCGAGCGAATATCATCGCTTGCTTCCCATAGCCTTGAAAGGTCATAGTTGTCAACCTTGCTCTTGCAAATTTTTCGTTTCTCCTCCTCGACCTCTGCTGTCAGTTCATTTACGGTTTTTGTATTGAAGCTGACATTGGTGATAGTCGTGAAAAGCCCTTTCAGAACAAGGCGGTCTGTGCTGTTTGTAGGAGTACCGCACTCCGCCGCTTTTGCAAGACCTATAAGCGCACCGATAAGCTCGTCCTGCGCTTTTGCGGTATCGCTTTTCTTACCGCATACGCCTGCTTTTCCGTTGCATTTTTCGTTGTGTGCCGTCTGCTGACACTGAAAACAAAACATTTCGTCCATAAAAATTACCTCCTTGTCCTATTCTGCGATAATTGAGTAAGAATATACACAGATAAGATATTCTTGACACGGCAGGCAAAGAGTTCTATAATAGTTAATGTCGGTTATATAATGCTAACGGATAATTCGCCGTATAACGCAGAGAATAACGGGAAAACCGTAAACCGACGGAGGTTACAGATGGATAAAAATATGTTAAGCGAATATGCAAAATTAATGGTAAAGGTCGGCGCAAACGTTCAGAAAGGGCAGAAGGTACGCCTTTACGCAGAGGTTGACCAATACGAGCTTGCCACCCTTGTTGCAAAGGAGTGCTACAATGCAGGCGCAAGCTATGTCGAGATGTTCTGGAGTTGCGGTGCTGTAGAAAGGCTTCATTACGAAAACGCTTCGGTAGAAACGCTTGGTACTGTTCTTAGCTGGGAAGAAGAAAGACAGAAGCAGATGGTGAAGGATCTGCCTGCAAGGATTTTTATAGAATCTGCCGATCCCGATGAGCTGAGCGGCATTCCTGCGGACGTAATTTCAACGGTAGGCAGGATGCGTTCAAAGGTGCTTAAGAAGTACCGTGATGAGATAGACGGCAAGCACCAGTGGCTGATAGTTGCCGCCGCTTCACCCAAATGGGCAAAGAAAGTGTTCCCGGACGATGACAGCGATACCGCAGTGGAAAAACTCTGGAACGCAATTTTCTCCTGCGTTTATCTTGACGGCAATAAAAACTGGGAGCAGGTGTGGAAACACCACACCGACACTATGAGGGAAAAAGCCGATTGGCTCAACAGCAAGCGCTTTAAATCCCTCAGATACAGTAGCAGTAACGGCACAGATTTCACTGTACAGCTTATTCCCGGGGCAAAGTGGTGCGGTGCGGCTGACATAAACCGTGTAAACGGAGCGGCTTACGTTCCGAATATGCCGACCGAAGAAGTGTTCATAAGCCCGATGAAGGGCAAGTGCGAGGGCAGACTTGTCGCCACGAAGCCTCTGAGCTGGTCTGGCAACCTGATAGACGGCTTTGAGGTAGAATTCACAAACGGCAGGGTATCCGGCTGTAAAGCAAAGCAGGGCGAGGAGATACTGAAGAAGATGTTCGCTATGGACAGCGGCGCATCGATGCTCGGTGAGGTTGCGCTTGTTCCTAAGGAATCCCCGATAAACCGTTCCGGACTTCTGTTTATGAATACCCTCTTTGATGAGAATGCCTGCTGTCACGTTGCGGTAGGCGAGGGCTTTCAGGAGGTAATCGAGGGAGCCGAAAATATGACTCTTGACGAGATTCACGCTCTTGGCGTAAACGATTCTATAATACACGTTGACTTTATGATAGGCTCAGATGACCTTGATATAACAGGCATTTGCGAGGACGGCACTGAGATACCCGTGTTCAGAAACGGAACGTGGGCGTGAAAGGATAAACCCACAGTATATAATTTGTCGAATTTATTGAATTTTCAAATTACATTGCAGTAGTATTGCATTGCTGTCAAAAGTATGCTAAAATATAAGCGTAGATAATTTCCGAAACGGTAAAGGATCGAACAGTAATGACAATAGCGATATGCGATGACAGTGCTATAGACTGCATACTGTCTAAATTTCTGATAAATGAATATTTCAAGAAGCGTAAAATGACGTGCAGTATCATTACCTACGAAACAGGCACAAAACTGCTTTCCGACTTCGAGGACGGAGCGGTTTTCGATATTGTTTTTATGGATATATATGTCGGGGATGAGCTGGGGATAGACGTTGCAGGAAAGCTCAGAAACGAGGGCTACGATAACCTGCTGATATTCTCTACTATCACTCCCGAATATGCAATAGCAAGTTACAGCGTTAAGGCAAACGGATATATCCTGAAGCCCTTCAGCACCGAAAGAATAGAAAGCGTTCTTGACAGAGTGCTTGAGCATTATGTAAGGGACTATATCAGGATAAAGGTACGCAACAGCTATGCTGATATTATGTACAGCGACATAATCTATATAGAAAGCCGCAATAACCGCTGTATACTTCACACTGCCGATGAAGAATATCCGCTTTATATGAAGCTTGATGACATAGAACAGCAGATGGTCGATGAAAAGTCACGCTTTCTCAGATGCCACAGGAGCTATATCATCAATATGGATCATGTCACGGCGGTTGACGAACAGTTCAGGCTGGATAACGGCGACAGCGTACTGATACGGAGCAGGAGCAGAGCGCAGATCAAAAAGACGTACCTTTGCTACTCAGGAAAGGGTAAAGTATAAGAACGATGAAGCATCCGGATAAAACCGGATGCTTCAGTTATATATTCTCTCTTATAAACTCATAAATCAAACGGTATACATTTTCTCTCTGCACTTCCTGCAGTATACTGTGACGCATTCCGTCAAATACTTCAAGTCTGACATCAAAGCCGTTTTCGATAAGAAGACCGGCTTTTTCTTTCGCATAAGCACCTTTATCGCCCACCATATCCTGTGTTCCGCTCATTAAAAGAACGGGCGGTTTCGGTGAAACATTCTTAAGATAATCCTTGCGCTGTACTTCGCTTGCAAGCTGTAAAAAGCTCCTGTAGAAGCGACAGCTGTACATTTTGTTGGTATACGGGAGAGTTTCATAATATAAAGCACGCTCAAGGTCTGATGTCACCCAGGATACCGTGCATTTTTCCGGAAAAGGCTCCGCAACCTTTCCGAACAGCTTCAGGAATACGTCCATACTCGGAGCATCTGCACCTTTTTCGGAAATTTCCGCTTCTATGTCCGACAAAAGCGCTTTCGTATCATGTATATACGGACAGCCCGTAAGTATAACTCCGCTGTAAAGCGAGCTATTGCAGTGACAAATAACATATTGAGCCATCTGTGCGCCAAGGCTGTGACCGAGCAGAAACAGCGGCGTATCACTTTCCGAGTGAATGTATGATGAAAAATCACCGCATTCCTTTGCCGCAGTCTGAACGATATTGTCTATATCCGCAGGCAGTGCCGTCCTTCCGTGTTCACGGTATTCGCAAAGATATACCGAAACTCCTTTAGCGGTAATATATTCTGCAAACTGCTCATAGTATTCCGACATTTCGCCAAGCCCGTGAATTATCTGTATTTTTGCCTTTTCGTTTTCGGAAAGCCATTTCTTGCAGTGCATTCCCTTGTATTCAAATTCCTGTGCAGTCATAAAATTCTCCGTAAAAACAAAGCAGGCATTTTCAGCCTGCTTTTGTTTGCTATTCCTGTTATTCTTCCATAGGTCCTTCAAGATGAACCTGACCGTCCTCACGCAGATGGAACTGCTTGACCATCTTCTGAAGCTCTTTCGCCTGAGCGGCTGTAAGTGCGCTTGCACTTGCACTTTCCTCAGCTGTGGCGGCATTGTTCTGAACTACCGCTGAAATCTGGCTTACGCTTGAAAGTACCTGGTCAACCATAGACGCCTGCTGTGCCGAACCGTCTGAAATTTCGTTGATAAGTGTGTTTGCGTTGCTGAAACGCTCCATAACGCTTTCGATAGTCTGTGCGGTTGAATCGGCAATAGCCGTACCGTTTGAAACAGCCTCTATAGTGCTGCTGATAAGCTCGGCTGTTGTCTGTGCGGCTTCTGCGGACTTGCTCGCAAGGTTTCTTACCTCGTCGGCAACAACAGCGAATCCCTTGCCGGCTTCGCCTGCTCTTGCGGCTTCTACAGCGGCATTAAGGGCAAGTATATTTGTCTGGAATGCGATGTTGTCGATAGTGTTGATGATCTTCTCGATCTCGGCTGATTTTTCGTCTATTATCTTCATAGCGGCGAGCATCTTCTGCATTTCTGCGTTGCCTTCCTTAAGGTCGGTGGTTGCCGTATCTGAAATCTCACTTACATTCTTTGCGTTTTCGGCATTCTTGTTAACTCTGCCGGAAATATCGCTTACATAGTCTGAAAGCTCACGGATAGATGCTTCCTGTTCGCTTGTACCCTGTGCAAGCGCCTGTGAACCGCTTGATACCTGCTCGGAGGCATCATAAAGCATCGTGCCTGCCTTCTGTATGCTTGATACCGATTCGTTGAGAGTGACAAGTATCTGTTCAAATGACGACTTTATGGGAGCAAATTCTCCCTTGTACTCATAGTTTATGGTAAAGCTGATGTTGCCGTATGACATCTGCGTCAGCAGATATGTAAGCTCATCGACCATTTTCTTCAGATACCACTTTGTAGTATTGAGCGAACCTGCGAGTTTTCCTATATCGCTGTCGTTTATCTTTACGTCAAATTCAGCGGAAAGAATGCCTTCCGAGAAGTTGTTAAGCTCGTGAACTATCTTCTTGATAGGTTTCAGTATAGCTTTTCTGAAATATACGGTAAGCACTATAAATGCCGCAGTAACGATAAGCGAAATGCCCTCGATAATCAGCGAAAGCATTATCGAAGAATGATAAACAGGGTCGTCGTGACCTGCCATTGTCAGAATGTTGACAGTGCATACAGCAATGGTAGCCAGCATCATTATACAGCATACAACGCTTAAAAATGTTATTACAACTACCTGGCTCTGCACTTTATTTTTTAGCCAGCCTTTATTTTTTTTCATAAGAAACACCTCTTGAACTTACATTTTGATAATCTGATTTTATCATAAATGCTGTAATAAGTCAAGAAGTAAAGCGGTGTGTTTGGTGGAATACACCAAAAAACTGTTAATAAATGTACAAGTTGCACGAAAGCCGCCATGATACACTAATAGCGGCTCAGCTTGTAGAAAAAGTATGTTTTTTCAAAAAAAGTGCTTGTTCTCAATCCCTATCCCCAAACCCCTTTCCCCGGGAAAGGGGCTATATTACTGGGGCTACCGCCCCTAGACCCTGTCGGGGGCTACGCCCCTGCGACCCCATTTATATAATCAAGAGGTTTATCGACAGTCTGAGCCGCCATGATACACTCATAGCGGCTCAAACTGTTTTGTTTGTTAAACCTTTGCAGTAAACAAACGTCTGCAATATTTGTTGTCCAGTCCGTGATACAGGAGCAGACCGAGAACTCCGCAGGAGATAATCTCACCTGCACATACCGTCAGCGCCGAGAACCATAATGCGTCCGGCACACCGTAAGCATAGGTCAGTACAAGCGGTACTATAACAGTATTGGCAATTATGGGCGGAAGGGGGTACAGTATCCTGTGATGCTTTCTCAGAAGATATGTGCCAACCGCTCCTATGAGTGTGGCAAGGCTTCCGAAGATAACATCCCATATTACAGCACCGGTCAGTATGTTTGAGATGACACAGCCTACAACCAGTCCCGGAATTGCCGCCGGAGTAAATACCGGCAGGATTGTGAGCGCCTCGGAAAGACGCACCTGAATTACGCCGTTTGTAAGCCCCAGCAGGCTGACAATATAGGTCAGCACTACATAGATTGCGGCGATAACGGCTCCCTGTGTGATAAACAGGACTTTTTTGTTTCGCATATTGAATTGTCCTTTCGTAGTTTTGATTTATCCGTCTTCTGACGGAAAGTGAGGATATTGCGAACTCACAAAAAATGATTTTAGCACAGTTAAAGTGCTTTGTCAAGCCCTTCAAAGCGTTTCTTTGACCGCCCGTATGAATTCTCTTATGTCGTCGGGTGCGGTTTTGGCATACATTATGACAAGCGGTATTGCAAGGTCGTTTTCAATTTCAAACGGTATCGTTATTATACCCGGGTGTATATCGTGCCAGCAGTCAAGCGAAAGCAATATGTCGTCCGATTCTGCACAGCGGTTGAAAACAGTCATATCGTAGAAATTCGGAGTGTCATAAAAGTTTATATTGCCGTGTCCGGCAAGCTCTTTTCTCAGTGTATCGTTCGCAGGCGAATCTCCGTACTTTACCATCATCACGGTTTCGCCCTCAAGGTCGGCGGCAGATACTGATTTTTTATCTGCAAGACGGTGTGTGCGTGAAACCGCAACTGTAAAACGGCACTTGCCTATTTCAAGCGTGTCACATTCGTTTCTCCACATTTTAGAGTCGCAGGGGCCGACAAGAAAATCAAACTTTTCTCCGAGCGATGAAACAACAGATACTATATCGTTATGGTTATCGTCAAACGGCACAAGGTGCAGTTTGTATCCGGGAAAACGGTCGTTAAGCGTGTACCACAGATCCATAAGAGGCTTGGCAGGATTTAAAAGCGATGTTCCCACGCAGAAGGTCTTTTCGTATTCTTCTTCCTCCCTTTTTGCTTTAAGCACGGCATTTTCGGAGCGTTCTATTATATCTTTTGAAGCTGTGTAAATGATTTTACCTGCGTTTGTCAGCGTCACACCGGAAGAATTTCGGTTGAACAAGGTCAGCGAAAGCCTGCCTTCAAGCGTGTTTATCTGCTTCATTACAGCGGTCGGAGAGATATACAGCTTTGATGATGCCAAAGTAAAGCTGCCGCAGTCGGCAACGGTTATAAATGTTTTTATAGCGGGATCGTACATATGCTCACCTCGGAAATGAAATAGTATAAACTTTTGGTTAATACGATGATAACATATCGGATATTCCGTGTCAAGAAAAAATGTGATAAAATGTAATTGACAAAAACGGAAAGGATGATTTCTATGTCTGATAAACTTATAGTTTACTATTCAAGAGCAGATGAGAACTATGTCAGCGGAGTGCTGAAAATGCTCCCCGTCGGAAATACCGAGATTGCCGCAGGCTATATCAAGGAGCTTACGGGTGCGGATATGTTCAAAATAGAGCAGAAAGAACCGTATTCGGCAGGCTATAACGAATGTATAGCACAGGCACAGGAGGATCAGAAAAAGGACGCAAGACCCGAACTTGTAAATATGCCGGACAGCATTGAAAAGTACAGCGAGATCTATCTTTGCTATCCTAACTACTGGGGTACTGTTCCTATGGCAGTGTTTACATTCCTTGATAATTTCAGCTTTGAGGGTAAGACGGTAAAGCCGCTCTGTACTCATGAGGGAAGCGGTATGGGCAGAAGCGAAGGCGACATAAAGGCTCACTGCAAAGGCGCAAAGGTCGAAAAAGGACTCGCCATACAAGGAAGCAGTGTGGGAACAAGTAAGTCGCAGATTGAAAAATGGATATAAAAGGAGGATATTAATATGGAATTTGTAACGCTTAATAACGGTGTAAAAATGCCGATACTCGGCTATGGTGTGTATCAGACACCTCCCGATGAAACGAAAAAGTGCGTACTTGACGCACTTGATACAGGCTACCGCAGTATAGATACGGCGCAGGCTTACGGCAATGAGGCAGGAGTAGGCGATGCTGTGGCTGAGTCGGGTATAGCACGAGATGAAATTTTCATTACCACTAAGATATGGATAAGCAATGCAGGCTATGAAAATGCAAAGAAGTCTATAGACGAGTCGCTTAAAAAGCTGAAGAGCGATTATATTGACCTGCTTCTTATACATCAGCCGTTCGGCGATTATTACGGAAGCTACAGAGCTATGGAGGAGGCGTACCGGCAGGGTAAAGCTCGTGCTATAGGTGTATCTAATTTCTACCCGGATCGCTATCTTGACATCGAACACTTCTCGGAAATCAAGCCTGCCGTAAACCAGATGGAAACACACGTTTTCCAGCAGCAGAAGGTTTTGAGAGAGTATATGGCAAAGCACAATACTCAGCTTATGTCGTGGGGACCGTTTGCTGAGGGAAGAAATGACTTTTTCAAAAACAAGGTGCTTTCCGATATAGGCGCAAAGTATGGTAAGAGCGTAGCTCAGACGGCACTGCGTTTTCTCATTCAGAGCGGCGTAGTTGTTATACCTAAATCAGTACATCACGAGCGTATACAGCAGAACTTTGAAGTGTTTGACTTTGTACTGTCCGCAGAGGATATGAAGACTATATCGGAACTTGATACCGGTAACAGCCTTTTCTTCTCGCACCGTGATCCCGAAAGGGTCGAGTGGTTCATGTCAATAGTATAAATTACTGTCTGATATAGATACCCTGATCCTCGATATAATCCTCAAGCTCCTGCTTCATATCCCATATAGCCTCCTCTTTGTCGGCTGATTGTCTGTAGTCGCCTTTATTATCGGGCTGTACGGGAGTTATTTTCTTTTCGTCTGTCATATTTATCATATCCTTTCGGCGTGTTTTCTGTTATTTACATTTTATCACAATCTGTAGCACAGTTCAATATGCTGTGGCACAAAACGTCAGTGATAACGGAAGTTGACATATTCTTTTAAATGAGTATAATATTTATGGATGAAGAAAGGAAGTTTAACTTGAGCGTAGATATAAAAGAAAAGAAGAAATCCGGAACGGTCCTTATGACAGAAGGCTCTATCTGGAAGAAGCTGCTTATATTTTCCGTGCCGCTGATACTGGGCAACCTCTTACAGCAGTTATACAGCACGGTCGATTCTATAATAGTAGGAAACTGCGTGGGCAAGGAGGCTCTGGCGGCGGTAGGCTCAACCGGCTCTATCGTCAGTTTGCTGATAGCGTTCAGCCAGGGTGCATCGGTCGGCGCAGGCGTTATTATATCGCAGTACATGGGTGCAAAGCGTAAGGACGATGTGAAAAGAGCGGTACATACGGCTATGGCAATCACAGTTATAATCGGCCTTGTGCTGACGGTCATGGGTGTATTTATGAGCAGACTGTTCCTCGTATGGATGCAGACGCCGGATAATATTCTTGACGGCGCATCGCTCTATTTGCAGATATACTGCGGCGGATTGCTGTTCAACGTGCTTTATAATATGTGTGCCGGAATATTCAATGCGGCTGGAAATTCAAAAAGACCGCTGTTATATCTCGGTGCGGCATCTGTTGTGAATATTGCACTCGACCTTATACTGATACAAGGCTTCGGTATGGGCGTAGAGGGTGCGGCGATAGCGACCGATGCGAGCCAGCTTGTTTCCTGCGTTATGGCTATAATCTATATGGTGAGGGTAAATGCGGATTATAAGCTGTTTATCCGTCAGATAAAGTTACACAGGGATATGGCGATGAGGATAATAAAGATAGGTCTGCCCACAGGTATTCAGAATATGGTAATCTCTTTTTCAAACGTGCTTGTGCAGGCAAGCGTCAACAGCTTCGGCTCGGATGCGGTAGCAGGCTTCGGCGCATATCTTAAGGTGGACGGCTTCAACATCCTGCCGGTGCTTAGTATAAGTATGGCGGTGACTACCTTTGTCGGTCAGAACTACGGTGCGAATAAGCCCGAACGTGTTAAAAAGGGTATGTGGACGGCACTCGGTATGGGCGTTGTTTACACTGTCATAACAGGCGTCCTGCTGCTTGTGTTTGCCGATCCGATTATAAGGCTGTTCGCAAATGATGACGCAGTAGCCGCCTGCGGCGAAACCGCAATGAAATACTTCTGCCCGTTCTACTTCCTGCTTGCGATAATGAATGTGCTTGCAGGGGCTGTAAGAGGCACGGGTAAGAGCATTCCGCCGATGCTGATATTACTGTTCGCAATGTGCATTTTCAGAATATTCTGGATATGGCTCGTAGTGCCGCTTTTCCCGACTATTGACGGTGTTTATCTGCTGTACCCTGTTTCGTGGGTAATAGGTGTCGTGCTTATGGCCCTGTATACCTGGAAGGGTAAATGGATGCCGAAAATCGAGTAAATATCAGACTTGAAATGAATACGGAATAACGCAGATATGCTTTAAAACGGCACTGCGTTATTTTTTGCGAAAATGCACAAAATGCTATTGACGAAAACGATTACATATGCTATGATAGCGATAATGTATATTGCGGTTTGCGTAAAAAGTCAACAACTGCAAGACGGAGGAGAACATGGAAAACAAGTATAAATTCAGGGATAGCTCGCTGTCGTTTGACGAGCGTGTAAAGGACCTTTTATCAAGGCTGACAATCAAGGAAAAGGCAGGGCTTATGTCAAGTCATATGGCGGCTGTACCTCGCCTTGATATAGGCGAGTGGTATGTCGGTGCGGAGGTTGCAAGGGGATATGTTTCAAGAAACCCCGATGAGCCAACGACTGTATTCCCCCAGCCCATCGGGCTTTCGGGAACATTTGACACGGAGCTTATGGAAAAGGCGGGACTTGCGGCAGGCAAGGAGGCACGGGTGCTGAACAAACGCCATCCGAGCGGCCATCTGATGCTGTGGGGACCTACCGTTGACCTGTGCAGAAATCCGCTCTGGGGCAGAAACGAGGAGGGCTACGGAGAGGACCCGTACCTGACCGGAGAAATGTCGGCGGCATACACAAAAGGGCTTGCAAACAGGCACGGGGAGTACCTTCAGGCCATCCCGACGCTGAAACATTTCTGCGCCAACAATACCGAAAACGAGCGTGGAACAGCCTCGTCAGATGTCGATATGAGGACGCTGAACGAGTATTACTATGCGGCATTTGAACGCCCGATAACCTGCGGCGGAGCATACTCTGTAATGGCGGCATATAACGAGCTTTCGGGTGTTCCGGCAGTTATAAATCCGGATATTCAGAAAGTCCTCAAAGACAGATGGGGACTGGGATTCGTGGTAACTGACGGCGGCGATTTCTCGCAGAATGTAACGTCCCACGAATACAGCGAATCCCACGCAGAAACGATAGCCCTTGCGATAAAGAACGGTACGGACGTTATGACCGACAACGAGGACGTGGTCGAGGCGGCGGTGTTTGAGGCATTGAACAGCGGACTTGTGTCGGAAGAGGATATAGACAAAGCGCTGTATAACAGCCTGCTTGCAAGGTTCAGACTTGGTGAATTTGACGAAAAACATCCATTCTCAGATGTGTGCGAGATGATGATTGACAATGAGGAGCATAAGTGCCTCAATCGCAGAGCAGCACTGGAACAGATGGTATTACTACGGAGTAGCGACATACTGCCGATTTATGATGAATGTAGCGTGGCTGTGGTGGGTATGAACGGTAATTGCAATCTTATGGATTGGTATACAGGTTATTCGTCATATAATACAACAATATTTGATGGAATAAAAGAAAGATACGAAAAAGTAGAGTATGATAATGCCTGTGATCATATAGTAATAAAATCAAAGCTGACCGGAAAATATCTCGGTGTTGCAGATGATGATACGGTGAGTGCGATTTACGAAAAGGACGATCCGAGGGCGCTTTTTGAAAAGGCGGAATACGGTCACGATGAAACAACGTACCGTTCGCTTTACAACAACAAATACATAACGGAAAACACCTGTAAGTGCGACAGCGAAAGCACTTACCGCTGGTATTCGCAGGAAATAATGAAACCGCAGAAACACGGAGATGAGGTACTGTACCGCACCTATTTCGGAAAGGCACTGGGCATCGATGAAAATGGAAAGCTGATGCTTGTAAGGCAGTACGGATTGACCGATGACAAGCTGTTTTGCGAGGAGGTCATATCGGACGGTATAGTGCGTGCCGCAGATCTTGCGAAAAAAGCCGATGCGGTCATAGTCTGCGTAGGAAACGATCCGATGATAGTAGCCCGTGAAATGTACGACCGTAAGACGCTGTCACTGCCTGCACACGATTCTGCGCTTGCCAAAGCGGTTTACAGCGCCAACAACAAATGCGTAATGGCGGTGGTGTCAAGCTATCCGTTCTCGATATGCGAGGAGCAGGAATATATGCCTGCTATAATCTACACCACTCACGCAGGTCCGGAGCTTGGAAACGCTTTCGCCGATGTGATAAGCGGCAGATATTCTCCTGCCGGCAGACTGGCACAGACGTGGTATAAAAGCGAATATGAGCTTGCACCGATAGAATGCTACAATATTATCGAAAACGATATGACATATCTTTACTACAGGGGAAAACCGCTCTATCCGTTCGGATACGGGCTTAGCTACGCAAGGTTTGAATATTCGGACTTTGACGTAAGGGAAAACGGTGATGTTATAAGCGTTTCGCTTGATGTCACAAATGTTTCCGAAACGGACAGTGACGAGGTAGTGCAGATATATTTCCGTATGGAAAATCCGTCGGTAAAGCGTCCGCTAAGACAGCTCGTGGCTTTTGCCCGTGAGCATATCAAGGGTGGCTGTACAAGGCATTTTGAATTTGATATAAAAAAGACGGAACTGAGATTCTACGATGTCAGCCGTGAATGTTTTGCCGTAGAGCAGGGAAGATACACCTTTATGGCGGGTGCGTCAAGCGAGGATATAAGGCTTACAAAAACGATCGACGTAAGCGGTGAAATAATACCTCCGAGAGAGCTTTGCAAGGGCATCAAGGCGAAAAATTACGACAGCAAATACGGTGCGAAAATGAAATACAGCAAAAAGTTAGAGCAACACTATATGCTCGGCGGCGGACTTATCTACAACAACTGTGTACTCGGTGACGCAGACAGTATAGAGATAGTGTGCGGAAGCCGTGTCAATACGGGCAAAATAACCGTGCGTTACGGCGGAGAGACGTTATGCGAGGCTGAGGTGAAGCCAACGGTAGATGTTACCAAATTTGAAACGGTGACGGCACAGTTTGATAAGGCAGTGCTTGCCGGAATCGACAGGGAGAAGCCTGCTGTGTTTGAACTGTGGATGCCGGAACAGATTTATATTCTCAGCTTCAGGACTTATTGATATTTTCAATCTGCATTGATGCTAAAGGACGGTGACGGCGATTTTATCCGCCTTTGCCGTCCGTTTTCTATGGTACGGGGTATTACTGTGCTGTATGATATGGTTGGGTGTCCGGCGGCATCAGGACGGTGAAAATATACTGTTGACAAGGCAGAGGATATATGGTAATATATTATTAGATTTCTAACAGTTTAAATGCGAATTTAAAATATGTCTGGAGGTACGAATGGAAAATTCACTTCATCACTTGCTTATGATAAACCATACCGCTTTTCGCAAGCGGATTTTTTCCGCTTTGAAAAACGAGGGGCTGACTTCGGGACAGCCGAAGGTGCTTGAATATCTTGCGGAGCATGACGGAGCGATGCAGAAGGATATTGCCGCCGCCTGCAGAATTGAGCCTGCAACGATGACTTCATTGCTTTGCGGCATGGAGAAAAAGGGTCTGATAACACGGTCAGCGCCTGACAGACGCTCGCTCAGCGTATATCTCACAGAGAAGGGAAGAATGCTTATTCCGCTTATCAAAGAGGAATTTTCAAGTATAGAGGACAGGGCTACCTGCGGATTTTCCGATGAAGAGCGTGAACTGCTTATTTCGCTGTTGTCAAGGATGCGTGAAAATCTTGACTGAATCAAAGAACAAAGGAAAGACGAAAATGTCAAAGAAAGAAACCGCTAAAAGATATGTTTTATTTATAATAAGCCTGTTTTTCTCCGCACTGGGAGTGGCTTTTACAAAGCACGGGGAGCTTGGCGTGTCGCCGATCTCGTCCGTTGCGAATGTGCTTAGCTGTGCAAAGGGAGGTTTCTCGCTCGGAGTATGGCTTATAATCTGGAACTGCGTGTTGATACTCGGTCAGATACTTATACTCAGAAAGAAATTTCGGCTGATACAGCTTTTGCAGATCCCACTGTCATTCCTGTTCGGATATTTTACCGATTTCGGCTTATGGCTTGTGGACTTTATCCCTGCGGAAAGCTACATAATGCGTCTTGTGATGGTGATTGTCGGAATAGTGATACTGGGTTTTGGCGTGTCGCTGTCGGTTTCGGCAAATGTTATAATGAACTCGGGAGAGGCTTTTGTAAAGGCGATAGCAGATACGGCAAACAAGAATTTCGGTAATGTAAAGATAGCTTTTGATGTAAGCTGTGTGGTGCTTGCACTGATTCTGTCACTGTTGCTGTTTGATTTCACGATAGTCGGCACAAGGGAGGGTACTGTTATTTCGGCGCTTTGTACCGGTCTTGCGGTGAAGTTGTTCCAAAGGCTGACGAATGAGCCGGTGAACAGACTGGTGAGTGATTGACCGTATTAAATAAAAATGGACAGACGTGGGGCGAGGGATTATTGTCCTTTTGTAATGGTTGTGGGGATGGTGCAGTTTATGTGAGGCTAATAAATCATGGAAATATTTGTAGGGGAGTGTCTGTGTGTGCTTTTTTGGTTTCGCATCCTTGCGAAACTTTGGGCACACACTAAGGCATCCTTGCCTTACTTGCCCCTCCCGTTGAATCGAAGTTTTTGATTTTCTGAGTGTTGTTAATCTGTTAAGTATCAAGGGTAAATCGCCTCTTTACATTTAAATTCTTTTGAGTTGATTTTGATAATTACTATGATGTTTCGGGAGGGGCAAGCAAGGCAAGTGATGGGTGTTCTTTAGCAAAGATTAGTGAAAACAACAAGGTTTGGTGCAACGGGAGGGGCAAGCCTGTATAGTGTGATAACATAGTTTACAGAATGTG
>ERZ1034976.1567-NODE-1567-length-17299-cov-9.142542_pt1 | contig 17299 bp, 12 predicted proteins | sample MGYA00520623_ERZ1034976 | MGnify/ENA primary metagenome ERZ1034976 (study PRJEB33766, sample SAMN09781774) | gut metagenome | biome: gut microbiome | host: Homo sapiens | place: Madagascar | study: EMG produced TPA metagenomics assembly of the PRJNA485056 data... | reverse complement strand
GGGCTTTTATCAATCCCGCAAAAAGGGGGGAAAAGAAAAAAGGCTGCTCTGTTTTTTAAAAGCGGCCTTGCAGTGTGTGCAGTTTTTGCACGCATTCGGATTTTCCCCGTCAAGTTTACCGGCAAAACAAAAACGCACGCTGATCCTCATCGAATCAACGTGCGTTTGCAGTATCGAGCAGAGCTAGACAAATCCGAACTATTTCCCACTGCTTCAGCAGCAGTCAAGGCATCCTCAAAGCGGATGGTTTGAGAACCATCCTTGTAGTTGAACGTAATCAGCATCCGGTCATCATACAGGAAAATGGCGTTCACAAAAATCTCAATCAGTGCTTTGCGCTGTTTTTGCTGCGATATATCGAACTTTCTGAATTTCATCAGCCAGAACCGGATGAAATCGGCATTGAAGGATGGCTTTCTTAACTTTTCGTCAGCAATTTTGGCAGTCAGTTCATCCTTCTGAGCTTCCAAGGCATCCAGACGCTCCTTGGTCGTCCGGGTAAATAAGCCCTCCTCGATTGCTTTCATCAGGTTGTCCAGTTTCCTGTCCACCTCTCGGAGCTGCTTTTCCAACAGAGGAATCGTGGTGTTCTCTTGGTTCTGAAAATCCATAACCAGTTGAACGATCCGTTCAATCATGGCATCATCCTGAATCAGCTTCATCGTCTCTTGGACGACCAAACTTTCAAGCCAGTCTTTCTGTACGGTTTTCTTATTGCAGCCTTTGCGCCGCTTGGCAGTAGCACATTTATAGTAATAGTAGGTTCGTCCGGTGGCACTTGTTCCGCTTTCGCCAAACATCAATGCTCCACACTTGCCACAGAACAGCTTGGTGGTCAATAAGTATTCCTCATCTGCCTTTCCGCGAGCTGGTGCGCGCTTGTTTTTCTCCAGACGCTTCTGAACACGGTCAAACAGGTCTTTCGGGACGATGGCAGGAATCGCATCTGGCACAACGGTATCTCGGAAAGAAAGCTCTCCAATGTAACGGCGATTCTTCAACATGGTGTTCATGCTGCTGCATGTCAGTTTTCCACCCAGCATATTACGAACGCCTTTTTCGTTGAGATAGTTCAGAATCTCAACGATTTTTTCACCATTGTCGTACCGCTGAAAAGCCTCTAATACAAATGGAGCAACAAGCGGGTCGATGCGATAGAACTTTTCTTCGTCGATTTTATATCCAATCGTTCCGGTGCCGCCTGTGCATTTCCCTTTCAGGGCGTTTTCGGTCTGACCTCGAATGACCTTTTCGGAAAGTTCAGCCGAATAGTATTCTGCCATGCCCTCCAGCAACGTTTCCACCAGAATGCCCTGCGAACCTTCAGCAATTGGTTCCATGACCGAAATCAAGTGGACATTATTCTTTTTCAGAATCATCTTGTAGTTTGCACTGTCAAAACGATTCCGGGCAAAGCGGTCAAACTTCCAGACCAGCACAATTTCAAACAGCTTCTTATTACTGTCCCGAATCATTTGCTGGAAATCCGGTCGATTATCCGTTTTGGCAGAAAGTGCACGGTCAATGTAGTGCCTGACCACTGTGATGCCGTTTCTTTCGGCATAGGCTGTGCATTCACGAATCTGACCCTCGATGGATTCTTCACGCTGGTTATCACTGGAATAGCGAGCGTAGATCACAGCAGTCATGGCAAGCACCTCACTTTTATACATCGTTGCACGCTAAAGCGTTCATTCAGAATTTGTTTCGTATAATGTATATACCATAATATACGATGGATTGCAAGATATATTTACACTATTATAGGCAGAAGAGGTGGTGTTCATTTTGGACACCACCTCTTCTGTCGCTTGTGAATCGCTCAATTCAGCTTGTTCAGCGTAAATTTGAACTGCATACCCTTTTCTGCCGCAAAGCAGACATTTTCATGGGGCTTTGCGCCCCAGCTGTTGTCGCCACCCACACCACGTTGGAAGGCTGCGCACCGTACGATGGTTTTGCAGTCGTCCCGGGGCAGTTCGTAGAGGTGCCGGGCGTTTTCCAGCTCATGGGGTGTATAAGGCAAGGCGGAGAAGACCATGCCGGGATCACTCTCAAAGCAGATGCCCGGAATGCTACCGGTCACTTCGGCGCAGTATACCCCGGTGCGGCTTCCGCATTCCTGCGGATAGACCGGGCTGTTCTGGGCAAAATCTTCCCGGATATTATAGTTCCATGCGCCCATTTTTCCGCCCACGGTGCGGTCGGCTACGGTTTCACGGGGGCCAAGGCCCAGATAGGAAACGCCTGTCAGCTCCCGCCGCAGCGGCAGCAACAGGCCGAACTCCGGCAATTCCGCTCTTTCGCCCTGCCATGTCATGGCCACCTCACACCGGCCTGTGCCGTCCACTGTAAAATCAATGGGCAGGGTCCGTCCATCCGGCAGGGTGTAAACGGCGTGTACGGTCACGGTCTCCGTTCCGGCTTCTACGGTCAGGTTGTCGCACCGGGCATACAGGCCCGCCGTTTTCCAGAAGGCAAACTCGAATGGCTCGGCGCAGCCGTCATCGTTGTTGGTGGGCGCGCGCCAGAAGCTGGGGCGCACCGTATCATCCAGCAGCTGCACCCCGTCAAAACGGATGGAGGTCAGCCCCTTGCCCCGGCTGAAGATGTACTCAAAGCCCTCGCCCTTCACGCCGATGTTATAGTCCATCTCCACCAGCTGCGGAGCCGGGACGGTCAGACGGGCTGGGGCGTGATTTTTCCAGACCTGCCCGAATGCCGCTTCATACCCGGCAGGTAGACCCGGCAGGGCGCTGCGCAGGATAACTGTTACCGTCATGCAGGCAAGGCCCGTTTCCGGCATTGCAAACGGGAACGGAATACGGACGCTTTCACCGGGGGCACAGTCTGCCCGCAAGACAGCCCGGCGCTCCGGTTTGCCGTTGATAGAAGATGCGAACACCAGATCATAGGCGTTCAGATCGGTGAAGAGGGTGCGATTTTCCACCACAGCTTCGGTCTCGGTCAAGGTGATCTTGAATGGCGCATAGACCGCCTTGACCGCGTCCATCTTAGGGGTATTGCGGCGGTCGGGCAAAACAAGGCCGTCGATGCAGAATTCCCGGTCGGTAGGGCGGTCGCCGAAGTCGCCGCCGTAGGCAAAGCTCTGTTTGCCGTCCGGGCCGGTGACTGCAATGCCGTGGTCGATGTACTCCCAGATGAACCCACCCTGATAGAGCGGCTCTTCGTAGGCGTACTCGGTGTAATCCGTGATGCCGCCGCAGCTGTTGCCCATGGCGTGGCTGTACTCACACATGATAAAGGGCTTTTCCGGGTGTTCAGTGAGGAACTTTTTGATGTCCACCACCGGGGTGTACATCTGGCTCTCCATGTCGGAAGTGGCCGGGTATTCTCTATCCCAGAAGATGCCCTCGTAATGCACAAGGCGGCTGGGGTCGACATGGCGGAAATACTCGCTCATCTCCCACAGCGTTTTCCCGCCGTGGCTCTCGTTGCCGCAGGACCAGATCAGGATGGCCGGGTGATTTTTGTCCCGTTCCAGCATCGCCTAGGCACGGGCCAGAACATTCTCCCGCCACTCTGGGCGGTCGCCGGGCAAAGTCCATTCGTCCGAGCCGTCGGCCCCCAGCTTCTGCCAGGTACCATGCGTTTCCAGATTCGTTTCCTCGATGACATACAGGCCGTACTCATCGCACAAAGAGAGGAAATACGGATCGTTGGGGTAATGGCTGGTGCGCACAGCGTTGACGTTGTGCGACTTGAGATTTTTCACATCCCAGAGCATTTCTTCCCGGCTGACAGTGCGGCCAGTCTTACAGCTCCACTCGTGGCGGTTAACCCCCTTGAACACGACGCGCTTGCCGTTCAGCAGTATCTGGCGGTCTTTCAGTTCAAACCTGCGCAGACCGACTTTCAGTCCGGTGCGCTCCACCAGTGTTTTCCCATTCAATAGGGCGATCTCTGCCTCATAAAGGGTCGGCTGTTCTGCGCTCCACAATTCCGGTTGTTCTACCTTAAAGGCAAAGGAAACATCCTGCACGTCCGGTTCCACATCCGGGTCGGCTTCGCCCTTGCCAAAGACCACGCCGCTGCCGTATTCGACCGGCTCGCCTACCTCAGCGGACTGATGTTGCCCGTTGAACACCACCGACACCCGGCCCGCGCCGCTGACCTTGCAGTCAAAGGTGACTTTCACACTGGAAATATCCTCGGCAAAGTCCTGCTTTACAAACACATCTTCCAGATGCAGTTCGGGCTTTGTGAACAGCTCCACGGAGCAGAACAGCCCACTCATCCGCCAGAAATCCTGATCTTCCAGCCAGCTGCCGGAGCAGAAACGGTAAACCTGAACGACAAGTTCATTTTCATCGGGCCGGACGGCTTCGGCCATGTCAAATTCCGCCGGGGTAAAGGTATCCTCGGTGTAGCCGATGTAGACCCCGTTGCACCAGACAGCGGCAGCACTGTCAGCCCCGTTCAGGCGCAGATAGCAGTTTGCCCACTCTTCCGGCAGGGTGAAGCTGCGCTTGTATTCCCCGATGGGGTTATACTCCTGCGGGATCTGCCCGGGGTGCAGTTTTTCGTGGCCGTCCCAGGGGTACTGGGTGTTGACATAATGGGGCGCGCCGTAGGGCTGGCCCGGCTTTTGCAGGCTCTGCATCTGGATAATCCCCGGCACGGTCAGGGTATCCCAGTTTGAAAAAGGTGCTGTCAGATTCTCTGCGTAGCGGAACGCCCACTCACCATTCAAACTGACCGTCAACGGCATGGCCGGGCTGGTCTGGTCGGAAAAATACGCATGGGGCGGCAGGCGATTCTGCTGGAAGATTTCCGGGTCAGCCAACAGTGCCGGGATCATAGAATGATTCAATGGCATGATATGTTACCTCCAAGGGAGAAAATGACACAGACGAACCTTGAGTTACGCTGCGGGAAAATATTCAATAATTTTTGACATTCTGAATCCGTTCTTCCAGATGAAGATTCTTTTCCATTGTAGAATATACAGAAAATGCAGCCAACAGACATGGAACCCACAGCCCGGTAAGCAGGAACACAAAGGCGCACCGGGGAATCAGAAACGTCATTAGCAGCCAGTACCCGGTCTGTATAGCCGCAGAAAGAACGGTCTGCGGCAGAAAGCCGAGGAACATCCGTAAACAGTTGGAAAGTTTTTGAAAAGTCGAACATTCAAACAACGCGTTCTGCATCCAGAAATAATTACCCAGCGTCAGGAGAAGAACGGCATCCAGCAGCAGAATGAGCGCAAAGCTCAGGGAGATTTCTGTCATCTGCGGCAGCACGAATGCCGACCATGCAAGCAGTGCCCACAACACGGTAAACACGATGCCGGGAACAAGACTGCCCCGGAAGTTCTGTTTCCATGCCCGCTTGTAGGTGTGCCACCAGAACCCCGGCTCATCCCGCAAGGCACGCAGGATGGTATCGTACAATCCGGTCAGTGCCGGGCCGACCAGCCAGCCGGTGCAGCAGGCTGCCAGCAGACAGAGGGGTAGACTGCCCAGCCAGAGAGTTCCCCCTACAAGAACCGCCGCCGGGACGCAAGCCAGCAGTGCCAGCAAGCCGGAGAGAAAAATGCCGTCCAGATCACGGCTCAGAATTTCAACCAACCGCGCCAGCCCTTTTTTGCGGGGCGTATCCGGGCTGATGCCTGCTCCCTCCGGCATAAATTCGCGTCTAAACAGCATTTTCGTTCACCTCTCTATGGCTCTATTGTAGCACAGCAGTGTAAAAAACGGTTGCAGAAAAGCGACCGCTTTCCTGAAGAAATCCGGCATCTGCGCCCGTGTTACTCCGGCTGTGTGCCGCTGCGCACCGTGATGTTTTCAAAGCTGGCATCCTTGCAGTGCTGCATCCGGATGTTTTGCTCCGGGCCGCCGTTGTCCTCTAACACCACATCCTTGAAGCAAATGTTCTTCACCTCATAGCCCGGCACATCAAAGCCCTTCAGCTCGATGGCAGGACAGGTGTGCCATACATGGTCGTGGTCAATGTATCGTCCAAGCAGCGTCACCCGATCATAGCGGAAATCTTCCAGCACAGGCGGCACAGGTGCACCGATGCCGTCATCGTTGTACCCGACCGAATGCACCATGACATGAGAGAGGGTGCAGTCCCGTACTTCCACATTACGGACATAGCCGCCCCGCTTTTTCGTAGCCTTGATCTCCAGCCCGGAGGTGGATACTGCCATATCACAGTCCCAGATCTTCACATCCTCCACACCGCCGCTCATCTCGCTTCCGATGCAGATACCGTGTCCGAAACCGCTGTGGCAGTCGAACACGCGGATGTGTTTCGTCGGGCGGTCGATGATATTCCCCTCCGGGTTCTTGCCGGACTTGATGGCAACTGCATCATCTCCGGTGAAAAACTCGCAGGCGAAGATGGTGCAGTTAGCAGAGGAATCCGGGTCCCAGCCATCCCCGTTCCAGACACCATCCGACCGGATGGTGCAGTGGTCGGTCACGATCTGGTCGGAGTAGATCATGTGCAGATTCCAGCTTGCGCCGTTTGCAAAGGTCAGCCCCTCCATCCAGATATTCCTGCAGTTGCTCATGTTGACAAGCCTTGGCCGGACACGCCCCGGAATAGTGTCGGCATTCTCACAGGTGGAGACAAGGGCGACATTTTGAGCAAGGTAGTCCTTCAGCCTTTCCCGTTCCCTTGCAATGATGCGCTCTGCCAGCAGTTTTCCGCCGGATGCGATCGTTCCCTTGCCGCGCAGGATCACGTTTTCGCAGTTCGGCCCGGCGGTGTGGTCAAGGGTACCGAGGTTCAGCAGGCTGCTGTAACACTCCATCTCGGTGCCCTCAAAGCGGCTTGGGATGCGCGGCAGATAATCTTCCGGGTCTGCGGTGCCTTGCAGCACAGCTCCTTCCTCCAAAAAAATCTCCATGTTGCTGTGCAAACGCAGTGCGCCGGTGCGGTAAATGCCTGCCGGAAACCAAACGCGCTCCTGTTCACCGCAGTCATCAATGGCTTTTTGCAAAGCGGCGGTGTTCATGGTCTTGCCATCGCCTACCGCAAAATACGGCGCGGCGGTCACATCCAGATCTCGTTTTGTGGGTGTTGTCTGAACGTTCAGTTCTCCGATGCTGCCGCTCCGCCACTGAACGAACAGCGAATAGGTCGTCTCCGGGCGGAGTGATCCCAAAGTGCAGTGGGTCTTTTCGGTATGGGCAGCCACTGCATCGTCCAGCAGGACGGTATAGGTTCCGACCGCACCGGCCGCGGCAGGCTTATCCCAGAATAAGGTAATGCTGGTATCGGTGCAGCAGGCGGTCAGACCGTTCTGCGAAAAGAAATGGTTCGGCATAAAAGCTCTCCTTATAACAGACTCTGATAAGCTTCCAGATACCGCAGCCCCAATGTGCGCAGGGCTTCGGTGGTAAAGTGCAGTCCATCCGGGCGTGCTGTCAGGCCTTTTGCCGAGACTACGGCACACCGGGGCAGCTGCGATGCCCACTCCGGCAGACGACGGTTGAATTCGTGCAGCAGTTCTGCGGGTGTTCCGTGGAAGCCGTTTTCCGGCCAGCCCAGTTCGCCCACCACGGTGGGCAGATCGCCGAGTTCTTTCCGGAACGCCTGCATCGTGCGCTGAAACTGTTCGGGGTAGGCTTCCAGCTGTTCCGGTGCAAGGCAGTCGCTCTCACCCTGATGCCATAAAATCGCCGTAAGCGCAGAAGTACGCTGTGCCAGCCTTGCCTGAAACACGGCATGGTCAAACAGCACCTCGCCCGGCTGCCACTGGGAAATGCGGGTGCCGCCGTCTGCACATGGAATCAGGCCGATTTTTGCTCCGGTCTCTTTTTGCAGCTGCGCCGCAAAGCTGGCGGCAAGGTTTGCCCCGCTGCGGGGAACTGCCCCTTCCACCACGGCCCGGTCCACATTGATTGGTTCGCTCATCTCCTGCCAGCGGCCCATCCGTAGCATAAAGCAGTCCGGTGCAGTGATGGCGTTTTCCTTTGCCAGGTCGCCGCGCCCGGCCATGTTAGACTGCCCCACCAGCAGAAAAGAATGGATATCTGCTGCCGCTTCATGCAGCCCATCGTTGATCCATAATGCCATAACAAAACGCCTCCTGCGTGTTTTTTAACCCAGTATAGCACAAAAGCAGCCGACATTCACGAACGGCTGCTTCTATGCTGTGAAAATGATGAAGAAGGAGAAAACCAAGCAAAAAGTCTTGGGAGGAATACCGCTCCCACATCCATCGGCGGCAGATGCCGGTGGCAATCAATGGATGCAGGTTGCACGATGCGGATTTCCTGTGGCTTCAGAATATCACATTCTGCCCGGTTCTGCCTGTACAAATCCGGCATTCTTCTTGAACCGGAGCGACATTCTGCGGGCAAATCTTGCAAATTATAATAAAGTATATTATTTTATAGGCAGGAGAAAATGGTGAAGGAGAGAGCAACTTGTATACACTGTTGATCGTGGACGATGAGGAGATCGAGCGTGAAGGAATGGCACAGTTCATACCGTGGGATTCCTATGAGATGAAGGTCGTTTCCACAGCTCGGAACGGTGCCGAGGGGTTGGAAAAAATCGCAAAATTCCGGCCCGACCTTGCCATCGTGGACATCAAGATGCCGGTGATGAACGGCATTGAGATGATCCGGCAGGCAAAAGAGCAGTACCCGGATATGACCTTTGTGGTGCTTTCCGGCTATGGTGACTACGAGTTTACCAGTCAGGCCATGGAGCTGGGGGTGCGGCATTACATCCTCAAGCCCTGCGATGAATCCAAAATGATCCCGGTGTTGAACAAGGCGTTTGCGGAACTGGAAGATGCCCGCAAAAAGAATGCACGCTCCGAAAAGCTGGAGACCGAAGCCCGGCTGCTGAAGCCCTATGCACGGGAGCAGCTGTTCCGGGATCTGCTTTTGGGAAAGGCGCAGACATCTTCCGGCGCACGGCAGCTTGTGGACGAACTGGGCGGCGAACAGCGCACGGTCCTGCTGCTGGATTTCCGCCTCAAATGCGGATTCGACTCGCTGGAACGGTATGTCGTGGGCAATATGCTGGGCGACCTTTTGCCGGACGGCACCCTGCTCATGACCACCGGTGTGGACCGGGATGTTCTGGTTCTGGCAGATGCTATGGCGGAATCCAGTGTGGAAACAGCGGTTCAGGTGCTCAAAAAAGAATTCAAGCGGTTTGAAACGCTTCCGATGCTTTCTTCTGCCAGCCGGACAGGAACGCTTGCAGAGCTTTCCGTGCTGTTCCGGCAGGCGCAGGAGCTTTTGCAGCTGAACATGGATGAAAACGAGCCCGCCCTTCTGCGCCCTTCCCGGAATGCGGCATTGCCGGAAACGGTGAACGAGATCTTTGATCTGGAAGCACTGCGGCAGACCGGCAGCTATGAGGAGCTTTTGCAGGAGCTTGCGTTTTCCTTTGCCAAAATGGAGGCAAAGGACTATCGCCCGCAGCAGCGGCAAAAGCTCTGCGAGCTGGCGTGGAAGCTGCTGTTCGAGGACAAGGCTGCCCCGGAGGATTCGCTCCCGGCATGGGCAGATGCTCTGACCGCCGCATGGAACCGCCCCCAGCCCGATGCTCGGAGCCGGGAGATCTTTCTTGCCATCTACGAAAACCTCCCGGAGCCGGAGTTCAGCTTGCAGACCATTGCACAGCAGCGGCTTTTCATGAGCGAAGATCACCTGCGGCGCATCTTCTCCCAGATGACCGGCAGCCGGTTCTCGGCGTATCTGGAACACTGCCGCATCACACAGGCCCGGCGGCTGCTGGAATTTCAGCCGGACATGAAGATCAGCCGTCTGGCGGAACTGGTGGGCTATCCGCTGGACGGACAGTATTTTTCCAAGGTGTTCCGTAAGATCTGCGGCGTGACACCGACGGAATACCGGAACCATCATTGAACAGGCTGCTTTTGAATGTCGGTTTTTTCCAAGAGAAAGACCGGCATTTTCCATTTTGTTTTTGAAAAAAAGCGATACAATAAAAGCAACAAAAGGGTGCGTACCATACAGGGAGCGACGGCTCCCCCGTAACAGAAAACACGAAGGAAAATGGAGGAAATTCTCATGAAGATCTCTCGCAGAAACTTTCTGAAGGTCGCCGGTGCTGCCGGTGTGGCATCCGCGCTGGCCGCCTGCGGCGGCAGCTCCGCAAGCTCTACCGCTGCTTCTTCTGTGGCAGCTTCCAGCAGCGCATCCGCTGCTGCGGACGGTGATGTGACCATTCGCTTTACATGGTGGGGCGGCCAGACCCGTCACGACCTGACCCAGAAAGTGCTGGACAAGTACACCGAGCTGAACCCCAATGTACATTTTGAGACCACCCCCTCCGGCTGGGATGGCTACTTTGAGAAGCTGGCTACCGACACAGCCACCGGCGGCATGGCTGATATCGTCCAGATGGACTATATGTACATCTCCACCTACGCCAAGAACGGCTCTCTGGCAGACCTGTCCTCTTATGCTTCGGACGGCACGCTGGATATTTCCAACGTGGACGATGCCCTGATCGATGCAGGCACCATTGGCGGCAAGATGGTCGGCATCCCGCTGTCCACCTCGCTGGTCTCCTTCATCTACAACCCCTCTGTGCTGGAAGAGGCCGGTGTCACCGCTCCTCAGAACGGCTGGACCTGGGACGACTTTGTTTCCATCTGCAAAACCGTCAAGGAAAAGACCGGCAAGTACGGCTTCGGCGGCTCTGCGTTCATCGACACCAACCTGCTGAACTACTGGGTGCGTGAGCATGGTGTCTCCCTGTTCGCAGAGGATAACAAGAGCCTGGGCTTTGATGATGTGCAGATCCTGACTGATTACTTCCAGCTTTGGAAAGACCTGATCGATGCCGGTGCAGCCCCCAACCCCGATGAGTACGAGCAGATCGCGACCCTGGGCAATGACGCAAGCCCGGTCATCACCGGCGATGCAGCCTTCCACCAGTCCTGGAACAACTTTGGCACCATCGGTGCAAATGCCGGCAATGACACGCTGGAGCTGCTGGTTCCCCCGGTGAAGAAGGCCGGAGAGAAAGCTCTTTGGTACAAGCCCGGCATGTTCTTCTCCGTGTCCGAGACCTCCAAGGTCAAGGAAGCTGCCGCCGCTTTCATCAGCTGGTTCCTGAACAGCGACGAAGCCAACGACATCATGCTGGGCGAGCGCGGCACTCCCTCCGCAAGCAACTCCCGTGATCATCTGACCAGCAGCGGCGCGCTGACCCAGAAGCAGGTTGAAATGTTCGACTTCGTTTCTGATGCCGCTGATTACTGCGGCGATACCCCGGCACCGGACCCCTCCGGTATTTCCGAGATCAACACCCAGTTCAAGAACATTGCCTACAGCGTGTTCTACGGTCAGGCCACTCCCGCCGAGGCTGCACAGCAGTTCTATGACGAGGCCAACAACATCCTCGCCACCAACAACTAATGAAACCATGCGGGAGGGGTCACTCCACAGACCCCTCCCGCCTTTTTGTGAAAAGGAGGCCTCGCCGTGTCAAACACAAAAGCTGTTGCGCTGAAAAAGCACAATTTTGGCGATGATACCAAAGTCGGCTATCTGCTGCTGGCTCCGTGGCTGTTTGGATTCATCTTCATGTATGTGATCCCGGCTGCGATGTCCATCTACTATTCCTTTACGGATTATAACCTGCTGTCCGCCCCCAACTGGGTCGGACTGAAAAACTATATCACTATTTTTACAACTGATAAGACCTTTCGCAAGGCGTTGGTCGTTACGTTCAGCTATGTCTTTATCATGGTGCCGCTCCGTCTGGCCTTTGCGCTGTTCGTGGCAACGTTGCTGAACAAAAAGCACATGGGCATGGCGTTCTATCGTGTTCTGTATTACATTCCGTCCATCGTCGGCGGCTCTATCGCTGTTTCCGTGGTCTGGAAGCAGATTTTCGGCAACAAGGGTGTTCTTATGAGCCTGCTGTCTGCCATTGGCATCGAACAGAAATTCTCCCTGCTGGGCAACCCCAAAACGGCTCTGTTCGTCATCGTCCTGATGGGTGTGTGGCAGTTCGGTTCCTGTATGCTGGTGTTCCTCTCCGGGCTGAAGCAGATTCCGAATTCCCTGTATGAATCTGCTTCGCTGGATGGTGCTTCCAAGATGCAGCAATTCTGGAAAATCACCATGCCGATGCTGACCCCGACTATCTTCTTCAACCTCATCCAGCAGATCATCAACGGTTTCCGCGTCTTTACCGAGAGTTACGTTATCACGGATGGCGGCCCCATGAACAGCACCCTGACCTATGTGCTGTACCTGTACCGCTCGGCATTTGCAAACTTCCACATGGGCTACTCCTGCGCACTGGCATGGATCTTGGTCGCCCTCATCGGCATCATGACCGCCATCCTGTTCAAGAGCCAGAAGGCTTGGGTCCACTACGAAGGGTAAGGAGGAGTAAAAATGGTCGGTCAAAAAAGTTCCAAGATCCAGTCGGTTCTGTTCCACGTTTTCTCCTGCCTGCTGGGCTTCATCATGGTGTATCCGCTGCTGTGGCTGCTGATGAGCTCCTTCAAGTCCAACGACACCATGTTCCACAACGCATGGTCGCTCATCCCGGAAAAGTGGGATATTCTCACAAACTACCTTTCCGGCTGGAAGGGTATCGCGGGCATTCCGTTCTGGCGGTTTACATTGAACAGCGTCATCGTTACTGTGGTCTCGGTTGCAGGCACTATCTTCTGTTCCCTGCTCGCCGCCTATGCGGTTTCCCGCCTGAAATTCAAGGGTGCAAACTTCTGGTTCGGCTGCATCGTCATGACTATGATGATTCCTTCGCAGGTCATGGTAGTGCCCCAGTACATCATCCTGAAAAAGCTGGGACTTTCCGATACGCTGGTTTCTATGACCCTGCCGTGGGTGTTCGGCTACGGCTTCTTCATCTTCCTCATCGCCCAGTATATGCGCGGCATTCCCCGTGATCTGGACGAGGCTGCCATGCTGGACGGCTGTTCCAAGCCCGGCATCCTGTTCAAAATTATGATTCCCATCGTCAAGCCCGCCATCGTGACCGCAGCCATCTTCGCCTTCTACTGGATCTGGCAGGACTTCTTCCAGCCGCTGATCTTCGTTTCCAGCCCGAAGAATTATACCATCCCGCTGGCACTGAAGCTCTACACCGACCCCAATAGCTACAACAACTACGGCGGTCTGTTCGCTATGTCGGTGCTGTCGTTGCTGCCGGTCATCATCGTGTTCATCCTGTTCCAGAAATATATCGTGGAAGGCATCGCTACCGACGGTATCAAGGGATAAACAATATCCATTCAGGCACTGTGCGGCTCGTACAGTGCCTTTTTTCAAAAAAGGAGTTTTGCTATGATCCTCAACCGAAACAGTCAGATCTCCGGTATCGGGGCGCTCAAGCCTGTACAGTATGCCGTCTCCGCCCTTCAGCGGGACAAAAACGCCGTATTTTCCGAGACAGAAGCCCCCGGCGATCGCATCGCTCTTGTAAAGGACAGCGATCTGCAGCCGGAATGCTTCTGCCTGCAAGTTCACGAGAACGATTTGATGGTCACAGCCTCGGATGCGCTGGGCTTTGTGTACGGTCTGTTTGAGATCAGCCGCCGGTTTCTGGGGGTACAGCCCTTCTGGTTTTGGAACGACCAGAAATTCGTCCGTATCGACAGCGTGACTGTGCCGCAGAATTTCACATATGAAAGCAAGCCCGCACGGGTACGGTACCGCGGCTGGTTCGTCAACGATGAAACTCTGATTTCCCACTGGAAGGTGGAACGCCGCAGCGAGATGCCCTTTGTGATGGTCTTTGAGACGCTGCTGCGGCTGGGCGGCAATCTGGTGATTCCCGGCACGGGCAAAAACGGCCACCGCTACCATGATCTTGCAGCGGATATGGGCCTCATCATCACCCACCACCATGCCGAGCCGCTGGGAGCCGAAATGTTTGTGCAGGCGTACCCGGAGCTGGAACCAAAGTTCAGTCTCTACCCGGAAAAGTTCCGCGCGCTCTGGCAGCAGGCCATTGACCGGCAAAAAAATACACCCACCGTCTGGAACATCGGGTTCCGGGGGCAGGGCGATAAACCCTTCTGGGAGGACGACCCCCAGTACGACACCCCGGAAAAGCGGGGCGCACTGATTTCCTCCCTCATCCGGGAACAGTATGATCTGGTCAAGCACAGCGACCCGCATGCCGTCTGCTGCACCAATCTGTATGGGGAGACTATGGAACTGTACCAGCAGGGCTGCCTTGATCTGCCGGACGAGGTGATCAAAATCTGGGCAGACAATGGTTTCGGCAAGATGGTCAGCCGCCGTCAGGGTAACAGCAATCCGCGTGTGAAAGCACTGCCTCCGCAGGGCGATACCGGTGCGCATGGTCTGTATTATCACGCATCCTTTTATGATTTGCAGGCGGCAAGTCACATTACCATGCTGCCCAACAGCACGGAGTTTGTCTGCGAGGAGCTGACCAATGCTCTCCGTCACGGTGTGGACGATTATTGGCTCATCAACTGCTCCAACGTCAAACCCCATGCATATCTGCTGGATTATATCGCCCAGCTCTGGCAGAACGGCACCGCCGACCCGGAGGGACACTGCATCGCTTATGCACAGGCTTACTACGGCAAAGCCAATGCCCTGCCCGTGGCAAAATGCCTTGCCGGATATGCGGACCATGCCGTATCGTACGGGGAACACCCGGACGACCATGCAGGTGATCAATTTTACAACCATGTGCCCAGGATGCTTATTACCCAGTTTCTCCGTGACCGCACCCAGCCCAGCGAGGACCTGAACTGGCTATGTGACCGTCCGGCTCTGAGTGGGCAGGCAGCATGGTGCGGTGAAAAATTCCGAGAAGCCATGCAAAACTATGAGCAGTATCTTCGCCAATGCGAAGCTACTGCTGCCACTCTGACTGGTGCCGCACGGACACTTTTTCAGGATACGCTTTTGATGCAGGCACAGCTCTACACATTCTGGGCAGAAGGCGGCGAGGACGTATGCGCAGCACTGGAGGCCGGTTTCGTGGGCGACTGGAAGCATTGCTTCTATCAGGCAGGCCGGGCAAAAAATGCCTACACTGCCGCAAATGCTGCCATGCGGAACCGGGAACATGGAAAATGGATTGACTTTTACGCCAACGAGTGTCAAACTGATGTTAAACAGTCGGCACAGCTTTGTGGTTACCTGATGAGCTTTGCACGTACAATGGGCGAAGGCCCGCATTTTTACGAATGGATGCGGGAGTTTAACGACAGCGAAGCGGACCGCCGTGTGATGCTGATCCTGAACACGGACAATCACCCGGATGATGACACCCTTTGGCGGCTTATGGAGCAGCACTGGGGGCAGTAAACGAAATGTGAGGAAAGGCCATGTTCCACCGAGCCAAAAAACAGTTTCTTGATTTACCGCTGGCACAGAAATTTGTCGGTATCTTTGCGGTACTGACCCTGCTCAGCGGTGCGCTGATGATCGGCGCACTGCATTTGGGACTTTCAGTCTTTGAGGAAAAGTTCTATGAGAAATCCCTGCAGGAACTGGATTTTTTCGTGCAGAAGGTGGACGATGATATTCAGGGCATTGACACCCTGACCCGCAGCATCGCCGTGGATTCCACGATTCAGCAGCAGATGAACGCCCTTTCAAACGCAGACCCGGAGACAGCAAATTACTATTATCTGCTCACAGGCATCCGCCCGCTCCTGCTGGAAAAAATCTATCAGGACGGGCAAATCAGCAGCCTGCAATATACCGATCTGTATGGACATACACTGACCATCGGGCAGGATATGCCCGACCCCGGTGCGGCCCGGTTGACCGCCCTTGAAATGTCGCTGAACCAGACCCCCGGCGGCTTTACACTGGTGTCATCCGACAGTGCAGACTATCCGTACATCCTCTGTGGGCGGAGAATCTTGCGCAGTCAGGACATGAGCCTGAAAAAACTGGGCACCGTTGTGGTAGCACTGAATGTCGGGAAATTGCTGGACAATGAGATTCACCGCCTTTCCAGCAAACCATCTGAACTGTATCTGTACAATTGTCAGACGCTGGTTTATCACAGCGGTAAGGCGGCGGATGCCGTTGTGCTGCCGGACAGCGCACAGGGTTATAAGATCCAGACCTTGAGCGGCAAGAAAAAATTCATCTGCTGGCAGACCAGTTCGCTTACCGGACTGCGGCTGTGCAGCGTATTTGACTACCATGAAATCTATGGTCAGATCAATGCGGCACGGAATGCCCTGATTTTTGGCGAGTGTGCGATTTTGCTTTTGTTTGCGTGGGTGCTGCTCCACATGGCGCGGCTTGTTACCCGGCCTATTCACACCCTGAGCGAAGCTGTGCAGACCGTTGACCAACAGGAAGGCAACTTTGCCGCCGCCCGCGCCCTGCTGCCCAAAGACCCGGCAGCGGACGAGATCGGTACCCTGACAAGGGAATTTGACTCCATGCTGGGAAAAATTGATACGCTGATCCATGAAAATTACGAAAAACAGCTTCTTTTGCAGGAGACCCGGTATAAGATGCTGCAAGCCCAGATCAATCCGCATTTCCTGTACAACACCCTCGGAACACTGAACTGGCTGGTCAAGGCAGGAAACCGGGAAGATGCCTGCAAAATGATCGTCAGTCTGGGTGATATTCTCCGTGCCGCCCTCAGTCCGCGCCAGAACTCCACCGCAGCGGCAGACGTACAGCTGGCAGGCAGTTACATTGCCATTCAACAGCTTCGCTATAAGAGCCGTGCAAAGTTTACACTGACGGCCTCCGGGAATCTGGAGCAATGGTCTTTGCCGCACTTCACCTTACAGCCGCTTGTGGAAAATGCTATCCATTACGGTGTGGAGGACAGTGATGAGGTTTGTAGGATCGACGTGAGCGCACAGGCGGAAGGGGATACCCTGACTTTGATCGTTCACAACACTGGAAGCCCCATCCTCCCGGAGCGGCTGGCAGAGATCCGGACGTTTACCGTCAAACCGCAGGGACACGGCATTGGCCTGAAAAATATTTATGAACGGCTTTCCATGCTGTATCAGAATTTCAAATTTGATTTCGACAGCGATGAATCCGGCATAACGGTCAAAATCGTGTTGAAGCAGGAAAATCTGGTCGGCCCAGAAAGCATTAGTGATACTTCTACTGCTTTACCGCAATAAATTTTGAAAAACCATATTGACGCGCCTGCACTTCCATGATACCCTTTATTTCAAATCCCGCCTGAAAAGTGGTGGTTCTCACCGTGATAACCACCACTTTCAGCAGATGATTGTCCAGAAAGAACGTACCGTCTCGCAACACACCCGATCATTTTGCCGTCTGTTTCACCCGACAAAATCCTTCGCCTG
>ERZ1034976.1566-NODE-1566-length-17302-cov-59.326028_pt1 | contig 17302 bp, 3 predicted proteins | sample MGYA00520623_ERZ1034976 | MGnify/ENA primary metagenome ERZ1034976 (study PRJEB33766, sample SAMN09781774) | gut metagenome | biome: gut microbiome | host: Homo sapiens | place: Madagascar | study: EMG produced TPA metagenomics assembly of the PRJNA485056 data... | reverse complement strand
GTATTTCAATTAATTCAAAGAGCGATTAGTCCACTTTAACGGGACAGTAGTGATTAATTATAAACATTTTACATATGAAAAAGTATTTAATTTTTGCAGCTTCAGCGTTGGCTCTCGCCAGCTGCTCAAGCGACGACTTCCTCGGTGAGAATCCAGGAACCGCACAGAATGCGACTACTGCTATCAACTTCGGTGGTGAGGCAGGAAAGATTACACGTGCAACATCGAACGAGGGAACTCCACAGCATATGCTTGATGGACAGTTCTTGGTGTATGGTGTAAAGAAGGTAGGCGACATGAGGCATAATGTATTCGTAAACTACAAAGTTTGGGATGCTACAGCAGGAAACACAACTACTAACACTAAGGGGTGGGAGTATGTAGGAGAACAAAAAGTTAAAAATTCAGAAACAGATATAAAATATGGTTCTGCAAATATAACATTAGACAAGAATCAAACTATTAAGTTCTGGGACTACTCAGCTTCAGAGTATAACTTTGTTGCAGGTTCACCAATTGACGCTTTCATATACAAGCAAGCGGTTGAGCTTACTTCTGGTACTACAATTACAGAAGCTACCGTTAGTAAACTCGCAGGTCATATCAATCCAAACAAAGCAGGAACACAACTCAATACAGATCCTGTATACATAGCAGCTCCTGTAAAGGTTGAAAAGGCCAATTACAAGAAGCCTGTCAAATTTACTTTCCAGCGTCAGCAGTCAATGGTTCGTGTAGGTTTTTACGAGACAATCCCTGGATACACAATTACAGACATAAAATTCTATGACGCAGATGGCACTGTATCGACAGGCAATAACATCATCCTTTATTCTTCTACAAATGACTACTTTGTAGGAGGAACCAATGTCAGTGGTACTGTAAAATATGATTGGACAGCAACAGATCCTTCATACACATTTACATATGATGTTACCACTCTTAAAAAAAGTAAGAACTGGTATGCTGGAGAATTGACAGGCGTTCATGCTAAAACATCATCAGAGACCAATGTGGCATACCTCTATGGTTCAGACCAAGATATGGCTACAGCAACAGGCTACTTCACAGTATTGCCAACTCCTGCTACAACAACACCATCAGCAATTTTGATTAAGTGTGACTATACTCTCAGATCAGATGATGACTCTGGCGAAACTATCCATGTAAAAGGTGCTACAGCAGCTATCCCAGCAGCATTCAGCAAGTGGGATGTAAACACTCGCTACACATACCTCTTCAAGATTTCACAGAATACTAATGGTACAACTGGTGATCCTACAAATCCTGATGATCCTGCAGGTCTCTACCCTATTACATTCGATGCTGTTGTTACTGATATGACTGATAAGACACATGGTACTATCACAACAGTTACAACTCCTTCTATCACAACTTATCAGGCAGGTTCTGTAACTGATAATGGTATTGAGTATAAATCAGGTACAGCAATTGATGTAACTGTAACAGATGCCAATGGTAATGTACAGACTTTGACAGCAGGTGGCTCAACTGTAGGTAGCGTAGCTGTTTATAAGTTTACAGATGCTATTACCGAAGCAGAAATACAAGTTAAGGGCACAGTAGGTGCAACACCTGTAACAGGTTCCGTTAATGGCAACGTGTTTACATTCACTCCAAACGCAGCAGGCTACTATGCCATCCAGTACTTGACAAAGGAAGCAACTACTACAGAACCTGCAACTCCTGCAGCATACACCTACAAGGTAGTAGAGGTTAAGTAACTCCTGCCACTTAATCAGCATTATCCCCTAATTCTTATAAACCGGATGGAGCATTTTTTGCTCCATCCGGTTATCCGCAAATATCAATCACCTATATATATAATAATGTATATCCGCATTCTTACCATAGTGGCATTAGCAATATGCTTATGGTCTTGCTCATCAGAGCAAGACGAACCTTTTGTTCCCGAATCTAAAGGCATAGCCTTTGGTGGCAACAATGGTACATGGCAGGATGCACCAATCTCTCGTGCCACATCTGGCTTAGAGACTCTCTTCACCACCTTCCGTGTGTGGGGATATAAGACAACGGCTACTGATGCTGCAGGTCCATCAGCGCCACAACTTGTGATGGATGGATATAAGGTGGAATACTCCGCTGCGTCTACAGGCTCTACAGCTACCAACACTACAGGGTGGGAGTATGTGGGCATCAACAACCCAAACCTATCCTCTGCGCAATCAATAAAATTCTGGGATTATTCCGCCACCAGCTATCGCTTCTTCGGATACAGTCCCTTCGAGGCTAAGGCTACCACGTCGGCTTCAAGTACAGGCACAGCAGGCGAAAGCAAATCTATCTCTTTCCCATTTGCCTACTCCGACCAGGCTACAGCCAAAAGCATACCATACATCAGCGAGCTATGGTATACTAACAGTTCGTATGGCAACAGCGTAACCCTTACCTTCGCTCCTATAATAGCGAAAGTCAGATTTAAATTTACATACCCCAAGAATACTACATCAATAGATATCAGCGACATCCAATTCTGTGATTCTCGCTTCATTGCCGACTCTACTACGGCAACAACACCTCTACGTGGCAACATCGTAGCCACCTACCCTATTACTGGCGAACCATCGAGCCAAACACCTTCGTTCTCATGGTCAGCGCCATCTACCTCAGAAGGCTCTACAGAAGCCTCTACTGGTCAGCTTATCCTCACCACTCCCTACGAAGAGGAGAGCGACGCCATCCATATACTCAACGATCCCAAGCTATATGGCAAATGGTATTATGTGCCACCAATGAGCATGATTCCATTTACCCAAGGTCCATATACCATATCAGCAACAATAGACGGAAACCCAATCTCGACCACCGTGCCTGAGGAATTCATGCAATGGAAGGCGGGATATCAATATACATATATCTTCAAGATTACCGAAGCTGGCACCATCATCGCATTCTCCAACCTACAGGTAGAAGAATGGCGACCTGGCACAAACATAGAAAACCAAGGTAGCGGCACCGCTGGCTGGTAGTTTCCTTGTGCGTGCACGATTCCTTCGTGCTCGCCTTAATCTTCGCGCGCACGCAATAAATAATAAAAACATGAAGCAATTGCTATCAATATCGTCAATAACAAGCATCGCCATCATCCTCGCAATCCTCACCGCTTGCGAGAGCAACGACATGCCTATACAGCACCCCGACAGCTACGACTATATCACCTTCTCTGCTCAGACTCAGAAGCTCATAACTCGTGCCGAGCCTTACGAAGACTACAACCCCGACAGCCATCCTGCCACAATGGGAGCTTTCGGCTACTACGATATTGCTTCATGCACAAACCTCACCCCTACAGATGCTTCGCAGCCAAACCTCATCTTCAACAACGAGACCGTGAGCTACGATGCGACTACAAAGACATGGAAAAACTCTACCAAGAAGCGTTGGGACAGCTATCAGAGCTCAACAGCTTTGGATTTCTTTGCATATATGCCACAGACAGCAGGTGCAAAGGTTACGCGTAAGACAGCGAACACTTACACACTCTCTGTACCTTTCACCATGCCCGGCGATGCTCCTTTTCTCTACGACACCAAGTCAGCACCCGTGGTATGCGAGAAGCCAATAAACAAAGACATGACAGACCCAACCTTTGAGCGTGTGGTGAAATTCCGTTTCGACCAGACTCTTGCTGGCTATACCCTACACTTCACCCTCGACTCAAAGATGAATGCTATCAGACAGTTCCGCATAAAGAGCGTAAACTTATCAGGCGAAATAGCCGTTGCAGGCACTTATAACCGCACCTACACATGGTCTGCTACAGACAAATGGACTGCTGCAGCCATACAATGGACAGATATAAAGACCGCCACAGCAACAAGCGCCCTACCATATAAATCGCAAGGCACAGCAGCCTACGACGATACCAACAAGACAGCACTCGTGACTGCTGCTGGCACAACACAATGGGGAGAAACATTCTACACTATCCCTTACAGCAAATTCGAACCAAAGATCACCGTAACCTACGATGTGGTGTTTATGGACGAAAACCAACAGGAAGTGATAACAAGAAAGGATGTTACTTCAACCATACTGCTGAACAAGACAAATTTCAGTGGCCTTACCACAGGCAAAACAGCGCAAATAAGTCCGATAACTATACTCATACAGCCACGCTACCTCTACGTGATAGCTGACCAAGATGCCTATACAGGACGACTACTGATACAATAGCCATGAGAGCTATCTGAAAACAGGAAAACTATGAAACTTGGAAATTGAAGCTATGATGCGACGTACTACATATACCTCAAAAAGAATAATCAAAATGCTGTTTGGCATTCTGACCATACTCCTCATGTCTGCTCAAGAGATATGGGGACAAGATAAATACTACTCTATAGACCTTTATGCCCAGAACTTTGCTGGCGGTTCTGGTACTCAAAACGATCCATACCTTATCAGCAACGACATGGAGTTGGCTAAGTTGGCACGCGATGTAAACAATGGTAACACAATGCAGGCTTTCCTTGGCAAATACTTTAAGCTTACTGCCGATATCGACCTTAAGAATGGTATCTGGATGCCTATAGGTAAATACTACAACTACGGAAATGGCAATGGCAACAACCGCCTTTTCTTCGGAAAGTTTGATGGCAATGGTCATGTCATCAAGAATATGCATATACAGTGGGAAGGTAAAGATGCCTGGAGTGCATGGGGACTTTTCTCAACACTACAAGGTTCAAGCAGCACTAACCTTACTACCGTAACAAACCTCATCATCAAGAATGCTACGGTAGAAAAGAAGCCTGACTTCAAGCCTTATGGTCCTGGTTATAATGTGGGCGTAGTAGCTGGTGAATTATATCCCAATGTAGAACTCAGCAACATCATTATCCGTGGTTCAGTAATTACGGATAACGACGAAACCTATGAGATAAACAATGAAACCAAGATTGGCGGTATAGCAGGAAACATACAGAACGACGGTACATACAGAATCTTCAACATAGCAGCTGATACACAGATCAATATGCTGAAGAATACAGGCGTGTATAACAATAAGTTCTGCATAGCCCAAGGTTTCGGTAGCTTTAGCTATGACATGAATGGAAGTGGTAACACCATACAGCCTACCAACATCTATCTCTTTGGCAATGGGCTTAACGTAGAAAGTTCAAATTCAGAAACAAATAAAAACATCAACAAAGGTGGCATCACTGCCAATTGCCAAAACGAAAGTAATGCCAATAAATATACTTCTACATGGTATTATACCCAAGACGAAACTGGTGGAAAGAACTTAGGAATCCAGAAGACTGATGCAGCCTTCAAAGGTGAATTTGCAAAGATTGCCAATGAGTTTATCACGAAAAATAATCTTGCTAAAGAAAAGACGGCATGGTATTTCGACAACAATAACATCTCTATGAATAATCATCTGGATGTTTATGTTGTAGAGAACTATAATCGCAATGATTATAATGTATCATTCAGCATAGAAGGAATTTCACCAGAAACAGATTATACCTATACATGGAAAGTAGACAATAAAGAGATTACTCCTGCAAAGGGTGGCAAAAGTATCAGTCTTGAGCTTAGTAATAAGAAACGCGTAGGTGTGGTAACTATTACTGATAGCAAGACTCAAGAGGTGATTATGACCAAAAACTTTGTTATCAATCCTAAATATTATTCTATCGACCTCTATGCCGACAGCTATGCACAAGGTTCTGGTAGTGAGACAGATCCATATATCATCAGCAACGACTTGGAACTGGCAAAGTTGGCTTATGACGTGAATAAAGGAACAGCAACGGCAGGCAAATACTTCAAGCTGAGTAATGATATAAATCTCGACAAAGCTCTATGGATACCTATCGGCTCAACAAACTATGAAGAAAAATACTTCAATGGTAAGTTTGATGGCGATGGATATTCCATCGACAACATGCGTATATTATGGGCAGACACAAACAATGATTGGAGTACATGGGGATTGTTCTCAGCTATCAAAGGTACAGCAGACAATGAGGCAAACTTCTGTAGAATTACCAACCTCGTCATGGACCATGCCCTGATAGAAAAAGAGTCTAATACTAACCAAACAGAAAAAAGCGGCAATATTGGTGTGCTGCTTGGTGAGGTGCTTAGTACTGGATATTCAGAAATAAGCAACATCATCGTTCGCAACAGCGTAATTACAGACAACAACGAAAGCTACAAAAGAAAACAATTCAGAGTTGGTGGCATTATTGGTAATCTTGAAGACAACCATATAACCAGACTATTCAATCTTTCGGCTCAGGTAGAGATAAAAATGTTAAGCAAGGCTACGCTTAACGATAAATGCTATATGGCTGAAGGCATAGGACACTATGGCGCACCAAAGACCAGTAGTTCGTATGCCATTCCGCTTACTAATATCTATGTACATGGCTCAATAGAAACAACCATCAACAGTAACAACTGCTATATAGGTGGAGTGATTGGTAATAATGCTAATAATAACAATATTACCAGCACTTCATCAACATGGTATTATACCGAGGCTGTTAACGTGACAACAACCAACGTTGTGAACTATGGTACAAAACAGCCTCTTTCAGACTTTGCTAACATCTTTGCAGTAAACTGCAACTCATATATAGCAGAAAAAAATATCGATGGCAAGAGCGTGTGGACCTATATCAACAGTATAGGCTTCAAATTCAGTTTTACAAGACTTACTGTGGAACGAGGTTTTAATGCAGAAATAACAGCAGAAACCGTAAAAGGCAATGCAGCAAACGAGAAGTATTTCTGGTATACCTCTGCCGACAAAAAAATCTGGGAGTTGCAGAACAAGGATGCAGCATCCAATCCGTTTACCCTTCCAAGAAAAGATTACGACCAATATGTGTATGCAGAATTGGCGGATGGTAGCTCACGCTCTGGCATCATCAAGATAGAAGCGGTGAGAGTGGAGGCTAAGCTGATTAGCAATAGTGGGGAAAATACCATCTCTATAAGTGTTACTAACAACATTTGGAACAATAACGATTATCTCAATATCACCTACTCTTGGGTAAAGAATGATGATGAAGAGCATCCTGTAAGCACAACCTCTACTTTTGATAAGAGTAAGCTTGGCAATAATGATAAATTGAAATGCCACGTTGTGGTAAAGAGCCAAGAAGGGATTGTGTTATTAGACAATTGGCTGGTTTATGTAAAGAGCGTGATATATATATGCCCTGCAGGAGTAACTGTAGGTACGACAACATACAATGCAGGAAACGACAACAATGATGGTTTAACTCCAGAGACAGCTGTGCTGACATGGAATGGCGCATACACAAAGTTGGATAAAGAAGGCTCATGGGACGATAACATCATAGTGCTGATGGGAAGAAGTGATTATCAAGTTACCAACAATAGTAGCAACGGCTTCACATCTGTAACTTTCTATAACAGTTCTGACTGGGAAGATAAGAAGAAAAATTCTCCTTTCTTCAAGAATGCAACCATAACGGGTAGTTGGAACGATGTAGATTATCATGGAGTTATGCAGATGAAAGGAGGAGGTAATAGAGAGGAAAGCTTACCTATTTATGGAGATACTCGTTTTCAACATCTCACCTTCGAGAGAAGCAATAATAATAGTGATAAATATGACATCTTGTATTGCCAATACAACAGCCTGGAGATGGGCGAAGGCATACAGATGATTAATTACAGGGATATGTACAATGGAGATGGTACTATTTATGGTGCCAAATCTACGTCATTCCAGATTTTTGGTGGTTTTAAAGACGATGCTCGTTTTCGTAATCTTTGGGAAGGAGATAATCTGAAAAAGATGGATGAATCGCTACCACATGGACATGAAGGCTTTTCTATAAAGATTAAGTCGGGACATTATTCTACTATATGCGTAGGTGGACGTCAGACTCAATCTAATATAAATGGACTGATGGGTAGCCCAAATATGCCTATCAAATGTACCATAGATATTGATATAGACAGAGATTTTAATGATAAACACACATCGGGCAACGGTGACAAGACTCCAACTCTTGATGTAGCTGTCATCCTTGCCGGCAACCATGAGGGAGCTATGGTGGGCGATGTGGATATCATAATCAAGAGTGGAAAGATAGGACGTGTGGTTAATGGCTCTTTGGGTGCAAGACGAGATGTCAATAATTATAATAATGCACCTTACAACACCTTTATGGGACGTGCCAACATCCTTATAGACCCTGCACAATCTGAAAACAACAAACAAACCAGAGATATCAATAGCCGAGTAGAGATTACTGAGATTTATGGTGGTAGTACAGGTCGTGGATTCGTAGATAATGAGGAAGTAGAAAACCCATTCTATGGCAAAAGCACTATAACTATCAAGGGCGGAACCTTCTTGATTCCAATAGAATGTAATCAAGGCATGATATTTAGTGGAATCTATGGTGCTGGTGCTGGCGGTATGAATGGTATCGGAGATGATGCCAATCATACCCCAGATACTCGCATACCATATTGGAAAGATGTTAATACAAAGTCGGTGATAAACTTTGGTGAATATGCTACTGCCAAAGATAAGCTCTGCTTGTATCATTGTTACAACAGCAGCACACGAACATTTACCGATATAGACCCAAGAGAAACAAGTACTAACATCATTATCGATGGTGGTATCTTCGGTTCTCAATCCAAACCTATCGATGGCATCTATGCTGGCGGTAGCGGATATATGAGCTTAGACCTTTGGCCACAAAAAGGAATCCCAAGTAAAGTGGGTGGAAACATATACGGTAAAGCAGGAGAAACAGTAGCCTCAATGACCATCAATGGCGGTGAATTCTATTGCAAAAATGGTATCTTCGCTGGTGGACGTGGTACAAATTATTACTATCAAGAAAAAGCATATAATGGAACTGCTGCAAATTATACAGACCTCGGCAAGATATATGGCAACGTAGAGTTGACCATTAATGGTGGTAAATTCCATTGCCCTATATTCGGTGGAGGATATGGTGTGGCTGATGCCAAACTCTTAAACTCAAACAACATCACCACCCTTAACAACATGGCACGCCTATATGGCTCGTCTACAGTTAAGATTAATGGTGGTACATTCTTTGAGAATATCTATGGCGGTGGCGACATGGCTGTAGTGGAGAAAGGAACAAACGTTATTATTAGCGACAGTGCTGACATTAGAGCCGACGTGTTTGCTGGTGGTAATGGTAGAATAAAGCGTGCAAATTCAGACTATAATATTAAAGACAACACATGGAATCCTGAGATTGTAGGTAAAGTATTGGGCAATACCAACCTCACATTCTTTGGTTCTACCAAGGTGGCTCCATATATCTATGGCGACATCTATGGCGGTGGCAACTTGTCACAGGTAAAAGGCGACACACATATTAATATATATGCCGCCAACTTTGCTGGCGAAATATTTGGTGGCGGTAAGGGAAGAATAACTGACGGAGATGATAAAGCCATTGCCGACGAAGGGTTGTATACCTATGCCGACGTAAATGGCAACACCTTTGTATCATTGGCTAAAGACCAAGGTGTGCAGATTAATGATGAGAAAAAGGAGGAAGACAACTACTCTATCAACGTAATCTGGAACAAGAAATTAGATAACACTAATAAAGAGAATTTCTTTGATTGGGATACAAATAAAACAAAATTCTTTGCTAATGGCAAATTCCTAAACCCTCATAATATATATGGTGGTGGCAACTTGGCATGCAATGTATCGGGCAAGGCTACTCTCAACATCCTGAAAGGTATGACTCCATTCTCGCTCTTGAAAACAGCGGAATGGAAGGCTGCATACGACGATAACAATTATCCACACTTCTCTGTATTCGGTGGCGGCTATGGTCAGAACACTACTGTAGGCTATACCGATGTGACTGTGAATGTGGAGGGCGACTATGGTGTTTATGATGCAGAGATAGAAGACGACACAGAGCAGCTATCCAAGGGACAGACTCCACTACGCGCTAAAGGCGAAATGAATGTCTTCGACAACTCGAAGGGTATTCCTAACTTCACCATCTTGGGAGTATTGGGAGGCGGATATGCTGGTATTGTAGATAACGACGCCAAGGTAACGATAGATGGAAAGACTTTCATTCATCGTGTATATGGTGGTGGATTTGGTGACCCTACATCTACAAGCAATAACAATACAGGTAAGATTGGTGGCAATACCGAAGTATACGTAAAAGGTGGAAGTATCTATGGCGATATATTCGGTGGTGGTGCAGGTGTGAAGCCTAAGAATGATACCTATTTCACAGATGTAGCAAAGGTTTATAATACTACAAAGGTAGAGATATCTGACGATGCCAAAGTATATGGAAATGTATATGGCGGTGGCGATATGGCTAATATTGGCTCGTTTGAAACACATGATGATCCAAAAACTTATTATGGCAATAAGCCTAAGAGCATTTCTACCTTCGACCAAACTAATGGCGACTTTATAAGCTATGAGGCTACAGACTATAAGTCGTTTGTTAACATCGTTGGCGGTAACATCTTTGGTGAGATATTTGCAGGAGGTAAGGGTCTGAAGAAGGCTGAGGCTCCTGAATATAATAAGGTAGGACGTATAAATGGTAATACCATACTGCATATTGCCAATACCAACGAGGCTGGTATGGAGCGTATCACACCTATGGTATGGAACCGTGTATATGGTGGTTGCGCCTATGGTGTTGTTGATGGTAATACTCTTGTGCATGTCGAAGGCGGTATGCTCGGACTCAACATCTTTGGTGGAGGCTATGGCGATATTCCTATCACCAACGATAAGACTGACGACAATAGTGGTCAGTCTACAGCATCGTCGACCCTTGAACAGGTACTTGGCAAGAAGGATAGTAAGAATGAAGGCACCTATGCCTGCATTCTCGGCAACACCAAGGTACAGATAGATGGTGGTGCATGGCTATGGGATCGTAAGGCTGACAAGAACGGTAACATCACTACATGGCTCGACGTTCAGACAGATAGTGATAAGGTGTGTGAAAACCTTGATGAATTTAAGGATATCATATACGCCATACATAATGCTAACACCCTTGGCGAGATTACTAATGCCAAGGCTAAGGCTGCTATGAGCAGAATTATCAACAATAAAGATACAAAGGAATTCTTTGAGATGACTGATGACAACTTCGACTCTGGTCGATTCTTAAAGAACCACAATATCTTTGGTGGTGGTAATCGTGCTTGCTATGTAGGCTATGGTATAGATGGCAATAGTACAGGTGATGGTACAGGAGAGGCTATAGTAGAAATAAACCATTCGCCTGTTACTGAGATCATTGGTGCCAATGGTAAATCGCTCGATATCTTAGACTATACTTCTCTACAAGGTCTATGCTGGTATCTTGCAGGAACAAATGCCAATAGCCCACAATTCTCTGTATTTGGCGCTGGCTATGGTGCAAATACCAAGGTTAGAAATGCCAAGGTGTATGCACAGACTGGAGCAATGATAGAATTGAATGGTACACCTAACAAAATAGATGGAAAATACTTCCGCTATGCAAGCCAAGAGGAAGACAGATTGAAATATACCAACTTCGAGACAAACTTGTATATTGACTACACGGCTGTATCGAAGGAAGACAAGAAGCTATACTATGGAAGCGTGGATGGTACAAGCGATGATGCTGACACTTTCCGCCGCTACTATAACACTCGTATGGCTTGGATTCTCGGTATTCCAGGTTTTACATTCCAAGAAATTCATGGAGGTGGTTTCTCTGGATATGTTGATGAAGACACTTATGTAGAAGCCAACAACCAGTTGGCTTGCTATAATATATATGGTGGTGGACTTGGAGCAATGCCTTATGGCACACTAAACGAAAATAAAGACAAAGATAATCATTACGACTTCGGAAGCGTTGGCGGCAACTCAAAGGTATTCTTTAAGTCGGGCAACGTGGCAAGAAATGTATATGGTGGTGGTGCAGGTATTGAATCAATACGAGTAAGTGGCGACAATATCGTTAGCTTAGATTCTAAGGCTGGCAGCATCATCGATTTCCCTGACATGGCTCGAGTTAAGGGTAAGACCGAGGTGCATGTGTATGGTGAAAACGTGGGTGTACCTCCGTTGGTTATCGACCGCACCGTAATCATGGGTAATGTATATGGTGGTGGCGACGTGGCTAACGTTGGCTTGGATAAACAAAAGGCTACAGCTGAAAAGATTGATGTAGCTAAAAGCCTTACTCCTTCTAACTTCACTTCGTTTGTAAATGTTCGTGGCGGCACTATCCTCTCAAAGATATTTGCAGGAGGAAAGGGCCGTACGGCTGACGTATGTGGTGACTATACTAAGTTGGGTGGCATATATGGCAATGCATGTGTTGTTACAGGTAGACCAGTGATGACATATCCATATAATGAATTTGCTAAAGGCTCTACTACAGAATATACAAGCACCAGCCTCAACCCTTCTGAGCAACAATACCTGGTTAATCCTGATGCTACAGTAAACAAAGACCTCATGCCAAACATCATGAACAGTGTTTATGGCGGAGGTCAGAATGGTACGATATATGGCAACACTCTTGTTGCTATCAAAGATGGTGCGCTATATTACAACGTCTTTGGTGGAGGATGGGGAGACGAAGAGACTAATACCTCTGCCAACATTACTGGTAATACCAACTTGAGCATAACAGGTGGACAGGCTATGCTCACCTCGTATTGGTCAACAACAATGCGCAACTGGGAACCAGCAACTATCGTTGGTGACAAGACTTATTCTCCTCAGTATATTCCGGCAACACAGAAATTTAAAGTTAACCATAATATATATGGTGGTGGCGACAAGACTTGCGTCGTAGGCGAAAGAGACAAAGATGGCAATCTGGTTGCAAACAGCGGTAATACATATATAAAACTTGAGAAAGGTTTGCTCCATGATAATACTCAGCTATTGTCGGGAGTTTCTACTACCCAATTCTTCAGCTCAAATGAGTGGAAGGAGATATTTAGTAAGGTGGGTTCTCCTCACTTCTGTGTATTTGGTGGTGGATTTGGTGAAAAGACATTTGTGCTCAACGATTCGCATATCGAAGTGGCTATGGAGGCTCGCGGAAGCATAAATAAAGGCAATGACATCATAAAAGGTGAAGAATATAAACACTTCTTCAGCGACTATTCGATGATGGATATCGTAGGTGGAGGATTCTCAGGACAGGTAAACGGAACTACACATATCTATGGTGCAGGTGGTGCTTCTTGCCGTCGTGTGTTTGGTGGTGGTTTCTATAGTTCTGTAAAGGCTACCGATATAGACATCAAGGCTATAGACTGCCACGACATCTTTGGTGGTGGCTTTATGGGTGATGTGGAGAAAGAAACTAAAGTCGTCATCGGTTCACAAGATAGTAAGACTTCTACTTTTGGTAATGATGATATTTATATTCATGGTAACGTATATGGTGGCAACGACGTATCGGGAGCTGTAAACATAGTGCTCGACAGCAATGGATATTTCAAGGATAATGGTGGTACGGGTACCAATGTCAACATCTATGGCGGTCACATCTATGGCGACGTATATGGTGCAGGCAATGGCAACTATCTGTATGCTCTCGACAAAAAGGGCAACAAGAAGGTTACTGTAAACGAATATTATCCTGTAAACCCTAACGATTCAGAATCAGAGACTATTCCTTTGGTTTATACTGTGCCTATGCGTGAAACTATGCCTTCATATATGGCAGCAAGCGATGCAGCAAAGATTGTGAACATAAACTCATGGCGTCCTATCACAAACAAGGTAAATATCGACATCAAGGGTAACTCTACTTCTGATATTATCACTATCGATGGAGATGTATATGGTGGTGGAAACTCTGCTTCTGTAAAGAAAGTTCACGACTACGATTCTGATAACCAAGAAGGAGCTATAAAGATAAATATTGGCAATAATGTCAATATTAGAAGTGTGTTTATGGGCTGCAATGGTGAGGCTCTCTTTGCTAAGTCTGAAGACAACGACTTCATGAATAAGTTCCAGAAGCTGAATGGCGATGTAGAAAACGGAAAGGAACTTAATCTTGCAGATACCATCGACTGGATTAACGATCCTTCAAACAAAGGTATCAGCACCATATATCTTTCAACAGAAAATGCACAGCGCCCACTTGTATACCCTCACCTACTCGACCTTTATTTCCAGTCGGTAGAGACTGATATACAGGGACAGCTGACATGGAATGGAAGTGAAAGTGGCGATGGACTTACCAACTGTAATATTGGTACTTTCTGCTGCGGTGGCAACCGTGGCAACATGAGTGTATATCCTAACTCGGTAGGTAATGTCGTTGACTATACCTTCCCTGCTGGTCTTGTGATAACAAACAAGATTGTGGGCGGTTGCAATAATGCTAACTATAATTATAAGGATTTGGTTACTCACGAGGGTGGCTATCTTCTTGGTAACACTCATTCAGAATATCCATTCATAAAGCTCACTATCAAGAACAAGTTTGAGCCTAAGGAAGACAACAATGCTTATATTGGCGGAAATGTCTATGGCGGATGTTATCAGGCGGGTACTGTGCGTGGCGATATCTCTGTCATTCTTCAAAGCGATATGCTTGAAGGTAAGTCGAAAGAAAAGCTCGACAATTCTAACGACTTCCTATCATCGAAACCACAATATTCAGCTCTGAATGTGTATGGTGCTGGTTATGGTATGGAAAGCTACGTGTATGGTAATACAGATGTTAGAGTGGCTGAGGGCATGAAATGTGATACTGTATCTACAACTTCTGACATATTCAATGCCTCTGGTGTATCTGCCAACTTCGTATATGGCGGTGGTCAGCAGGGTAATGTTATCGGTGTTACTAACGTTGATGTATTAAATGGTCATATCTACAAGTCTGTTACTGGAGGTTCATACTCCGGCTATGTATGGGGATCTACACAGGTTAAGGTGGGATATCCTATATATTATAAGGTGAAAGACAAGCAGTCAGGCATCTATCTCTTGAATCGTACAGATAAGAGCAATAAGTATATAGACCATGAAGGCAATACAGAAACTGGTGCTATCCTCTCTGACCTTGCCTCAGAAACTATTAAACAAGACATTAAACTAATCGCTGGCGATATCATTTCGCAAGCTGTTTATGAGTCTATTATAGGTAAGCAAGGTCTTACTGCAGAATTTGTAAAGACTGATTGTTTTGAGACATGTGTGTCTTCGCCAGCATCTCCTCTAACATGGGATGACATAAACATCCAAATTGGTGAGGCGGTATATGGTGGTGGTTATTCTGTGGCTCAAGGTACTTCGGTATTGGCTAACGACTCTACCGTGCTGAAATATACAGATAGATACAATATCGACAAAGCTTTCACTACCAACAACACTCATTTGGTAGGATTGGATGAGCTACCTAATAAGACAACAGAAGGCTTTGGTGGAAATACCACTATCCTTGTTGCCGACAATAGCGACCCATCGTCTACTCGCGACCATATCACTATCTCTCATCAGGAGATGAAGGCGATAGTATTGCCTAACGGTACAGACCTCTTTGGCTATTACTATAAGCATAAGGATGGTAATTATCGATTTATATCTCTCCAAGATAGCTACTTCTATGGAGATGGATATGACAAGCCTGTTGGACAAAGTGATACAGATAAGAAAATATACATGTATGATAGCGAGGGTGGTATCTTTGGTGATGGTCACCAGTCGTATGCTGAGGGATTCCGTAGTGCTGACCTCACAGGATATGGCTTTGCGGGTACAACTATAAATAAGCCTAAGATTATAAACACCTTCCAGCGTATGGATATTCTACGTTTGGAGGATAACTGCTTCAATGTGCTTGGTGCTCGCGACTATGCTACCAACGTAACAAACAAGACTCCATATTCTATTGCTCGTGTGGGCGAGATACAGATGTTTGCCAAGAATATTGCTCTTGATGACAATAAGCTTCAGGGTAAAACAGTAAACCGTGCTCGCAACTATATGGGTCTGGCTAACAACATCCACTATGTGGGTGCTGTTACATCAAACGTGCCTTTCAATGAAGCATCAAAGGAAGCTTGGCGCAACGATACTGGCGAGATTCCAGCATCTGGCGATTATGCTAATAAATCATATCTCGAAGTAAAACAAAGCTACATCGACCAATACAAGAAAGATACAGACGAAGCAACATTCCAAAAGCGTAACGAGGGTACTGCAAAGAATATGATAGGTATTGCCTCGGGCTATGCCTTGAAGATTCAGAATGTACAGGAACTGTATGATGCCAACAAAAAGATTGTTGACAAGATATATTATGGTCCTATCTATGGTGTGATAGAAATGAACCTCATCGACGTTCGCGCTGACGAGGGTGGTGGTTATGTATATGCAGATAATGTGCATAAGCGTGACAATGGCAATAATCCTGACTTCCTGGAAACAACTGGTAACTTCGTATTCCCTTACGATGCTAAGCAGAATAGATATATCGTTGACGACTGTTTCCCTACCGGTTTCTATGGTTTAACGACCAATGACCCTGATTCTGAAATAGATGTTCACTATTGGTATGTAACAGGTTTCAACTACTATTACAATGCTCACATCACCGGCTTCACATATAAGGACGCTATGAAATTCAACAATGATAATAGCGATGGCCTTACTGTTCTTGCAGGTCTTAAACCAAACCAACCTGTAACTGTTCATAGTTGGAAGATGCGTAGCGGACATCCTGATAATAAGAACGACTACTCTTGCGACCTTGAGTATCGCAACTATCTCCCTGGTAAGACCGAGGGCAATGTAGATATCGACAACGAAGATGTTGCCGGCAAATATACTCTCCGCGTTGGTGGATCATCATCGTATACATATTCCAACCCTGAAGCTTCGGATACCGAAGATGCCAACAAAGGCTTTGCTGCAGTATTGCCAATGAATGCTACAGGCGCATTCGATAGCAATAATTATATTCGGCAAGCCCTTCCGTCAGAACTTAACAATGGCGATGCAAAGATATCATTCGAACTATCGGATAATGTAAACAACACCACAACAGAATACTTCAACAAGCATTTGTCGAAGAAGTGTCTTGCCACTCTTATCCTTAAGGCTCCTGCCTATAGCGAATATAAGAGCGAAGACGATAATAAACCAATTATCAGTAAGGTGGCTACGTCTACATTCTTCACTCTTTCTGCTACCGGTAACTACGAGAAGGTTGAAAATAATACAACACTATCTGAAGGCATAGACTATTATATTAAGAAT
>ERZ1034976.1563-NODE-1563-length-17345-cov-21.353615_pt1 | contig 17345 bp, 15 predicted proteins | sample MGYA00520623_ERZ1034976 | MGnify/ENA primary metagenome ERZ1034976 (study PRJEB33766, sample SAMN09781774) | gut metagenome | biome: gut microbiome | host: Homo sapiens | place: Madagascar | study: EMG produced TPA metagenomics assembly of the PRJNA485056 data... | reverse complement strand
CCGCTTTTCGGCAGACAAACCATGCCATGCTTTTCAGGTTTCCCATGTCCACATCCGTATACATTCCATCCAGCCGTGCTTTCAGACTGGAAACCGTCTCATAGGGCGGTGTGAAAAAACCTGCCTTTTCATAAACATGCCGGACAAACCAATCCGTCCGCTTATGCTCATCCTTCACATAAAAGCAGCCGCAGAATGTCCCGCCGGGTCTCAAAACCCGGAAAACCTCCCGATAGGCGGCTTCCTTGTCCGGAAAAGCATGAAAGCCGTTCAGCGACAGAACAATGTCGAATGTACCATCCTCATAAGGGAGCGTACCCACATCACCCTGCTGAAAGGTTATGTTATTCAGATTCAGTCGGCTTGCCTTTTCCTGTGCCTGCTTCATCATATCGGGCGAATAATCAAGACAGGTAATGTCCGCCTCCGGCAGCGTCTGATAAAGCGGCATGGTCAGAATCCCTGTTCCCACCGGCACTTCCAGCAGCTTACCGGAGAAATGCTCCGGAATGCCGGACAGTGCCTTCTCCAAATAAGCATCGTTTTCCGCCTTGTTCATATCCCACACCAAACGGCACACTACTTTCCCGCTCAGGGTGGAGCAGGTAATCATGCCGTCATAAAAATTGTTTCCGCCCGTCATGCGGTATGCGCTGCGAATAGCTTCTTTTCGTTCCATGGTCTTCCCTCCGTGTTTCCATCATCACACGACCGTTTCCGGTTTCATTTCTTCAAAATGTCTATGATTTTTGCAAAGTCCTCCTTTGCCTCCCTGAAGATCGGCAGCATACAGTAGCAATGCACCATCTTCGGTCGGGCGGACACCGTGTAGGGGACATTTGCCCGTTTGCAGGCTTCCTCAAAGTCCGGCAAAGCACCGTAGAGCACCTCGTCGGCAGAATAGAAGAAGTGGATATCGCCTACGCCGGTAAAATCTCCCCGGGAGCCGGAGAGCATATAGTCCGGCACATTCTCGCAGCCATGCCGCATGAATTTTTCCACCGTCACCATAAAGGCACAGTCGATGGAAACGTCTCTTTCTTTCAATGCCTTTATCCGCGATTTTTCGCCATCGTTTCATAATATGCCTTGCGGTCGGTGGGCGTAAAAACGCCACGATGCCGGTTCTGCTTTTCAATTTCCTTTCGCAGTGCATCCTCCGGCAAGGCGAACGCCTTTTTCGCGCCGGAGAGCTTGTATACGCTGCGTAAGATAGATGCAAAGATACTCATGATTTAGCCCCCTCATTTCCACGCCGTAATGCAGAGCCAGCTTTTCTTTTTGTGTATCTGCACATCGTGAAAGCCCGCCTGCTCCAGATACGTCTTCAGCTCGGCGTCCTTGTAGATGGTCATGCCGCCGATGATCTCCGTCCACTTCTTGTCCTTGTCCGTATCGCCGTTGCTTTCGTTGCAGATGAGTAATGTCCCGCCGGGCTTCAGCACCCGGTAAACCTCCCGGAAGCACTGCGGCAGATCGGGCCAGAAATAGACGGTCTCAAAGGCCGTGACCGCATCGAACTGTTCCGATTCAAACGGCAGTTCCGCTACACTCGCACGCAACACGGTGCAGCGTCCTTTTGTAACTGCGGCCTCGTTGACCTTTTTGGATTTCTCCACACTAACGGGGGAATAGTCAATGCCCTTCACAATACCCTCCGGGCATTTTTTCAGAAGTCTCTTGATGTTCGCCCCTCCGCCGCAGCCGCAGTCCAGCACCTTGGCGTCCGGAGCAAGCTCCAAAAAATGAAGCCCCCACCGTGCCACAGGACTGTGACCCAGGTTCATCATGGCGACCATGATTTTCCCGCCAAGCCCCACAGGCTTTCTGGTGTTCTCAAAAAATGACATCTTATCACACCTCCGATTTCACACATTCGGTATAAGTTAATGGAAATGACGCTTTCAGAACAACGCTTTTCCGTACCGTCCAGCCGTTTTGCCGCAGGAAGCGCAGGTATTCCTCGCTCGTCCACCTACTGTGGAGCGGAAAGCCTGCCAGCTTCATGAAAAAGGCTTTGACCTTGCCGGAAAACGAGTTTCCTGCATGGGTAAAGGTCGGCGCAATGAGCACACCGTCGTCTTTCAGTACCCGTTTTATCTCTTGCAGGGCTTTTTCCGGTTGCGGCACGATATGCAGCGCGTTGGACACGATCGCCACGTCGAAGGACTTGTCCGCATAGGGCAGGTGGAACATATCCTGCACGGAAAAGTGCAGCTTTGCAGGTTGATTGTCCCGCTTCGCCTCGGCGATCATCTCCGCGGAGGCGTCCGTCGCCTCGATGTGCGCCGCCGCATTCACGATGTGCTTTGCGATCAGCCCTGTGCCGGTTGCCAGCTCCAGCACCGTTTTTGCTTTCACGACCGGCCGGATCAGCTCATACATCTCTTCGTATGCCGCCCGATCCTTTCGCATAAAGCGGTCGTAACGTCCGGCATTTTTGTCCCAGAAATTCTTGTGTTCCTGCATCGCTATCATTCCTTTCAATGTTAGATTAACCTAACCGGTGCGTGCATCTGGGTGGTTAGATGATACTAACCGTTGTGCCTTGGAAAAGCCGCATCTCTGCGGCCTTCCGCTTATTTAAATAACTCCCTGCAAGCACCGTACACCAGCGTTTTCAGCACCTGCGGATATAGCTCCCCGATCTGTTCCTTGTGGGAGACGGTGAGAATCAGTCCGCGTACCGTCGCGGCGGCAAGTGAAATCCCCCGTTTAGGAACAAGGTCATATTTCTCCAAAAGCAGACGAATGTGCGTCTCGTCGTCGTGGTAATGCACATTTTTGACATCCTCCGGCAGTCTCTGCAAAAGCAGCTTAGCATCGTTTTCAATGAAAACCATGTCGCCGGTATCGGACAGCTCTTTCTGTGCATACAGCCGGTAATGTCCCCCACCGAATTCCGGCAATAATTACCAACAGTTTCCGGAAGAACTGAATTTTTCGTTACACAGTGCGGGAATGAAACTACTTTCGGTAAGCAAGGTATTATAAGTAGTCGGTAAGAATTTTACTGCTCAATTGATTATCTCCCTGAAACGATCAGTCTTTTGTTTGCAATGAACAGACAAGCCGAAGAAAAGAATGTTAAAAAAAATCCGTTTATCCGTTTATAAGTATGATACAATTCAGTTAGCAATAACTAACTGAATTGTATCAAAAAGCAGACAGAAAGTCAATCTGTTTGTCTACCCGTTAATTCAAACTTAAAGTGAGGGTTTAAAGTTTTATTGCTTTAAGCCCTCTTTATTTTTTGAAAAGTGTCTCAAAAGTCTCAGTCATAAATGCCCCAAATCGCACTAAAATGACTTTGGAATTTTGAAATTTGCTGTCTCTTAAAATCTCTCAAAAACTCTCACAATATTTTAAGGTAAAGAAAAAGTGCCTGAATACCGCCGTAAAAAGCAGTATTCGGGCATAAAAAAGCCTCGGAACACGATTGCTCCAAGGTGTTAACAGATTGATGTACCTCTTTATTCAATAACGCCTAGCTCAGCACGCTTACTGCTATAACCGATTATAAAAATTTGTAAAGAACAAATTTGCACTAAATAATAATTTTATCACAATAAAACATTTTCGATATAAATATATAACAGATGCACAAAATCAAAGCGCAACAAACTTTGTTTTATTTGCAAATTGTTATTGATTTCTTTTTTTATGTATGTTATGCTATAAATGAATGAACGATTAGTTATTAAAAGGGTTTATAAATTATGAGAACAGAGCAACAACACATTGAAAAAAAACAGGAAATTATGGAAAAATGCTTTGAGTGCTATGCCGAAAACGGCTTAACCGGCACGGGAATCAAGGTGCTTGCAAAGGCTTGCAACTGCACAACGGGCAATCTTTATGTTTATTTCAAAAATCTTGATGAACTTATACTCGAATCCACCGCATATTGCATGGCAAAAGTGGAGGATGATTTTATGGAAAAAGCGCCGAAAGACCCTAAAGATGTGATGCGCTTTATTGAAGAGGTGCCGTATTGGACGGCAAAAAAGCACGGCAAAAAATACCGGCTGATGTATCAGATCTATACACACCCGAAGTATATCGAGCACGGCAAGAAGTTTTTTGAGGGTGTCAATGAGCGCTATACCGAGTACGCCAAGCGGCTGGAGCCGAAGATCGGTATCCCCTATACGGTCATTACGCCGCTAATTTTTATATTCGTCCGCGCCTGCGTACACTATGCGATGTTCGAGGATGAATATTATCTGAAATCCCAAATGGAGGTCTTAAAGCAGGGGGTCGCCCTGTTCGTGGATAAGTACAAAGCAAACCAAGAATAAGCCGGTCAGCCGCCGCTCATTTACGGCGCGGGCAGCGGTGCAAAACTCCGCCGTAATAACAATTCCGAACGGAGGAAAGAAGATGAAAACAGGGAAAAAACTACTCACAGGTACACTTTTGGCGCTTTGCGGGGCTCTATTGGTGCTTTGCAGCGTGCTTGCCATAGGATGGAGCAAGGCGGCAAAAACCGACACTGCACTGCCGGAGGTGCGGAACAACGGCACGGCGATCCAGTGGAAATACAGCGATGAAACCGATTGGCGCGACCTTGTGGCGCTTACCGAGCTGCGGGGTGCTGCCGGAGAAGCCGGCAAGGACGGCGCCGACGGCGAAAATGGCACTGCCGGTAAGAACGGAATAAACGGTACAAACGGCAAAGACGGCATTAACGGCGTTGACGGTAAAGACGGCATTAACGCCAAAAACATAGAGGTGCAGCGAGCCGAATCCTACATACAGTGGCGTTACGAGGGCGACGAGTGGCAGAACCTTGTGGCGATAGCCGATATCACAGGCCCTGATGGGCAGAAAGGCGCAGACGGCACTGACGGAAAGACACCGGAATTCCGTGTAAGCGAAAACACCCTGCAATGGCGTTATGTCGACGATGAAATATGGCTGAACCTGTACGATCTTTCGGTTTTGAAAGGACTCGACGGCAGAGACGGCGCTGACGGCAAGGACGGTATAAACGGAAAAGACGGAACAAACGGACAAAATGGCTCCGACGGCGCGGACGGCAACACCCCGTTTATCGGTGAGAACGGCAACTGGTGGATCGGAGAAACCGACACCGGGGTGAAGGCGGCCGGAACAGTCGGCGAAAAGGGCGACAAAGGCGACCCCGGCGAAAAAGGTGACAAGGGCGATAAGGGAGATAAAGGCGACAAAGGCGACCCCGGTCAGAACGGCGGAAGCTCCGGGTATTTTCATGCAAAAGCGTCAACAGGGGTGGCTAATCTTCAAAACCATCCTGCAAGAATTGAATTTAATGAAAAAATAAACAGAGGCGGCTTGATTTCAGCTTCCGGAAATGAAATTACGCTGAAAAAGGGGCATATATACAATATCGTCATAAGCGGCTCTCTCGGAGTCAGTTCGAATGCTTCCGGCAACACCGGTTATTATTGCATCCAAATGACAGACAGCAGTGAGGATGCGGATTTTTGCAGGAAGATCACACGCATAAAACGAGATGGAACGAGTGCAAGGCTTCCGTACACTCACGACTATCATTCCTTTAACTTCAACAGAATGTACGACGCATCAGCCAATGATATAACATTGAAATTTTTATTTGAGCAATCGGAATACAATACACTTCTTGAGGAATTCAGCGGCACCATTACAATAACCGCTCTTGATTAAGTTTATATAACGGAGGTAACAGAATATGAAGAAACGAATACTCAGTATCCTGCTCGCCCTATGTATGCTGTTCTGCCTTGTGCCGACTACGGCATTTGCTGCGGATGAGCTACCGGATGTCAAACTTTCCGTCCCAACGAAGTTTGACAAGACAGTGGACCTTACGAAGCAGAACGGAGAATTGAAAATCAAGGACAGCAATACCTATCTGATCAAGGGTTCCACAGATCCGAACTGGTATTTTCAACACCGGATCAAAATTGATGGCAAGCGCAAGAAAATTACGCCGCACATCTTTCTGGACGGCGTCCGCCTTAAGGCGCCCAAGGACGGCCCTGCCATCGAGCTTTACGAAGGCGCCTCTGCCTGTCTGTACTTTATCGGCAACGACAGCGAACTGATCGGCGCGGAGAACTTCGCCGCGCTGCAGAAAAACAAAACCGATGGCTATCTCCGTGTTCTGGTGCAGACGGGGACAAAGCTCACATGTGAAGGCGGCAAGTATGGCGCTGGCATCGGAGGCTCAAAGGTCGGAATCAAGAATTTCTCGCAGGGACACGGCGTGAACCTTCATTTCGGCTCTCTGGCGACGAATATCTATGGCGGTGAGATTCTTGCGATCAGCGGCGTATACGGTGCGGGTATCGGCGGCGGTCAGGGCGGCGTCGGCGAGTGGATTTATGTGTATTCCGGCAAGCTGACGGTGCGGTCCGTTTCGGAAGGCGCAGGGATCGGCGGCGGCCAGGGCGGCCCCGGACGCTTTATTTATATCAAGGGCGGCACGGTGAATGCTGGCAGCGAGTCAGGCGGAGCAGGAATCGGCAGCGGCGATCAAGACGGACAGAACAAGCCGGAAGATGCGCATCATATCGAGATTTCTGGTGGAACGGTCGAAGCCTGGAGTAACTATGCCGGCGCAGGAATCGGTGGCGGAAGAGACGGTTCGGGCTATGACATTTCCATCACTGGCGGCGTGGTGAGGGCGCAGGGCTACTTTGGTGCGGGCATCGGCGGCGGCATGAACGGCAACAGTGGGAACATTCTGATCAAGGACACAACGCTGACTGCGCTGGCCGGTCCGCTTTATCCAAGTTCCGATTATAATTATCAGCCTGCATCCGCGGTCGGAAGAGGCTCGAACCGGGTGCACTACCAGGTAGTGATGCAAGATCAGGAATTTGCAATGTCTATAGAAGAGAACATCAAAATCGGAGCCTCAAACGGGAAGTCCGTGTGGCTGAGCGCGACAGGGTGGCAGTGGCGCCACAACCAGGAACCGAAGAAGTACTGGTACTGGGACACCACAACGGAGCTTCTTATCCCCAACGAAAATGGGCGCGTGGACCTGCAACGGCTGAGCCTGCCGTATGCCTACAATTACGGCAGAGTAATCAGCGAGCTGGAGCTGCGCTGCGAGGAAAGCACATGTAGCCATGAATTTGTCTGGGCAAACAGGGACGGCTGCCACATCTGGGCTTGCAAGAACTGCGGCGCGCGAGACCCCGCCGCGGAAATGTCCAAACAAAACGGAAAGCACATCCCCGGCGACTGGAGCAATCGGGAGCAGCTCTGCACTGTGTGCGATCATGTGCTTGAGAGGGACACGAAAGCCCCGGTTATGGAAACTCTGACGGACGGCGAAAGCTACACCGTCGAGGATACTCTCGATGGAAAGCCCGGCGCGTACACATTCACCGTGAGCGACCCGGCTGCATCGGGCGAAGCGTCCTCCGGCGTCAAGTCCGTGACCATCAACGGTGTGGAGCAGGCAGTCAGCTCTTTCTATTCTCTTCCCGCGCCGGATGGCGGCAACAATGACGCGGGAGCGGAATATACCGTGGTCGCGACTGACAACGCGGGAAATGAGACTAAGGCGACAGTCAGAACATACAGGCGGCACCACTACACGGTGACCTTTGATTCCACAGGTGGCAGCGAAATCGCACCCATTACACAAGACTACGGCACGGCGATTACCACACCTGCCGATCCGACAAGAGAAGGATATACCTTCATCGGCTGGGACAAAGCGATTCCCACGACCATGCCCGCGGAAAACATGACGATCAAAGCGCAGTGGAAAATCAATCAGTACACCATCACCTTTGACACCGCCGGCGGCAGTGCCATCGCCCCCATCACACAAGACTACGGCACGGTAATTACCGCACCTGCCGACCCGACAAGAGAAGGATATACCTTTATCGGCTGGGACAAAGCGATTCCCACGGCCATGCCCGCGGAGAACATGACGATCAAAGCGCAGTGGAAGGTTAATTCGTACACGATCACCTTCGACACTGCAGGCGGTAGTACCGTCGCACCCATTACGCAGGACTACGGCACGGCGATTACCGCACCTGCCGACCCGACAAGAGAGGGATACACCTTTATCGGCTGGGACAAAGGAATCCCCAAAACCATGCCCGCCGAGGATATGACTGTCACGGCGCAGTGGAAAGACAGCGAAAAGCCCACGGGCGAAATTAAAATCAGCGGGAACAGTTGGAAAGCGTTCCTCAACAATATCACCTTCGGGCTGTTCTTTAAGGACACGCAAACGGTGACAATCACCGCCGCCGACAACAGCGGTGAGACGGTAACGGTTGAATATCTGCTGTCGGCTAAAGAGCTTACCAAAGCGGAGCTTGACGGCATGACCTTCACAGCATACACCGCACCGTTCGGCATTGACCCCGATAACGAATATATTATCTATGTCAGACTTACCGATAAGGCGGGCAATACGGACTACATCTGCTCGGACGGTATTGTGCTTGACGGCACAAGCCCCGTTATTACCGGCATAGAAAACGGCAAGACCTACTGCGAGGCGCAGACGGTCACCGTTGACGAGAAGCATATCGACATCGTCACTGTGAACGGAACGGCGGTCACGCTTGACGAAAACAACAGCTTTACCCTCGCTCCCGCAGACGGCGAGCAGAGAATCGTTGTCACCGACAAGGCGGGCAACACCGCCGAGATGACCGTAACGGTCAACGACGGGCATACCTATGGTGAATGGGTATCGAACGGCGACGGCACGCACACCCGTCAATGCACGGTGGACGGCTACAACGGGCTTGAAACAAAGGATTGCTACGGCGGCAAGGCAACCTGCGCCGAAAAAGCGGTATGCGAGGTTTGCGGCAAGGCTTACGGAGAGCTTGACCCGAAGAACCACACCGACTTAAAGTATATCCTCGCAAAGGCGGCGACCGAGGATGCCGAGGGCAATATCGAGTATTGGTGTTGCAAAGGCTGCGGCAAATATTTTGCAGACTCAGCGTGCGCAAAGGAAATTACGGCAAAAGACACGGTTACGGGCAAATTATCGAGCGATAAGAAGTCCCCTAAAACCGGCGCAAGCAGCATGTTTGCATTATGTGCGGCGTTATTACTTGCAAGCGGTGGCATTGCTGCGGCAATATCTAAGCGAAAAAAGAAAAATTCCGGCACAGTCGAATAGCAAAGACTAGATTTTTGAACCTTTTTCTACAGTCTAAGTGGTCTGTTTATTACAGACCGCTTTAGTTTTTTGATGAATACCATTGTGTTTTTGATGGATAAACAATATAAAAGGGCAAACTTAAAAAAGAGGGTTTAAAATTTTATTACTTTAAGCCCTCTTTTTTCTTGAAATGTCTCTCAAATTTTTTGCTCATTTCAATTCGTGTTACGATTTTGAATTTTCACCGATAACCTTATTATTTGCTTTTCTTTTTTGCCTTGATAACGCCTTTTATCGTTTCAATGCCGTGAATGGTACCCACAAGCGGGTGATAAAGCATAATGCGTGGTCCTGAATAACGCATCACTTCTTTGATTTTCACTCGCATATCGGGTTTGTAGCAATGGCAGGGACATTGCGAGCAAAAGTTTTTATCGTTTCCCCAGCGGCAATGGTCAAGCCTGAAAAGCGCATAATCCGTAAGTTCCTGACATTCATTGCAAAGCTCACCCTTTTTAGTTTTATGCACACCGTGGCAATAAATTTTTACCATTTCGGGTAACATTTCTTTTTCTCGTGTGATTCTGTCTTTTTTCATGATAATCTGCCTCTGTAAACGGTGTAAGCTTCGTCAGCGATTTTTGCCGTTGACTTTCTGTGAGAAACCAAAACAATGCTTTTGCCGTGCTTTGCTTCGTTTATGGATTTTAAGATATTGCCTTCGTTTAAGCTGTCCAAATTGCTTGTGGGTTCGTCAAGCATAATCATAGGAGAGTTGCAAAGGAACGCTCTTGCAAGACCTATACGCTGTTTTTCACCGTCCGAAAGCAAATCACCGAGTTCGCCAACATTTGTGTCGTATCCCTTAGGCAAAGTCATTATAAAATCGTGAATTGAGGCTTTTTTTGCAGCAATTTCAACTTCTTCTCTTGTGGCGTTGTAATCTGCAATTTTAATGTTATTCTCAATTGTATCATTAAACATTTGAGTTTCTTGGCTTACAAGGCTTTGATTGTTACGAAGTGATGATGTTTTAATATTTTTAATGTTTTCACCCGACATATCAATTTCGCCGCTGTTTACATCCCAAAAACGCATCATAAGTTTAAGCGCAGTCGATTTGCCCGAACCGCTCGGTCCGTTTATAGCAATGATTTTGTTTTTTGGAATTTTCATATTGAAATTTTCAAGAATTTGCTCTTTGTCATATGCAAAGCCTACATTTTTGCATTCCATTCCGTCAAATATGATATCGTTACCGTTTGTGTTTTCTTCAACAACAGGGCTTTCATCAAGAATTGACAGCACTCTTTCGCCGCTTGCAAGGGTGTGAGTCAAATTGCCTGCAAGGTTTGAAAGTGCGGCAACCGGACCGAATGAACTCATCATTGCAACGGTTGAAACAATAAGTCCGTCAAATCCGATTGTGCCCTTTTGGTAAAGGCAAATTGCAACCAAAAGCATTGTGATTGAAAAGAAAATAATCGAAATATCCGTAATTGAAATATTATGCCCCTCAATTTTCTTTAACTTCTTTTGAAGTGAATTAAGCTCATCGGTTTTTTCATTCATTTCATTAAGGCGGGTATCGGTTGAATTGTATCTGATTGATTCCAAAAGTCCCCTCATACTGTCAAGCACATAGCCGGAAAGAGCACCCGAATTTTCACGGTAGGTCATACCGATATTTTTGTTAAATTTTGAAGAAATAAGCGGAATAATAATGCCGACTGTAATGTAAGCCGCAAGTGCAACAAGCATAAGCCAAATACTGTATCTGCCAATAAATATCAGCATAACAAGGCTTGTTAAAAACGCAATACAAATCGGAGAAATCGTGTGAGCGTAAAAAACTTCTAAAAGCTCAATATCACTTGTTATGAGCGATATCAGATTGCCTTTATCTTTACCTTCAAGCTTTGCCGGTGTTAGCCTACGAAGTGATTTGAATACTTTATCACGAATAATGGCAAGCAACTTGAATGCAATATAGTGGTTGCACGCTTGCTCGCCGTAGTGAAGAAAACCACGCAAAACCGCAAAAACAATAATGCAAATACATCCCGTTTTTATTGCAAGTCCGCCGGATATTCCTGCGGCTGTAAGAAGCGTCATACTGCCAAGCACCGTAATTTGAATAGCGCACAAAAATCCCGTAACGCCGAGTATAACTGCAAGTACCATGAAGAAAGCAAGCGGCTTAACAAGTTTTATCAACCGCATCATGATTTTGAAACCTGATTGTTTTCTTTTCATTACGCTTCCTCCTTTGCATATTTTTCAAGTTCAGCTTGAGTGGAATACATCAGCTTGTATTTTTTATTAAGAGACATAAGCTCGCAATGAGTACCGCTTTCCTCAATTTTGCCTTTATCAAGCAGAAGAATTTTATCACTGCCCACCACATTTTCAAGCCTGTGGGAAATAAGAATAACGGTTTTGATTTTAGCCATATTTTGAATAACGGCCATAATGTCGTTTTCACTTTCGGCGTCTATGTTTGAAGTCACTTCGTCAAAAACATATATCGCTGTGTTGTGAAGCAAGGCTCTTGCAATGGCAAGCCTTTGTCTTTGACCGCCCGAAAAATTACTGCCTTGTTGATTAAGTTTAGTATCAAGTCCGTCTTGATCGCTGAGAAACGACCAGAGATTTACCATTTTTAATGCTTCAATCATCTTGTCATCACTTGCATTTTTGTCAGCTATAAGCAGATTATCCTTAACTGTTCCTGCAAAAATGTAGGAATTAAAGTTTACGGCTGTGATATTATTCATAAGTGCTTTTTCATCAATGTCTCTTATTTCAACACCGCCGATTGTTATACTGCCGTCGTAGCCTTTAGTTGTGCCGCAAAGTAAGGAAGCAAGCGTGCTTTTGCCGCAACCGGATTCGCCTACTATGCTTATAAGCTCGTGCTTTTTAAAGGTTGCCGAAATATCGTTAAGTACGATTTTTTCACCGTCATAAGAAAAGGAAAGGTCTTTAATTTCGATATCCTCGTCAAGATTTTCCGGAATTTCTGCTCCGTGTTCGTCCTCTTTTGTATCAAGCAACTTAAAGAGTTTGTCACTTGCAGCCATACCGTTCATAGCCACATGAAAGAATGAGCCGAGAAGCCTGAGCGGTAAAAAGAAATCAGCCGCAAGCATAATGATTAAAAATGCCTGAGGTAAAGTGATTGTGCCGTTTTTTACCTGAACGATTGCAATTACTACACCTATTGCACTTCCTGCATATGCAACAATATCCATAACGCTTACTGAATTGAGTTGCATTGTAAGAACTTTCATAGTAATTCTTCTGAATTCTTCGGCTTTTTCATTCATTTCAACATTCTTGCGTTCATCCGCCTGATAAACTTTGAGTGTTGTTAAGCCTTGGATATTTTCAAGGAAAGTATCGCCGAGGTTTGTGTATACTCCCCAATATTTGCTGAGAAGTCTTTTTGCGATTTTTTGAACTGCAACAATAGAAAGTGGAATAAGCGGTACACAAATAAGAAGTACCACCGACGCTTTCCGGCTTACGAACACAAGCACGGCAAAAAGCGTTATCGGTGCAAGCATTGCAAAGAAAAACTGCGGTAAATACTTACCGAAATAAAGTTCAAGTTGGTCTACGCCCTCCACAAAAACCTGAAGCACCTCTGATGTGGATACCTTTTCGCTGTAAGACGCTCCCATTCGTGTAAGTTTTTTATACATCTTTTGTCTAAGCACTTTTTTTACTTCGCTTGAAGCGAAAAACGAAGTTTGTGAACTTGCGTAGCCGCAAAGATAGCGTACAAGCATAACTGCCGCAATTGAGCCCAAATAAGGCAAAAGTCCTTTAAAATCAAACGCTTTACCGTCGAGAATTTGCGCAAGTAGGTTTGAAAGAATAAAAATCATAACGATGTTTGCAACCGTTTTCAACCATTGCGCAAGAACAGTTAGGGCAATGTACTTCTTTGAAGAAGGTACTTGCTCTATAAGTCTTGTTTTAATCATTTCTTTTCTCCCTCAATTAAGTTATTTATCCAAAAATTCATTTGCGAGGCGGTAATCGCCTTGCTGCGATATTCTACCGTTTTCCATAATCAGCACTCTGTCTGCAAGAGCACCGGCACACCGTTTATCATGCGTTACGGTAACAATTGCCGTTCCGAGGTTCTTGTTTATTTTATTTACGGTTTCAACCGTTTTACAAAGGTTTTCGTAATCCTGACCCACCGTCGGTTCGTCAAGAAACAGTACCGTCGGTTCGCTTGCACAGACGGCGGCAATTGAGGCACGCCGTTTTTGCCCTTCGGAAAGTGATTGCGGATGCCTCTGTTCAAGTCCCGAAAGCCCAAAGGCGTTTATCATTTCCCTTGCCGTTTCCTCACTTTTTGCCTTAAAGGAAATCTCGCTTAAAAGCGTTGGCATAAAAAGCTGATAGGTTGGATTTTGGTAAACATATCCCACCTTTGAAAACCATTTACTGTTTGCTTTTTTCCCTTTTGTTATTGTTTGGCTGAGCATACCGTCACTCGGCTTAATCAGTCTTGTAAGCATGCGCATAAGGGTGGTTTTTCCGCATCCGTTTTCACCGAGCAAAACTATTCGTTCGCCTGCCCGAATTTCTATATCAAGCCCGTCTATAATATTTCTGTCGCCTGCGGCAAAGAAAAGTTTTTCGCCTATTATAAGCACTTCGCCGGGCAAAGAACCGTCGGCGTGAGGAATTGTTTTTATTCCGCTGTTCAAGTCGTTTATATCCGTGCTTGTAAAAAGCTGTTTGTTTTCGATTCGCATAACTTTATCTATGTAGTTTTTCACAACATCAAGCCTGTGCTCAACTATTAAGACGGCATATCCGCTGTTTGCCAAATCACGAAGTGCTTTCAGCAAAATGTGTGCTGTGTGAGTGTCCAAGTTTGCAAGCGGTTCGTCAAGAATAATGATTTTTTGCTCCATCGCAAGGGTGGAGGCGGTTATCAGTCGTTGTTTTTGACCTCCTGAAAGCGTTTTCGTTTTTGCGTTTTTTTCTATTTGCATAAGCGTTGTGAATCGTTCAATGCGTCTTTCGATTTCTTCGGACGGAATATTAAGATTTTCGCATCCGAAAGCGATTTCATCGTTTAATAAATCATAAATAATTTGTTCGTCCGCATTTTGAAGCACAGTGCCGATTAGCTTTGAACGCTCGCTGATTTTTTGCTTTGTAACATCCTTGCCGTCTATTTCCACACTACCCGAAAATTCGCCCGAATTGACGAACGGAATAACGCCGTTTATTATCGAAAGCAGGGTGCTTTTCCCCTCGCCGGAAACGCCCGACAAAAGCACGGTTTCGCCGTATTCCACGGTGAGATTTATATTTTCAAGCACATTTTCTGCGGCACCGTCATATTTAAAAGAAACATCTTTCAGTCTTATCGCTATGCCCATATCATAACACCTCCGCCTGCGCAAAGCACGATAACACAGGCAAGAAATACGAAATCTCTTGCTTTTATTTTTATTATTTTATACACCGAGCTTGTACTGTCATCAAGTGTAAACGCTCTTGTTTCAAGCGAAAGGGAAAGAGTGTCCGATATTCCGATGATTCGCATAACGAGCGGAATAATAAACGCACGATAAATGCAATTCGGTCGGTACCAATTCATATTTGCACCTCTGACCTTCATCGCCTCCCGAATCTGCTTTATTTCACCTGCTAAAACCGGAATAAATTTAAGTGTTACAAGCATACCGAGCGTTATAACTCTCGGGCATTTCAGCTTTGCAAGACAGCGTGTTAAATCGCAGGGTGATGTGCTTACCATCGGCACGGCGCACAGCCCCAGGAGAATCATTCTTAAAAGTGTTTGCCAAAATGCGTCCAAACTTCTGTTTGTCAAAAATGACAGACCGCCTATAATAAGTCCGCAAAGCGCCATTGCAACGGTCATTTTCCATGTGCTTTTAAAAAGACCGAATACCGAATAAAGTACAAAAATTGCCGTGGCAAAAGCAAATGCCAAAAGATTTTTGGAAAAAAGCATTCCGAATATCAACACTATCACGGAAACTGAAAATGAAATCAGCGGATAAAAAGGCTTTTTAACCTCGAATGCGTCAAACATTGCCGTTTTCTCCGTACGGTTTTAATTTGCCTGCTTTTTGAAGTTCTGCGGCAATTTTCATTCCGATTGCCGCACCCAAAAATGCCAATGCAATTGTGCCGATTGATGTTAAAACAGAAATTTTCGGGTTTGCTGTAAGTTGTTCGTAACTTTGCCCATTGAGCCAAAGGCTGAACAAAACCGAAATCGGAAGTGAAAACGGCATATATATTCCCGTTGTAACGAAAACGGAAACTTTCTTTTGATAGCCTCTGAAAATCAAAAGCATAATCAATTCCGCTATGATTGCGGAAACAAAATTGTTAAAAAACATAACCGTCGAAAAGAAAATCAGCGGTGCACCGGAAAAAAGTCCGATAATTGTGAGTGCGCCCGGCTTTCTAACTTTCATAAGACCGATTGCAACGAAAATCGAATAAATCGGTGCGGCTGCCATGTTACGCAGTCCGAAAACGGTGGTGTGCATAACAAGCGGCATCGTTATTCCGCCGCACAATGTCATCGCTGCGGATAAGACAGCCAAAAACACAAAATCCTTAACTTGAAATTTCTTAAATATTTTTTTCATACTTCACCCTAATCAGTCATTTTTATTTTTCTTGATAACAGCAGTCACTACAAGCACTAATGCAACCGCACCCACTGCGCCGCAGGCAATGGCGATCGGAGCTTTCTTATTCTTAACCGTTTCCTCTTTAGACTCGGTTGTCGGCTCGGTTGTGGCCGGTGCTGTTGTAGTAGTTGTGGTGGTAGTGGCTTTTTTGGTAGTTGTTTCTTTTTTTACATCTCCGATTCTTTTTGCGCTGTCGTAATCTATTTTGATTCTTGCAGACGGTGATAAAGGCATAGCCGATGCGGCAAATTTTACGCCGACAAATTCATTGTCGCTCTTAATCGGAAATTCAAAAGCCGTTTCATATTCAGTGCCGTCAATTTCAACATTATTCTTTTGCTCAACTTCTACTGTATCGCCCTCAACAGAGCCGTCCTTGTAATACCAAAATTGCATATCACTTGTTGTTTCGGCAGGGGCTATTGTAAGTGTTTTTTCATCACCGTCAACCGTTAGAAGTGCGGTGTGAACAATATAGCTGTCACCCATAGATGTTCTTTCTTTTTCTGCGTGCCACATTTCAATCGGCACTTCGTAAACGCCGTCCTTGCTCGGACCCATTGCAAATGCACTGAATGAAGAGCAGATAAGTGCAAGTGCAAAAACTATTGCTGTCAATGAAATCGATAATCTTTTAAACATATTTGTCCTCCGTATTTAGTTAGCGAAAGCTAACTAAATGATAAAATTTACGGTTAGCACAGGCTAACCGAGGTTATTCTATCAAAAGACAAATGAAAAGTCAATATTTAAAATTATAATATAAGTAAAATTTGCCGCATTGCACCGCCTGCATTTTGGTCAAATCTCTTTTGCGTGAAAATAATTTATAAATTTTTTCTAAAAAGACATCAACAAAACTTGAATTTTTCTCCGTATTATAGAGGGGTATTTTTTCTATGGTGAAATCAATTGTAAACAAGGTGTAAAGAATTTTGAAAAACACCCGAACAAAATGAGGATTTTTCTCCGTATAGTAGAGGGAGTTTTTTCTAAGTGCTTTTTCTTTTTTGTTTTCACTTTATAAAAATATTCTCTCGAATAATTTGAAAGGAGGGTTTTGTATGCATAGAAATTGCAGTGGACAATTTTTTCTTTTGCCGAACAGGATTTTTGATGAACGGTTATCGCCTAACGAGTTTATTGTTTATTCTTTTCTCGTTCGTGCAAAGGACTCGGCAGGGCAAAGTTTTTGGTCGGTACCTATGATTGCAAAAAGCTGTTCGATGTGTGCATCTACTTGCAGAAAAGTTTTGCATTCGCTGGAAAACGGTGGGTACATAACTATCTCGAAGCGGTTTATCGGCGGCGAGCAAAAGAGCAATCTATACACGGTCAACAAGATTTAATGTACCGTGCTTTAGGGTTTATCGGCAAAGAATATGAAAGGCTTTAATTTTGAAATTTTATGATTTTTGAAACGAAAATTGATGGCTTTTGAATGGATTTTGAAGCGAAATTCAAGCCGTCGATTTTAAAGCAGGATAAAGGGGTATGATTTTCGGGCATTGAAA